>Ga0181520_10005645_pt1 | contig 19772 bp, 15 predicted proteins | sample PEATcosm2014_Bin_29_FD_132451 | JGI IMG/M metagenome (GOLD analysis project Ga0181520, IMG submission 132451) | Peatland microbial communities from MTU Mesocosm Facility, Houghton, MI, USA - PEATcosm2014_Bin02_30_metaG | ecosystem: Environmental > Terrestrial > Soil > Wetlands > Peat | place...
ATGCGTCGGAGCTTGAGGCGTTGAACTCAGTGCCTTCCGGCGTTATCAAGAGCGGTGGGATGTGGATCGACTCCCCTATGGAGGAGAGACCTTTGGGCGGCAGTAGAGGTCTTGTCCAATCAAAGGCGGGCCGGCATCAGAGTGCATTCAAGTCGTCTGCCCGCGGCTGAATCCTGCACCCCCTGTGCGGGTTTACGTGAATTTCGCATATCTTTCGTTGAAACGACGATCGAATGGGCGGTTTGCTCCATCTTCGCCGCGCACGATACCATTTCTTTACCGCTGGCACGGCGCTCGCCTACTCCGAGTCCGAATCCCCCAAAGCAGCGGAGATGGGCGCTCCCAACGAGATGAAGATTCACGAGTTCCAAGCGAAGGAAATCCTGGCAAAGTATGGCGTCGCCGTGCCGCGCGGCGAAGTTGCCAACACCCTCGAAGAAGCATCGACGATTGCCCGCAAGCTCTTTGCCGAGGGAGCCAGCGGCGTTGTAGTCAAGGCGCAGATTCATGCCGGCGGCCGCGGCAAGGGCGGCGGAGTCAAAGTGGCCCGCAGCCGCGAGGATGCCGAACTTTACGCCCAGCAGATTCTTGGCATGACGCTGGTTACGCATCAGACCGGCCCGCAAGGCCAGAAGGTACAGCGGTTGCTGATCGAAGAGACGGCCTCGATCGACCGCGAGCTGTATCTTGGAATCGTCCTCGACCGCGTCACCGGGAAGCTGGTCTTCATGGCCTCGCAGGCTGGCGGCATGGAGATTGAGGTTGTCGCCGCCAAAACGCCCGAGGCGATCTATAAAGAAACCATCGACCCGGCAATCGGCTTCGGCGCATGGCAGGCACGCAAGCTGGCCTTCGCGCTTGGTCTCAAGCCGGCGCAGATCAACGCCGCCGTCGCCTTCTTCCAGAGTTTATACAAGGCTTACATCGAGAGCGACGCCTCGCTCGTCGAGATCAATCCCTTCATCACGACGACCGACGGTAAGCTCTTCGCGCTGGACGCCAAGATCACCTTCGATGACAACGCCATCTTCCGCCATCCGGCGATCAAGACGCTGCGCGACACCGCCGAAGAAGACCCGCTGGAAGTCGAGGCCTCGAAGTACGCGCTCAACTACATCAAGCTCGACGGATCGATCGCCTGCATGGTCAACGGCGCCGGCCTGGCGATGGCGACGATGGACATCATTCAGTACGCTGGCGGCTCGCCGGCCAACTTCCTTGATGTGGGCGGCGGCGCGACGCAGGAGCAGATCGAGCACGCCTTCGAGATTCTGCTCTCCGACAAGAACGTCAAGGCCATCTTCATCAACATCTTCGGCGGCATCCTGCGCGTGGACCGGCTGGCATCGGGCGTTGTAGCCGCCACGCGGAATTTGAACGTGAAAGTGCCGATTGTCTTGCGACTTGAAGGGACGAATGTCGAAGAAGGACGGAAGATTTTGAAAGATTCAGGATTTAATTTCCAAGTTGGTGAGACGATGAAGGAAGCGGCGGAGTTGGTAGTGAAAGCAGCGAAAGAATAATCTGAGTCAGGATGGACTATGGAGAACCCACTTCAGTCAAATCGGGATTATGAGGCAGATGCAAGATCAATTCTGCGGGATGCAAAGTTGCGAACTGAGAGCATACTCCTCCCCGTTGGCACCATCGGCGTCTCCATACTCCAAGGCTCCACGAATATGCGTGATGCTACCAAAAAGTTGATGAAATCTTCAGGCCAGGATGACCGACTAGAGAAAGAGATTAACCTTTTCTTCGAGTTTATCTACTTCTTTATGCACTGGACCTTGAGGTTGGCTATTCAACTGATCGATCATTCGAAGCTGATGTTACTTCAGGACTTTCTTTTGGAAATTGTTCCCCCGGCGGCAATTGACACTTATTTCTCTCATCTGTCGAACGACGCCAAGAACGACTTAATTGCTGAGTTTGTCGAAAAGCTCGATATGTCCGAGGTTGAATATGGTTCATGCTCGCCCGATGGCCTAGCGTTGGTACTTATTAAAAAACTGATGGGAATCCTCGTTAATGAGCATATTAATGTTCCAAAACTCTTTAGCATTTCGATTCTTGCAATACGTGAATTTGGAGAGATGCAATTGGGTAAATCTATTGATGAGTTTGGACAGATTAAAATGAGCGAACAGGACATGAGGCGGATTTGCGAGCATCTCAATGAATTTCGGATGAGTAGTTGATGAAGGTTGCATCATAAGGAAGAATCAAGAGGAGATATCATGTCCGTTCTGGTTGATAAAAATACGCGCCTCATCGTGCAGGGCATCACCGGCAAAGAGGGCACCTTCCACGCGATGGGCTGCGCGGAGTACGGCACCAACGTCGTCGGCGGAGTTACTCCTGGAAAAGGTGGGACGACCCACGAAGGCTGGCCGGTCTTCAACACCGTAGCCGACGCTGTGGCCGCGACCGGCGCGAATGCGACGATGATCTTTGTTCCGCCGCCCTTCGCCGCCGACGCGATTCTCGAAGCCGAGGACGCGGGCATCCCGCTGATCGTCTGCATCACCGAAGGGATTCCGACGCTCGACATGGTCAAGGTCTGGGCCAAGCTCAAGAACTCGAAGTCGCGCCTCATCGGCCCCAACTGCCCCGGCGTGATCTCTCCCGGCAAGGCCAAGATCGGCATCATGCCGGGCCGCATTCATCTGGAAGGCTCGGTGGGCATCGTCTCCCGCTCCGGGACACTGACCTACGAGGCCGTGCATCAACTCACCCAGCGCGGCATCGGGCAATCCACTGCGATCGGCATAGGCGGCGATCCCATCATCGGCACCACGCACATCGACGCGCTGCGCCTCTTTAACGACGACCCGGAGACTGATGCCATCGTGATGATCGGAGAGATCGGCGGCACGGCGGAAGAGGCCGCGGCGGAGTTCGTGAAACTGCACGTACGCAAGCCGGTGGTGGGTTTCATCGCCGGGCAGACTGCGCCTCCCGGTCGCCGCATGGGCCATGCCGGAGCGATCATCAGCGGAGGGCAGGGAACCGCCGCCGACAAGATGAAGGCGATGACCGCGGCAGGCATTCACGTCGTTGTCTCGCCTGCCGAGATCGGCGCGACTCTGGCGCGGGTGATTGGGAAAAAACTAAAAGTCTGAAGGTTACGTATATGAAAGAGTTGTGGACAGGCCGAGTGGAACTTCTTACGCCACCAACGGAGTTTGGCGACACGAAGGCATTCACCAACATCGTCACATGGGCAAGCGATGCTCAACAATTCAGGGATCGCGTGGCATCTGTTTTGGAAGAATATGGATGGTCGTTGATAGATGTCGAAGAATGTGGTCCAGTGTCCAGATTTAACAGACTTGGAGAAGAAGTCTCTGAAGTGGTAGAGAGTGCAAAAGTCAACCCGAATGCCTGTATCTATACGACCTTTCATTGCTACCCATCGAAGCCCTCTTAGTTTCCGTCCACATTACAATGAAAAAGCAAGCAAAAATTTCCCCAGGAGCAAACCTCAGTGGCCGAACGCACCTTCAGCATCATCAAGCCGGACGCGGTCCGCAAAGGATTTACCGGAGCCATACTGGCCGAGATCGAACGGGCCGGCTTTCAGATTGTGGCCATCAAGAAGCAGTCCATCTCTGCTGCCGAGGCCAGGGGCTTTTATGCCGTCCATGCCGGCAAGCCCTTCTTCGATTCTCTCTGCGCCTTCATGTCTTCCGGGCCGCTGGTGCTGATGGTGCTCGAAAAGGAGAACGCCATCGCCGACCTGCGCAAGCTGATGGGCGCCACCAATCCTGCCAATGCAGACGAGGGAACGATCCGCAAGAAGTTTGCCGGCTCGATGTCGGAGAACGCGATTCACGGCTCCGACGCGCCAGAAACAGCGGCCTTCGAGATTAGCTACTGGTTTGCTGGATATGAGTTGATCTAGCCTCGAATCCCGAATGGAAATGCCCCGCTTACTTCGCGGCGGCCGCGGGCTGTGCGGTCAGAACCTTCAGATCGTCGACTAATGCGTTGATCGATTTTTCTAAAGCCTGATCGCGGCCTTTCTCTAAATGCCCCGTTGAAGTCTTCTCGTTCAATGTCCACAGAATCACGTGTGTCTTGAGGTCGAGAAAATCCAGATTGAGTTGCGCTGTGGTGAAGGAAACGGGGCCGGATGCTTGGCTGCCCCCCACATCCGTGAGTGTATCTGTGAAACTGATTTGGAGAACCAGATCGGCATCCGCGGGAGTGGCCACAAGCTCATATCGCCCCCAACTCTTGAGTGCCGCATAGAGTTCGTTATACGGCTGCGCGGGTCCTCCGCTCCACATCTTTGCATCGGACACTCCGCCGGCATTGGAGATGAAGATCCTCTTTTGCGGTGAGGATCTGCGAAGGAATCGGCGCCGCGGGTGCCTGCGCAAAGAGAGTTGAGGCTGTGGGAAGGATCATCGCCAGCCCAAGAGACGCTAAGGCTATCCTGGATTTCCGCATGGTTCTTTCCTTTCTCATTGCTTTGACGAAGAGATACATGAATCTCACTTGAAAAATCTCTCAACCAACAAACTAATCTCCGAAGAGGATGTCGATCTTCTGGCGCAGCGCAATCACTTCCTGCCGTAACTCGGCCACTGTGGCTTCCAACTGAGCAATGCGCTCTTCGTGTTCCGCATCCTGCCCAGTGACCGGCATTGTTTCGCGGCGGGCGTAGGCCGGCTCGGCGGCGAAGGTTGCCGCCAGCGCTTCAACGCCGCCGGAGAGCAGATGCGCGTAGCGGGATTCCTTGGTTCCCGGCTGGCGCGGCAAGATGGCTGCCAACGGCGGCTCACGCTCCATCAGCTTTTGCAGAGCGGCCAGCACTTCGCCGATTTCATCGAAGCGATGCAACCTCTCCGTCCGTCCGCGCAGCTCGCCCGGCGTCTGCGGACCGCGCAAGAGCAGAACGCAAAGGAGCGCCGTCTCAGCGCGGTTGAAGTTGAAGGCCTCGCCCAGCCAATGCTCGTATTTGGCGACGCGGCCGTCAGAGGAACGGGAGCGGCCAGCGAGTTTCAAATCATCCAGGCGATGCAGCGACCGGCGCACCGTCTCTTCGTCCAATTCCATCACCGGTTCGCGGTTCGAGCGCTGATTGCAGGCGTTGATCAGAGCGTTCAGAGAGAGCGGATAATACTCCGGTGTGGTCACTTCCTTTTCAATCAGCGCGCCCAGAATGCGGGCTTCGGCAGCAGAAAGAACAATCGAATCCGTTAGCGGCATACTTCCATTCTCCCATCGCTGGCCTTCTCTTGCGCAACAGAAATCGGATCAGGCGCGGGGGCTTTCCGGATTTCTCTTCCCATTTGCCGTCATGATCGACACCACAGCGCACACCGCCAGAATCGCTCCTATCACCGCCAGAGAAAGGGTGACCGGCAGATCGATCCAGCGGGCGAAGAGCATCTTCAGCGCGATGAAAGTCAGCAGTGCGCCCAGCCCATAATGCAGATAGCGGAGGCGATCCAGAATAGAAGCCAATGCAAAGTAAAGTGAGCGCAGCCCCAGAATCGCCGCGATGTTCGAGGTGTAAACAACGAAGAAGTTGTGGCTGACGCCGAGAACGGCGGGAATCGAATCGACCGCGAAGAGAAGGTCGGTGACTTCAACGGCCACGATCACCGGCAGGAGCGAGCCTGTGGCCGGTTGCAGCCTGCGAATCCATTCAGGGATTGCCGCCTTAGCCGAGCCGCCGCGCAGCAGCCGCCAGGCCGCATAGAGCAGAATCGAGCCGAAGAGCCAGGTGATCCAGTCAAAGCGACCGAGCAGCGTAATGCCCGCAGTGATGAAGAGCGCGCGCAGAACGACCGCTCCGGTTATGCCCCACAGCAGCGCTGTGTGCTGCCGCCGCGGCGTAATCTGAAATCCCTGAAAAATGACCAGAAAGACGAAGAGATTGTCGACACTGAGCGAGGTTTCGATGGTATAGCCGGCGACAAATTCGAGCGCCGTCTGGTGGCCCCGTGCGATGGCGATCCAAGCGGCGAAGGCGGTGGCGGAGACAACCAGCAAAGCTGTCCAGAGCCACGCGACGAGCTGCGTTTGCTTTATCGTGCGCGGCGAATGGAAGAGCAGCGCATCGGCCAATAACAGCGCCGCCACCACCAAATGAAAACCCAGCCACCAAAGCCATGAGACGCCCGCAATCATATTTGAATGCTACAAGAGAGCAGGGAACATGGGACAGGGAACTTTGGCGAAGGTAAGGTTCGCGATCTCTGTCCTTTTTGAGAAACTTCTCAGGAAAAGAATACCTATTGTTTTCAGCACTCAAGTGCAGAAGTACCCATAATTCCCCAGCTTCCCGTTCAGTTTTGGCAGCTACTTTCCATATCGACTCATCTTTTTCGCATCGAATGTCGATTATTCCCTTAGAGGCTCAACGCAAGCTCGCGCGTCAATGTGCGTCTGTCATGGCGCATCCGTCATGTTGGCAAAAAGTTCGCACTTGCAGCGTCGGCAGTAAGCGGAACACACGGGAGAAGTGGTTACAGCCTATGCTAATCATGTGGACCGAGAATCTGAAAGTCGGCATCAAGGACTTTGACGACGACCACAGGCGCGTGCTGCGGATCATCAATGATTTGCATCATGCCATCCAGGATGCCGTCGTTACCGGCAAAATTGAGCCGATAGAGATGGAGATCGCGCTTCATCGATTGGATAATTACATCCGGTACCACTGCGCCCAGGAAGAACTGTGTATGCAGTTGACCCGCTATCCTGAACTGGAGGAGCACAAAAAGGAGCATCAAAAGCTGAATATATTGATCGGCGATCTGCATGATCGATTTTGCAATAGTACAGATCCCAAAGATGCTGCAGAAATCGCACAATTTGTCAGCGACTGGCTGATCGATCACATCTTCGTGACCGACAGAAAGTACACCGCGCATCTGAATGCCAAGGGAATTTTCTAAAATATCTCCTGGATTGCCGATCGAGTGGCGATCCATTTATAGATCACCGTCGCCGATCCCTGCTCTACCGCAACCCAATCAGCCGAATCGTCTCCATGAAGACATCGCCATCAATTGTCAAGCTATGCGCACTGATCTTGTCCATCGTGTCTTTGTCGGTGTGGTGGTAGCTGTTGTTGGGTCCGTAGTTCAGGTCGATGATGTCGATCGAGGGCACGCCGCGCTGGACAAAGGGCAGATGGTCGTCCTCGACCGGCATCTCCTGCTTGAAGAAATACTTTTCGTAGCCGAACTTTTTCGCGGCCTGACGCACCAGCGCGACCAGCCAATCCGTCGAGCGGCTCTCATGCTGAATATCCAGATCCTTGTCGCCGATCATGTCGGCGAGGATGAAGGCCTTGATCTTGCCCAGCGTTCCGTCGCGCGCCCATTTGGCGGCCAGATGCTTGGTGCCATAGGTTGAGTCCGAGTCTGACCAGCTTTGAATCGCCTCTTCGCCATCATCGAAGAGCAGCCAGACCGAATAGCCGTCGAGCTTCTTGCCGCCCGCGGTTTGCGCACGCAATATGTCGCCGATCGCAAGCAGAAGGCCGGTCGTCGAGCCGCCGTCGTTGGCGCCGACGAAGTTGATGTTCTTCAGCCAGTAGTTGGTCTCGTAGTGCGTGGCCAGGACAATCACGCCGTCCTTTTTACCGGGAAAGCGGACGATGAAGTTGCGCATCGGCACCGCGCCGATCGGCGTCAAGGCGGTGAATGCGTCCTCCTCAAGAGCATCGTGCTGGAAGTGGCTGCGCAGAAAGGCTTCAGCCTTCAAGTGATTCGAACTGGTGGGCCAGCGAGGCCCGATGGCGACAAACTCGCGGGCATACTCATAAGCTCTTGCACCATTGAAGTGGGACTGGGCGGGCACCGCGAGCGGAGAGAGTAGAAGCACACCGGCGGCAGCATTCTTCCAAAAAATCGAATTCATAAAATTGCACACGAAGAGCATACCTCAGGGGCTAAAGCCCCACCTGTTTTCCTGCCCATTACGGCACGACTCTCACCCTCCTCGACGAAGACCTGTCGATGGGGTTCCCGGCTGAAGTCGCGCCCTGTTACAAAGCAACAGATCTCAATTGTAAAGAGATTCTACTGCTTGACTTTCATTTTTCTTCCTACGGATCGACAACCTTCTTTTTGCGGCGTCCGGGATGAACCCACCATGCTACGCCGATGCCGATCAGGTAAAGCGACAGCATGGGAATGGCGTAGATGCACATCGTCCAGATGTCGGGGCTGGGACAGATGATCGCAGCCACAATGAAGACCGCCAGAATCGCGTAGCGGATATTACGCCACAAAAAGCGCGGACTGACGATGCCGAAGAGAGCCAGGAAGAAGATCAGGATCGGAAGTTCGAAGCTGATGCCAAGTCCCAGAATAATCGAGAGAAAGAAGCTGGTGTACTCCTCGATGCTGATGACCGCGGTGAATTTGCCGCCGAAGACATCCAGCAGGATGTGCAGCGCGCTGGGCAGCACATAGAAGTAGCCAAAGCCCGCGCCGGTCAGAAACAGCCCAACCGTTGCCGCCATGAACGGAACCACGAAGCGCTTCTCTTTTTGATAAAGCCCCGGCGCTATGAACAGCCAGACCTGGTAGAGAATCCAGGGCGAGGCCAGAATAGCTCCGGCGAGCAGACAGACCTGGATCGTCAGATTCATTCCATCCATCGGATGAATCATATTGAGGGTTTTACCATTGTGCTTGAGCGGAGCCTGAATAATATCGAGAAGGCGGTCGCGAACGATCCAGGCCGCGGCAAAGCCCAGGACGAGATAGATAAAAGAGCGGATGATGCGCTTGCGCAGCTCCTCCAGGTGCTCCATCAGACTCATGCCGGGCAGCTCCACGCGCTCCGTCACGGCGGCTCGCGCCCTGCCGATTGCCTCTGCCGGATCAACCATTATGGGTCTGCTCCGTTCCGCTTCCCGGACGCGCCGCCGCTACCGGCTCGCCGGTCGAGGGAGGTTGAATACGCGGGTAAGGCTCGTCGTGCTGAAATTCCGCCGGAGAAATCTCTGGATAGACGCCCTCGCCCGGATACGGCGAATCAATCGCAGTGGGAGCCTCCGGAGCAGACTCCGGGATCTGGAAATCAGCGTTCTTCTCGGATGCGGGAATCTGATCCCTGATCCCTGATCCCTGTTCCCTGCCTCTCTCTTCTTCTTTGCTGCGGCGCTCGGCCTCTTCGGTCTTGCGCAATTCATCCTCCAATTGAAATTTGAAATCGTTGGAGGCCTTGCGAATCTCATACATCAGCTTGCCGATCTGGCGGCCAATCTCCGGCAATCGCCGCGGCCCGAAGACCACCAGCGCCAGCACCATCAGGAGCAGCGAGTTTTCAAAACCCAGGCTGGAAACCTCGATTGTCTGCGGCGGCATCATGAAGAATTATGATACCTGCCCGTGCGCAGCGCCGCCAAACCTGCGCGACGGGATTGCGGGACGGAAGCTTGGTGTTTTGTGCAGCAAAGAGGGCTTCAATCCCCCAGCCGAACTCCTGAAGCCAGATAAATCCGCTTCCGCGGGAAATAAATGCCCCGCCAGCCCCCGATTCGCACAGCAGAATCGCTTTGCCGCTGCCCAGGCATTTACAATGACGTCTAAGCATCAGGTGTGCGATTCGTCGCCACCTTGCCGTGTCCAGACCCTATGACTCTTCGAATTTTTCGCATTCCCGCGGCTTTCGTGTTCAGCACACTGCTGCTTGCATCCTCCGCTTTGGCGCAAACTCATCCGGCTGCGCCCGCAAGCCCTTATGGCGGCACCACGGCCGAGGAGATCATCGCCCGGGTCAACGATCAGATCATTACCAGTTCCGATTACGACCGAGCCATGAAGGAACTGGACGATGAGGCCCGCCAGCACGGCGCCTCGATGCAGGAGATCTCCGCGGCCCACAGCGATCTGCTGCGCAACCTCATCGATCAGCAGCTTTGGCTCTCCAAGGGCAAGGAACTTGGCATCACCGGCGAGACCGAACTGATCAACCGGCTCAACGATATTCGCAAGCAGTACCATCTGGAAACCCTGGAGGACCTGGAAAAGGCCGCCAAGGAGCAGGGTGTCTCCTTTGAGGACTTCAAGGCCAACATCCGCAATCAGGTCATCACGCAGGATGTGATGCGCGAAGAGGTCGGCAGGAAGGCTCAGTTCACTCCCGGCGAGGCCGAACGCTACTTTGAGCAGCACAAGCAGGAGTATGCGCGGCCGGAGAGTGTGACTCTGGCGGAGATTCTGATTTCCACGGCCTCGCAGGCTCCGTCGGTGACCAACCCTGGCGGCGTTCAGCCGGACGATCCGGCCACTCTGGCCGCGGCCAAGGCAAAGGCCGACGATATTGAAGCAAAACTTCACGCCGGCGGAGACTTCGCACAACTGGCGCGCAGCTTCAGCGATGGTCAAACCGCAGCAGATGGCGGCGAACTGGGCCAGTACAAACGTGGAGAATTGGCCAAGGTCTTCGAGGACCAGACCTTTGCGCTCAAGACCGGGCAGTTTACCGAGCCGATCCGCACCAAGCAGGGCTTCGTCATCATGAAGGTGATCCAGCACGTTCCTGGCGGCATTCCGGCCTTCAAAGACGTTCAGCAGCAGGTCGAGGATAACTTCTACATGAGCCGCATGGAGCCGGCCATGCGCGACTATCTGACCACCATGCGCGAGCAGGCTTACATCGACATCAAGCCCGGCTATGTGGATACCGGCGCCAGCGCCAGGGAAACCAAGCCGATTTACAGCGCCTACACGCCGCCCACCGTCAAGAAGAAGAAGAAGGTGGAGCGCACACGCTTCCGCGAGAGTGCCCGTTCCTATCGCCAGAAGTCCTCTTCGACCTCCGCGCAACCTGAGACCGTGGCCCTGACCGTCAAGAAGAAGAGAAAGCAAGCGGACGAGAGCGCTGATTTGGCTTCGATGAAGCCCGGCAAGAAGGAGAAGATCCGCTTTGGTCAGGCGCCCACCAAAACCCTGCCCACCGCGGCGGCTGCTCCTACCGAGGATGCGGGCGCCGGCGAGCGAGCTTCCACAACCGAGCCGGAGCCTGTCAACCCCTTGGAGAGCAAGCAGCAGTCTACAGTGAAGACCAGGTATAGCGCTCGCGCCAAAGTCGCCAAGCAGCAGCAGGCGAAGGGACCGAAGGTCGATGCCCTGGCTCCCGCTCCGCCGGATGCCGCCGAGATTGCCGACCGGCAGACTCAGGCTGCTCCCTTGGGCCTTGCCGGCGATACCTCCAAGAAAAAGAAGAAGCAGGTTACAACTACCGGCGACAAAACCCGTCTGGCAGACAAGAAGAAGACTGAGACTCCGCCGCCTAGCACTGGTGATGTGCCGCTTGCTCCAGCGCCGCAAACGCCTGCTCCGGTGCCGCAGCAGTAACGCCGCATTGAAAGAGACGCGATAGGAAGAGAGGAGTTTCTCCTTGTCTTCCTATCGCGTTTTTTATGTCTTGTGGTGGACACTGTGTCTCATTTGCAGCCGTTTCAATCCCGGCTTCAGACACTCTTGTTCCTCTTTCGGTTCACTTAGGTAACATCCCGCTCTTTCCCTGTGTCTACCGCGGACGCAGATTTTGCCGATGATGCAGGCATGATTCCGCCTCGTTTCATCGTCCTAGCCGTCTTGTCTATTACCGGGCTTCATCCCCTGACCACAGCAGGGGCAACGCCGGGAGAATCCAGCAGCGCGGCTGCTCCATCGCTGGCGGCGCGGCGGGTCCTGGCTCCTGTCGAGGAAAGTCAGCGCGTGATCCTCTCCGGCAATCTGCATCCGATGATTGAAGTTGCATCGGGTCAGCGCGGAATGGCGAAGGGCGAATTGCTCCTCTCCAATGAAGTTGATCTGGGAGTGGTGGAGGATTCTCTGAATACCGGACGGATGCTGCTCTTGCTGCAACGCTCTTCGGAGCAGGAGGCGGCTCTGCGGGATTTTATTCAAGCCGCGCACACGCCTGGAAGTCCCACCTATCACCAGTGGATGACGCCGGAGGAGTTTGGCCGCATCTATGGGCCGGATGACTCCGATGTGGCCGCGGTGACGGCGTGGATGGAGTCGCATGGGCTGACCATCAACAAGATTCATGCGGGAAAGGTGGCCATTGAATTCTCCGGAAGCGCGGGTCAGGTCGGCTCGGCCTTTCAGACCGAGATTCATCGCTATCAGGTGAATGGAGCGACGCACCTGGCCAATGCAACCGATCCCTCGGTGCCCGCGGCGCTCGCCCCGGTGATTGCTGGGCTTGCACCGGTCAATGACTTTCATCCGCAATCGCATCTGAAGGTTCTGGGTCAGGCCCAATTCAATGCTAATACTCACCAGGCGACGCCCCAATGGAGCTATCCGTCGGGAGGAGGCGTGAGTTTGGCGCTGGCTCCGGGAGATTTCGCAACCCAGTATGACATCAACTCCGTTCATGCGGCGATGATTACGGGAACAGGGCAGTCCATTGCCATCATCAGCGCATCGAATGTGGACCTGAGCCTGGTTCAGAACTATCAGAGCCTCTTCAACCTGAACGCCAATCTGCCCCAGGTGGTGGTTGACGGAACCGATCCCGGCCAGAACAGCGCCGCTACCGAAGCCTATCTCGACATCGAGGTCGCGGATTCGATTGCGCCCGGCGCCGCCATCCTGCTTTACACCTCGGGAGGCACGGCACTTACCGACGGTCTGGCGCTGGCCGCGCTGCGCGCTGTTGAAGACGATCAGGCTGGCGTCATCAGCGTCAGCTATGGCGAATGTGAGATGGATCTGGGCCAAAGCGGCAACGCCTTCTGGAATGCGCTCTGGCAACAGGCCGCCGCCCAGGGACAAAGTGTCTTTGTTGCGGCCGGCGACGGCGGCTCGGCAGGATGCGACAACTTCGATTCCCAGCAGGTTGCATACGGCGGGCTTCAGGTCAACGGCCTCGCCTCGACGCCCTACAACATCGCGGTCGGCGGCACCGACTTCTACTACAGCCTGTACGCCAGTTCATTGTCAACGTATTGGACGATGAGTACCACCACTTCGCCAGCGGTCTCGCTTCGGCAGGCGATTCCCGAACAAGCCTGGAATGATTTTTTCGGCTTCAACATCTACGACAATGGCACTCCTGAAGATCAGTCCAGCGAAAATATCATTGCGGGCGGCGGCGGAGCCAGCAGCGATGCACTTTATACCAACGGAGTGGGAGCGGGTTACGCCAAGCCGGTATGGCAATCTGGAAGCGGCGTTCCCGCCGACAATGTGCGCGATCTTCCCGACGTCTCCTTGTTTGCCGCCAATGGATACAACGATAGCTACTACCCCATCTGCGCCAATCCCGGTGACTGCTCCAGCGCCAACCTGAACACCATCGGCGCGGTCGTGATCACGGGCGTGGGCGGAACCTCCGCCAGCACGCCGGCGATGGCCGCCATCCAGACACTGGTCAACCAAAGCACCGGCAGTTGGCAGGGACAGGCCGATTTCATTTACTACCCGCTTGCCTCCAAGCAACTCGCCTCCAAGCAGCTTGCCATCTTCCGCGACGTCACCCTGGGCAGCAACAGCGTACTCTGCTATCCGGGCACAGCGAACTGCGTAATCGGCAGCTCCATCACAAACTCCAGCGGTTTCACCGTCGAGAGTGGATACTCTGCCAATGCCGGCTACGATCGAGCCACCGGCTTGGGTTCGGTGGACGTAGCCAATCTGATCCAGAACTGGAATTCCGTGACGCTCACCCCCACGACAACCACGCTGAATGTGAGTCCCTCCAGCATCGTCCACGGCCAAACGGTTTCCATCACCGGCACGGTCGCTCGCACCACAGGATCCGGCACGCCGACCGGTTCGGTGAGCCTGACCAGCAATGATGGACTCACGCACTATGCGAGCGTCGACAACTCCGCGCTCTTTGCGGGCAGCTACTACTCCGCGGTGGACAATCTGCCGGGCGGAACCTACCAGCTCACGGCCGATTATGGCGGCGACTCCAACTTTGCATCGAGCAAATCAGCGCCCGTCACCGTCACAGTCACGCCGGAAAACGATACGCTTGCCGCCACCGGCTGGGCATGGAATCCCTACGATCTCTATCTCTATTCGATCTCCTCCGGCATCACGCTGCCGTATGGGGCGCAAATCTTTCTGGATGCGCAGCCGCTGAGCACGAATGCCACCCTCGCCAATCAGCCCACGTCGGCCACCGGCACGGTTACCTTCACCGACACTCTGGGAGCAGCGGTCACCTCATCGACGCAGCCGCTCAATAGCGCTGGTATCGCCGAGTGGTCAACGGGCGTCTTTGCTCCCGGCAGCCACACCATCAGCGAGTCCTACTCCGGAGACGCAAGCTATAACCCCTCCTCCGTTACTGCCGCAGCCTCGTTCCTTGTGATTCCTGGCAGCACCAGTCTCACGGTCAAGCCGCTGGTTGCGACCGTTACCGCAGGCACCAGCGTCGCCGTCGACGTGCAGTTGAACACCGGCTATCTCTCTCTCTACGGAACGCCACCCACCGGAAGCGTTACCGTCATGCTCGGCGGAAAGACCGCGACCGCGAGCTGGCAGGCCTTCGGCTCCAGCAACGACGCCAACATGGAAGCGGTCGTCACCTTCAGCAATGTCGCGGCCGGCATTCTGCCCCTTACCGCAACCTACGCCGGCGACGGCAACTGGCTGGGCAGCGCTGCCAACGGCGGAACAGTGATTGCGCTCTCCAATAAGCTCACGCCCACCGTTACGCTTGCCTCCAGCTTGAGCAGCGTCACTACCGGCCAGAGTTTTGCTCTAACAGCAACCGTCGCGGGAAAGACGGGGATGCCGACGCCCACCGGGACGATCCTCTTTCTTGCCGACGATCAGAGCTTCAGTCTCTCCGCCACTCTGAGCAACGGATCGGCCTCCATTACCGTTCCCAGTTATGCGGCCGCCAATGGCGCCAATCTCTTCACGGCCGTGTATCAGGGCGACGGCAATTACAACTCCGCCGCATCGAATCCTGTCAGCATCGTCATCGCCCAATCGGATTTTTCGCTGATCGCACAGAACGCCGAGCTGGCGATCTCTCCCTCCGGGTCGGGAGGCGAAACACTGATGCTCGCGCCCATCAACGGCTTCAATGGAATCATCACGCTCTCTATCAGCGCGCCGGCGGGCATCACGGTCACTCCAGCCACAGCCTCTCCAACCGTCAGCGCGCCATTCGCGGATCTGTTGACAATCAATGTCGCGTCTACGGTAGCCGCCGGAATTTATCCACTGACCATCACCGCTTCCGGCGGAGGGCGCGTCCATACCGCGCAGATACTGGTGCAGGTTCTTGTGGTTGCGGCACCGGTCTTCTCTCCAGCGCCAGGCATCTACGCCTCAATTCAGACCGTCACCATCACGGACGCGACAGCCGGAGCTGCCATCTACTACACCACCAATGGCAGCGCGCCCACGGCTAGCTCGACAAAGTACACCGGTGCAATCACTGTGTCGTCCTCGGAGACTCTCACCGCCATCGCCATTGTCAGCGGCAAAGCGCCTTCCTCCATTACAACGGCAGCCTACACCATCGCGATTCCTACCGCCGCGCCTGCCTTTTCGCTGGCATCGGGAACCTATCTTTGGTCACAGACACTCACCATTACTGACACGACGCCCAACGCAGTCATCTACTACACCACCAACGGGAGCACGCCCACGACCGGCTCAACCGTTTATAGCGGCCCCATCACCGTCTGGTCGCCGACACCGCTGACCGAGACTGTTCAGGCGATTGCCGTCGCCTCCGGCTTCGCGCCTTCCTCTGTGACTTCGGCAACCTACGTTCTGGCGCCCTATGTCGCCACGCCCGTCTTTACACCCGCAGCCGGTAGCTACTCATCGGCGCAATCGGTCGTCATCTCCACCACCACGCCCAACGCGACCATCTACTACACCACCAACGGCAGCGCACCCAACACCGGCTCGACGAAGTACACTGGCCCCATCACCGTCTCCTCTTCAGAGACCATTCAATCTTTTGCCGGCAGCCCCGGCTATGCAAACAGCATCATCACCTCCGCCACATACACCATCAACTCATCTATCACCGCCGCGCCTGCCTTTTCGCTGGCATCGGGAACCTATCTTTGGTCACAGACGCTCACCATTACCGACGCGACGCCCAACGCAGTCATCTACTACACCACCAACGGAAGCACGCCCACAACCGGCTCAACCGTCTACACCGGCCCCATCATCGTCTGGTCGCCGACACCGCTGACTGAGACTGTTCAGGCAATTGCCGTCGCCTCCGGCTTCGCGCCTTCCTCTGTGACTTCGGCAACCTACGTTCTTGCGCCTTACGTCGCCACGCCCATCTTCACGCCCGCAGGCGGAAGCTACGCGTCAGCGCAGTCGGTCGTCATCTCCACCACCACGCCCAACGCGACCATCTACTACACCACCAACGGCAGCGCGCCCAACACCGGCTCGACGAAGTACACCGGCCCCATCACCGTCTCCTCCTCCGAGACCATTCAATCTTTTGCCGGCAGCCCCGGCTACGCCAACAGCATCATCACCTCCGCCACATACACCATCAACTCATCGATCACCGCCGCGCCTGCCTTTTCGCTGGCATCGGGAACCTATCTTTGGTCACAGACGCTCACCATTACCGACGCGACGCCCAACGCAGTCATCTACTACACCACCAACGGAAGCACGCCCACGACCAGTTCAACCGTCTATACCGGCCCCATCACCGTCTGGTCGCCGACACCGCTGACCGAGACGGTTCAGGCAATTGCCGTCGCCTCAGGCTTCGCGCCTTCCTCTGTGACTTCGGCAACCTACGTTCTTGCGCCTTACGTCGCCACGCCCATCTTCACGCCCGCAGGCGGAAGCTATGCGTCGGCGCAGTCGGTCGTCATCTCCACCACCACGCCCAACGCAACCATCTACTACACCACCAACGGCAGCGCGCCCAACACCAGCTCGACGAAGTACACCGGCCCCATCACCGTCTCCTCCTCCGAGACCATTCAATCTTTTGCCGGCAGTCCCGGCTACGCCAACAGCATCATCACCTCCGCGACATACACCATCAACTCGACCTCTGGTTCTTCCACTGCCAAGCCACGTCCGCCTTCGGGGCCGCAATCGGGATCGCACCTACACTCCGATCAATGATGACCTCCGAGCGTGTCGCACAGGCAGAACAACAGGGATCTGGCTTCAAGAGAAGTTGGAAATTTTCTCCTTCGACGCATCGCAAATTGAGAAAATTGATCCCGCAAATGCGGAACTCAATTCCGCGCTTGAAAAAATTGTTGTCTATTTTTCCACCATCCTGTCGTTTTTCTCTTGACATGCGCGAAACATAAATCTATACATTCTTCAACTGCAATTTTGATTGCAGGAGCGACACAAAAACTGTCGAAAGGGAGAATAGACAAATGGCAACCAAGAAAGCAGCCAAGAAGGCACCCGCGAAGAAGGCGGCAAAGAAGGCCGCAAAGAAGAAGTAGCGGCTCGTCCAACCAAAAGGCAACACCGCAGGGGAACGCAGCAAGCGTTCCCCTGATGTGTGTTTGGGCGAGGAATTAAACTGATAGACGCGAGGAAGAAAGAGGAGATTTTGACGCGCCGCCGCTGGATTGCCGAGCACTGGGATGAAGCCACTGCAACCTTGACCGGTGCGCAAGCCGTACATTTGAGCCGTGTCTTGCGCGCACAGCCGGGGATGGAGGCAGACGTGGTGGCCGGTGGCCGCGTCTTTCATGCGCAGGTGGCCGCGCTCGCGGCGGATGAGATTCGTTTTAATCTCATCGCTGAACTTGAAGCCGATCCCGCCATGCCGGTCACGTTACTCATGGCCGTTTACAAATTCGATCATATGGAGTGGGCGATCGAAAAAGCCACCGAGCTGGGTGTCGCTGTGATTGCGCCGGTGATTGCGCGGCGGACGGAAAAGCATCTGGCCCAGGCCGCCGCCAAGCGCGCCGAACGATGGCGGCGCATTGCCCATGAGGCCTCGCAGCAGGCGCGCCGCTGTGACGTGCCGATCCTCTTCGATCCGGAGCCGCTCGCCCTTCGCGTCCGGGCGGAGGCAACGGCGACGCGTATCGTCCTGGCCGAGCAGGAGCGATCCACCACGCTGCGCAACGCGCTCGATGAAGCCGTGGCCGCGGCGGGAACGGAGATGCCCGCACTGGAGATCGCTATTGGTCCCGAAGGCGGCTGGGCGCCGGAAGAGGAGGCGCTCTTTGACGCCAATGGATGGCGGGCCGTCTCGCTTGGGCCGCGAATTCTGCGTGCCGAGACCGCGGCCATCGCCGCGCTGGCGGTCGTGGCTTCGTACCTGGAGTGATCTTTCTTTTCAAATCATCGGCGCGGTGCGGTCATAGGCACTCATGGCCGCCGTCAAATTGCGTCCCATTGAAAATCGATTGACCGCGGCAGAGATGCGGGCTACCATCTGTTACGGATATGCTCTGCGCCCGTCCGACTTCCGTTTCGTCTTTTCGCCGTGGAGTGGCGTGCGCCTTTCTCTTGCTCGCCGGATTCAGTTCGCTGACGCCGTCCCTGTCTGCCGCACCTCAGCATGGCGCAATGCCCAGAGTGCAACGCCACGAGAGCCGCCACGAGATCGACCAGATGGAAGAGCAGTGGCAAAAAGCCGTCCTCACCTCCAACACCGCCGTGATGGACTCCCTGCTCGCGGACGACTATATAGCCATTACTCCCAGCGGCACACTGCAATCCAAAGAGCAGGCGCTGGCTGGCCTGCGCTCCGGCGCAACCCGCATTACGGCCATTGAAGTCTCCGATCGCCGCGTGCGCTTCTATGGAGCGACGGCGCTGGTCACTTCCAGGGCCGAGGTGAGCGGCACCAGCACCGGGGGAGATTTCTCTGGCAGCTTTCGATACACCCGCGTCTACGTGCGCAATGCCCAGGGCGTGTGGAAGATTGTCAGCTTTGAGGCCAGCCGGATTCGCGTTCCCGGAGCGCCGAGGTAGTAATAAATCGGCGCATTCCCTGCCGGGATGGCCGCGAGTTTCCTTATCCGGCCATTATGATGCACAATAAAAAGCGATATGACCATTCGATTTGTACTGCCTCAAGAACTGAAGGCCGCCATGAATCTGGCCGCCGCCGACTGGACCAATAACAACAAGGTTGAACGCTTCTGGCAGAAGGATTCCAGCCTCTGGACCCAGACCGGAGAAGAAAACTGGCTGGGATGGATCGACATCGTCGAGCGCCAGCAAAAGGATCTGGCCTCCTTTGCCGAATTGGGCGCAGAGGTGGAGACCGCCGACTTCCAGACGGTTCTGCTGATCGGCATGGGCGGTTCCAGCCTTTGTCCGGAGGTTTTATCGGTCACATTTGGCCAGCGGCCCAATTTTCCCGCACTGCGCATCATCGATTCCACCGATCCGGAGCAGGTATGGACCGTCCGCAATGAGTTGAACCTGGCCGATACGCTGATCGTCGTGGCCAGCAAATCCGGCTCCACGCTGGAGCCGAATATCCTCAAACAGTATTTCTTCAATGAAATGAAGGAAACCGTGGGTGCAGTGGAGGCGGGCAGCCACTTCATCGCCATTACCGATCCCGGCTCCAAGATGGAGCAGGTGGCCAAAGACGATGGTTTCCGCTATATCTTTTACGGCGACCCGCAGATCGGCGGACGCTTCTCCGCACTCTCGAACTTCGGCGTGATCGCCGCCACATTGGCCGGACTGAATGTAGAGAAGCTGCTGGCCGAAGCGGCCAAAGCAGTTGCCTCTGCCAAGCTGGCCCCAGCAGATAATCCCGCCGTGCAGCTCGGTCTATTGCTGGGCATGGCGGCCAACTCCGGACGTGACAAG
>Ga0181520_10005648_pt1 | contig 19767 bp, 15 predicted proteins | sample PEATcosm2014_Bin_29_FD_132451 | JGI IMG/M metagenome (GOLD analysis project Ga0181520, IMG submission 132451) | Peatland microbial communities from MTU Mesocosm Facility, Houghton, MI, USA - PEATcosm2014_Bin02_30_metaG | ecosystem: Environmental > Terrestrial > Soil > Wetlands > Peat | place...
CGTGCGAGAGATCGCGCCGGGCGTGATCGTGGCCGGTGTCGATTCGACCCTGACTCCACCGGGCCGTTCCGTGTGGAGGGAAATCTGGGATGATGTGACGGTCAATCTCCAGGGCCACATTTCCAAGTACGGCATCAATTCGCTGCGGCGGCGACTCGATGGCGTGAACGATGAGACGGTCGTCGTTGGCACCACCACCCGATCATTGACATGCGCCCGCCAGTCGAACGGTTGCGGCAGGTCCTGCGCCCGTCGTTTGCGCCGCCGGTCAACGCCGACGCGCTCGCGGCGGTGCTGAGGACGACGCACAACATCGTGCTTTGCGGCCACGACCATCCGTCGGCGCCGCGGTATGGAGAACTCGACGGATTGCAGGTGTTCCTGGAAACATGAAAGTCGTTCTTTGAACATCAGCGCGCACGCTGCTTTCCGGGGCTTCGGCCCTTTTTTACCGTCGAAAGCTGCGCCATCTGCCTAACGCCCTGTTGGCAGTGCAGCGGCAGACGTGCCCCACAATTTTCGTCGCGCCGTCCCCTTGCAAACCCCTCCGCAGTTTCCTAATCTTTGGTCGCGTCCTCATCGTGAACGAAACACCTTGTGGTTGCTCGGGGCGGGCGGGTTGGCTACCCGCTAACGAAGCTTTTGGTCACCGGGGATGGGAGAATCCCGGTCAGTATGTGGCCTCCCGCACGCAACGTGCCAGCCACACGGGGCTTCCACAAGCGGCGTGCCGGTGATGCTGCCTAGTGGGTCTCTTGGTGCCCATTTTTGCAAGGTGCGGACCAGGGGGTTGAATAAGTGGCGTTGACGCAGAATTTCTTGTTTGTGGAACGTTATGACGAAGGTCTAGCAGGGTTTCTGTCGAGCGCCGAGAGGCAGTTCCGCGATTTCCCTGACGATCCAATGGCTTTGGGTTTCTGCCTGAACGCACTCCGAAAATTCTGCGAACAACTTGTTTTTCTCGCCAGCATTGAACTGAATATTGTCATATCCCCCAAAGGCGATGATTTGGGCGCTCAAATTGAAAGGTTAGGAAAGCATCGCCGAGTCCCGGAGCGCATCAAGACAAAAATGGACGAGCTACGAAAAAAGGGGAATTGGGGGTCGCATTCCTCCTACAAGCCGATGAGACAACATGCGCTACGTTCGTTGCGAATTGCCCATGATCTAAGCGTTTGGTATATAAAAAGTTTTCGCAACAAGAAGTTCGAAGCTCCGGGTTTTGAAGATTACGAATCGACCGTAAGCCCAATCTCGGTTGAGAAGCCGGATGGGCACCCAGCCGCAGCATCAATCGAGGAACGAAGCCAGGAAGGGCCGTTGCCGTTGACAGCGGCAGACGCCTCAAAAACCGATGAAGAACTCGCACTCGGTCAAGACTCCAGCGGCAGCCCGTCAACCGCTTTGGTAAAAACCACCCTCGAACCTCATGCATCTCTCGCCGTTATCGATCTGTACCGAGAGGAAGACGCTTCCGAAGGTGCGGATCAAAGAGAGATCCAAAAGTGTGCCGACACTTCAGTTGCGACCCTCACGAAACTTGGGGAAGACACTACCGACCTTCTGGCCAAATGTGGGGACGCTATAGCACGCATCGACGCGGCTAGCGGCCCGTTTCTATTAGGCGTTTTGGGCGAAGCCAAGTCCGGGAAGTCGTCACTGATAAATGCGCTGGTCGGGGACTGCCTTGCCTTTGTTGACGAAGTGGAAGCAACGCCTGTTCTATGTTGTTTTCGTCACGGTCCGAAGCGCATTGCCAAAGTTATTTACATCGACTCCAGGTTTGAATATTTTCCCGTGGACGAAATAAATCGCGAATTAGCGGATAGACGGGATGACAAAGATTGGCTCTCTCGCATCAGGCACATTGAATATGAGTCGCCGACTCTAAATTTGGCCGGGTTTGAGATTTGGGACAGTCCGGGAATCGGCGGCAACGACACAAACGAGTTCGTCGCCAACCGTTTTAGGGACCTAGTAGGCGGCGTTATCTGGGTGTTTCACTGCCATCACGGCACTTCCGCGACGGTTTCTGCGCCTCTCCAATCGCTCGCAACCGCCGGGAAAAAGATTATCGCGGTCATAAACGCGATCGACCTCTTGGAGCATTACACACCCAGTGATGCCCAGGAGGACGTTGCCTATTACATGAAACAATATCGAAAACTGGACGGTTCGCCTCTCTTCGAAGCCGTCATTCCGCTGTCTGCAAAAAAAGCCATCGCGGCTGGCGTCGCGGCCAGCGACCCCGAACTGCAAGAACTAAGAGACACTCTCTCCGAACACGTCCTCCGGACCGCGGAGTCTGACAAACGAGCGCGAATATCCGCCGCGATTGGCATGGCGGCACAGACGTGGGCGCATTGGATCGGGGAATTCGAAAAAGGGCCACGAGATCGGCTTGGGTTATATGACCAAATTCGTTCGAACCTTGACTATGCAACAAAGGAGACCTTACAGCACATCACTAGTCGTATTTCTGATCAGGTCGCGCACGTTTTTGACCGAGATGAATGGTTTGCAAAGGAACGCGCAAGAATACTCGTGGAAAAATACGAAACCCGAAATGGCAGTCCTTTATTGAAGCTATTTTCGTCCCCACCAGACTTTCGAAAGGAAATCGACGAGTTCGAAAAGTCCGCGACGATTTCAAAGGCGTGGGATTTGTGTGTAAAACAGCTTCAGGCGGAAGCAGCAGCATTTTGGACCGACAGAACGCAGAGAGCTCTAAAATCCGTGGCCGACGCAACACCCAGAGTTAGTGTTTATGAATTGGACGATAAACGAGCCGAGAATGGCGTGTCTGCGGAAGAAATGCGTTTTCATACTAAAAAGATAATGGCGACGATTCTTGTAAGTGCTGCGGCGCTGATATCCTCTGTCGCGACGGCACATCCGATATTCTGGCCAGCCTTGATATTTGGCGCTCCAGTTTTCTACACGATACTCCAAGGGTCGGCAAAGCTGTCATACGAAATGTTTCTCGGCGAAATTACGAATCGGGTCGCTGCCAAAAAAGCAGAATTGGAGGATAAGCTGAGAAACAACGTTGAGGAAATGTTTAGCGTGGTCTTTGACTGGCACATCCAAAAATTTCTTACGGACGGCTCAGCGCGTTTTTTTGGAAAGATGACGGAGGCAGAGGTCAGGTCCGGATTAGATCAGGTGAAACAATGTCGCACACGCCTCGACGCTATCGCACAGCGTCGCCTAAAAGGTAGCGGCACGCCGGCCCGAGGGGCGCAGTTTGGAAGAGAGCGTTTCGTGATAACTCCGGACGCGGCTGGGGCGAGGATGCTTGATGAAATTTGTCGAGTTCGCGATTCTTGTGTTGATATAATAGCGACAAATATTGAAGGGACATTGAGCGGCGTCCTGAAATCTCTTAGGCCGACAAGTCGCGTGCGGCTGGTCACTAGCGCGCGGATCGGGGCTGAGCACGGCATTGCAACCGCGTTCGGTGACTGGACAGGGCAATGGGAGGCGCGGGTTGTGTCCACGTATAGCGGCGACTCGGTTGCCTTGGAGTCGGAGCTGCTAATCGTGGATCGGGAAGCGTTTGCGTTGGACCGGCCAATAACATTGCTGGGAAAGGAGGAAGTCGTTTTTGTCGCCTATCCATTTGGGAGGATCGCTGCAAGATACGAATTTGACGAGTTGTGGGCTAATACTGCGACGAAATATGGACGGACTCTGATACGACCACTACGAGGAGATGGTGTTTCGGCTGACCGCGAAAGAAACGAAAGGACGACATTGTGACGGGCGTGAAAAACGAAGAACCGTTGACGGACAAAGAGGGTAAGGAAGATAGTACAGAGGCGGCGTTGATGGCGGAGTTTTCTGCGTACCTTAGCGCGGTTCACAAGGCTCTTCTTGATGATGTGTTGGAGAGAATGGCTACAATCGAAAAGCAGCAAAGGCGGACAACAGTAACGCTAGGTGCGGCCTTTGCCAGTCTTGTGATATTGACGTGTGCCAACCTCATTTTATCGATAGTCGTTTGTTTGGGTCGGTAAAATGTATACGTCGGCACGCTTTGAAAAGTATCTTCAATCGCAATCGACGGCCCATTGTGCTCGGCTCGTTGATTTGTTGTTCTTGAATTCCGATGGCTCAACACGAACACCGAAATGGCTTTCTGCGGCGGTGTCGCGGCTGGAAAGGCATTATAGGACTGTAGGACATGCCAGCCCGGAATTTGCATCGGCCCTTCAGGGTTTCAAAAGACGCGAAGATGAGCCTTTTGAACTCTGGATTGTCGGCGAAGGAAAATTCGGGAAATCGACGCTTTTGAATGCATTGATGGGCGACACGCTTTCTCGGGTTCATCGGCACCCCGCGACTAGGTGTTTTATTCGGTTTATTCCGAGCCGGAAACCGAGACCCGAGGCCCGCGTTTTTGCGCGTGTGAATAAACTGACCTCGGAGGTATTGCGGCAGAAGTTGGGGCTTGGGAAACGAGTACCTGACCTCTTCGAAATTACAGAGCATGTTGTTCCGGCAGAAGTCGGAGATCGCCTGCTCGAATGGGAGGTCGAAATTGGTTCCGAGGTCGGCGTAAAGTCCGAGCCAACGATCTATGAATACGAGCGAGAAGTCGAAATATCTTCCCGTTGCGCGTTGCCTCCGGCCCTTCGAATAGTGGATACGCAGGGTCTGAATCAAATGTTTCCCGAAGATCTTGTTGAGGCCGGAAACCAGGCCGACGCCGGTACGACAAAGGAGCGGTTCGATCATTGGTTGGCCACGACCCCACGCGGGAAACATATCGAGTGGCAATTTCGTCGTTGTGACGCTGTACTATGGGTCGTGAGCGCCATTGACAGCAGTAGCGCGGTTAGTCGATGCGCTATGGAATATTTCGAAAAATACGGGAAAAAGACAATTTTGGTTGTAACGAAGCTCGATTGCGTAGAGAACGGTGAAACAGGTCGGGAAAAAGTGTTGCGGAAGATCGACGAACAATACGGTGCCCATGCGTTTGCCGTATGTCACGTAAACGGTTTTTTGGCATTACGGTCTGTGATGGCGGGCGACGCCGATGGCATCAAACGAAGTGGCCTTGCAGACTTGGCGCGCACGATCAATACGGAATTGGTGGAAAAGGCGAGCCGCGTTCGTGCAACGAGCGTTTACGTTTCGGCTCTAGCAACAGAAAGACAGTTTCGCGCGGTGCTGGAGATATTCCGGCAAACCTTGGAACAGTGCGTGGAGCAGCTCGAAGGAGACCGGCGGCGCGTGCTTCTAGAAAAGAAAAACTCCTTGGGGGAAGCGTCGAAAGCAGTATCTGAAGCTCAAGGGCGGATCAAGGCTGAGTTTGACGCGGCGGCTTACGGAATTGATTTGAAGGACAATGGCGAGTCGGCGCTTCGCAAACTAGGCGCGGAGGCGAGAGGCAACAGTTTGCGCGGCGACGCAAACAACATTTTGACCGGGGTGGCAGGAAAAGTCCAGGAATTAGCAGATTGGTTGCGGGGCCATCCGTACAGGTTTCCGCGCTTTGATGCGGACGGCAAGGTGGCTGGAGAAGCGTTTGCCGTGGAGCCGAACATAGTTATTCCCCATGTTCAATGCGACAGCGTGTGGTTCCGTGTTACCCTGGTGCGAGTAGGTCCGATTGGCCGTTTTTGGTACTGGGTGACGAAGCAGCGCGAGAGCAAGATCCGCGAACGTCAAAGAGATGTGCTTGACGAATTCCTGCCGCAGTGGAGTAGTTTCACCGATGCACTACAACGCGAGCTTCTAAGCGAGGTAAGTCGATGCTTCGATGCGCTGACGGAATCTTTGGATGATATCGTTGGGAGGATACGGGCTTGGGAAGGACGAGACCCGCGGGCAACGTTAGAAGTCTTGCGAATGGTCCTCGAAGAAATGGCGGTCAAACCAGTGCCGGTCGGCCCGTTGATCGACCTGTTTCGGCGGAATAAACAAATATTGGGAGGGCAGCGGGTTCCGGCACGCGGTCGTGGCGACCTACGTCTTGGCGAATCGCGCGGTTGATCGCGTGTCGGAGACACGGGGAAAAAGCGGGAGGGGGAGAAATGGAAGATGTAAGAAACGTTTTCGCTCGTCAGCGGAAGGTGAAAGGTCTGTCGCGCAAACTCGCGGATCAAGCTGCGGTTGATCCCGAGGTGATTACTTTCGACCACAGTTTCTACAAGGAGGTGAAGCTACGGGCAAACTGTTGGAAAAACCGCGCCGGGACCTACACAAAGATGGCCGTCCTTGTTCCGGCGGGGCTTTTTGCGTTCAGCGAGATGTACAGCTTTCCGGACAAGGACATCTCGCTTCTCGGGATCGGCAACCATCGCTTTTTCCTTTTTCATTCGGGCGTGGCGATCTGGTGCATCCGAAAGCTTTACGAAGCGCAGTTGGCGCGGGCGGGCAATTCACGGCTGCTGCGGGATCGGGCGGTCAACAAGATTCTCGGTGTTATGGCGGGCAGCGCGGCGTTCGGTGTCGGGTGCCACCTGGCTGTTGATATTATGCAGCCGAAATCTATCGTCTTTCCATTCATCGGCTCGTTGGTCCAAGGCACGTTGGTCGATGACGATATCTGGCTTCTAGCTAACTCGATCTGGTGCTTCAAGATGGGAAGCGACATGTTCACGCTGGCCCTGGGCGACGACTTGCCAAAGGTGAAGGCCTTCGTCCGGCGAAACTTCGTCGAACCGCTGACCGGGGGATTGCGGAATGCTTTTCTTGGCGTCGATTGATCGCCTGAACCGCGAAGAACTGCTTGACCTGCTGGCCTTCGTCGAGGGCGCAACCTTTGGCGAGACTCTGCACGAGGCGTGGGGCGCGACGGTTGTTAGGGCCAAGAAGGCAGCAAGTGTTGCTGGCCATTCAACTTCCGCGTTGTTGAAGAAGGCGGGCCGCAAGGTGGAGGCTGCCAAGAAAACAACAATTGCGAAAGCCGGAGAAGTTTTCAATCGAGTGGCGGCGACAAACGAAGAGATGGTCGGAAGGTTCGATTCCCTGCGGTACGAGCCCGTCAAGTTGGCGGAGAAGGTCGCCGCGAAACGGCTTGAACTGAGTTCACGCGATGACGCCGCTCTCCGGCGTGGGCTCCTTGACCAGCTTTGTAACCTGGGCGCGGTCCCAAAGAAGGACTGTGCCGATTCTGCCGTCATCTCGCGCAAGGTTTTGGATCAAGTCGCCAAGCAGATGAAGATCGACACGAAAATGGTTGCCCCTGAGGAGGTCGAGCGGATCGTTTTCGAGAAATATGTCGAGGATTTGCTGAAAAAGATACAAGAGGCCCTGGCCAAAAGCGGGCCGGAACAAGAAGCTGAATTGGAAAGAGAACTGCAAGAATCCCTTGGCAAAATGAGTCGTGGCAACTTGGAAGCGATGCGAAAGGCAATGAATCTTGACGAACTGACAGCCCGTTCCCTGATGGGCGTTTTCAAGTCTGGTGGCGTCACTGTCGCGACGCTGACCGCTGTGCATGCCTTCGGCTTTGGGGCGTTCCTCGCGCTGACCACGATGATAAAAGCCCTTTCCCTGTTGATCGGCGTTGCCTTCACTTTCGGGACTTACACCGCCGCAACCTCGTTCCTGGGGTTCTTGATCGGGCCGGGTTTGCCTTTGGCAGTGCTTGCCGCGGGTGGCGGCACGGCGCTTTGGCAACGAAGAAAATACCGGCGGTCGCTACTCGCTACGCTGGTTGCGGCGATGCACGCGAAGTTAGCGGCGGATCAATGAGTTTAGCGCTCGCAGAGGTTCGAAGCGTCCAGGCATCGTTTCGCTTGAATATCGCCACTGCGTTGTTGAGAGGGAGGCCTGCCTTTTGCCATTGAATCCGTTGGATGACAGGATTCCGGCCCCCGTGCTTGATCATGCAAGAATGGGTCGAATGAAGGACATCATTTCACGGACCCGTATTGACATACGCTGTTTCAATGCCAATGAAGAGGCGCAACGTTATCTTGTTTTCACCGAAATAGCAAGAGATTTTGGTGCCGTCTTCCTCGTCGAAAAAAATCTGGTCAAAGCATACAACGACGATGACGCCGCTGGCTGTAAAAGAATTCATTTTCCCGCGAGCCTTTGGCGAAGTCGCGACTTGGAGGAGATAACTCGGAGTTATTGTCATGAGGTGGGACACATTGTTCAGCGAAGCGTTTTTGGTGGTTCAGGCGGGAAAAGTGAATTCAAGACCGTAACGGAATATGCCAGAAGTGAGACAGAAGCGCATGAATTAGGTCGTGAATTATTTCATATCCATCTGGCTGACAAGATGGCGAACAGAACCTTCGATGATCTAACGTATCTTCAGCTTCAAAAAATTCATTTGCTCCAGGTGTTGACCGTATACGACAAGATGGAAGATGATCGGCCCGCGGATTGGAGAACACCGGCAGAGACCGTTTCGTGGCCGAGTAGTGAACGAATTCCTTTTTCGGAGTGCGAGCGCAGAAAGAAATACGAAAAAATCATGAAGAAAGGTTACTGCTCCAAAGACGAAAATAACATGCCAAGAGAAATGACAGGGCGAGGTTGTGTTAGAAGATTGCTACGGCGCTGGAGGTCTCGAAATTTTTTCACCAGCGTTTGAGAGACACCCCTGGGCTCGCGGTTTTTTGTGCCCAAAAGTTTTTCCCTAGCCCGCTGTCCAGACACCTGGACACCGCCGCCCAAAAAGGTCGCGGGAAGAATCAGCCCCCAAAATTTCTCATGCGGCTTTTGGCAGTCACGTTTGGAGGAGACCCGATTTTCCAAGCCCTTGATGCGCGCGGACCACCCTGCCTTGCCACTTCCCGTCTGGCATAAATGAAAATAACTGTACTCAATGGGCTGGCGGCGGAAGTAGAGCGTGACGAGGAAGTAGAACGCAGCGGTTTTTTACGCGGAGAAAGGTGTTTTTTCGTGTGCACCGCCGGGATTGTGCCCACGGGATGCGCACAACCGGGGCCTTCGCAGCCAACGAGAATGAGTTGAAACAGCGGGTCAAAACGAAGCCATTACTGCGCGGGAACGGCCAAACTTTTCATTTTCTCAAGGATTTCCAACATGGCCCGGTAGCTCTGGAGGCGCTTTAGAGCCTTTTCGTCGGGCATCAGCACGGCAGCTTGGCGGGCTAGTTCGATCTTTTTCTCCCGCGCTGCCACGAGGTCGTCCACATACGATTGCAGGAACTGCCGTTGCACCGCCACGACCTCATGGACCATCCCGGCGACGGTCGCCATGTCTGCCGATTCCCTTGTCTCCGAGAGGGCGGTAATCGCCGCCAGGGCGGTCAAGGCCGGGCTCACCTTCCCGGCGAAGTACGCACGCCGGGCGGAGCGTGTCCCGTTCGTAGTTGAAAGTTGAAAAGGAAAAGGCGGTTCTGTAGCGTCTCTGGTGACAAAACCAACGGACGCTAAAAAAGGAGAACCGCCATGAAGAGAAGATACCAAGTTCTGTCGGCGAAGGAAACGCAAAAGATTGGGGAGTGGCTGGCGAAGGACGGCCAGTTGCGGCTGCCGATGATGGAGTTGATCGAAGCCTCGCGGCTGGCGGTCGAGGAGGTGAAGAGAGGGGTTTCTCCACTACGCGCCGCGGGCTTCGGATGCCTACGCCCGGTCGCTCCGGTCGAAATGACACGAAGCGGACCCGCCTGAACGGGGGGAAACCGAAAAGAGAGGCGAACCCGATGCGCAGGCCTTACGACATGTGTACGGGGCCTGCCCAATGATAACGCCGGGCAATGGCCGGCACGACCGGGGCCGGAGCCGGCCTGGAGACCGGCGCGCCCAGGGCCGGCGGGACGCCGGCGGTCCCGGGGCGGGTGAGGACACCCGCGGTCCCAGATTTCCTCGGTCAATGAACCGCGGCCCCATTGAAGCGACGGCGCCTGGGGACAGGCGCGCTCCCAGCAAGGTATTTCCGTGGTCAATGAACCGCGGCCCCATTGAAGCGACGGCGCCTGGGGACAGGCGCGCTCCCAGCAAGGTATTTCCGCGGTCAATGAACCGCGGCCCCATTGAAGCATTTTCAGAGCCGGCCTGGAGACCGGCGCGCCCAGGGCCGGCGGGACGCCGGCGGTCCCGGGGCGGGTGGGGACACCCGCGCTCCCAGGAAAGCGCAGTTCCGCCGCGGCGGAACTGCGCCACAAGGATGCCGGCGCAGCGCGGCGCGCATGACAATGGTCCGGTTCGTAGGCTATATTCCGGTCGCCGACCCATGCACAAAACGCGAGGATGGCCGCTTTGACGGTTCCGCCGGCGAAAACCCGCAGTGTTGACAACGTGCGGCGCGCGGCGCTGGCCGCGATCGCGCTGGCGTTTGCCGCGGTCGCGGCGGTCGAAATCGTGCTGGCCCACAAGCTCGAAAAAATGCTGCTCGACGCGCGCGATTTCGAGGGAAACGTCGGGGCCGGCGTGTCCCTGCTCGCCAAGGCGCACCGCCCGGCCGAGCTGGTGCGCAAGCTCGCGGGGGCGCAGTTGCTCCGGCAGTTGGCGACGCCGGAGGACGCGGCGGCGCTCGACGACCTCGCGGGGTGGATGCGGTGGTGCGGGCCGTTTCTGCGGTTGCTGGCCGTCGCGGCGACCCCGGACCGCACGCCCGACGGCCGCGACTATTGGCGATCCTGGCTCTATCTCGATTGGTCGCTGCCGACGGCGCCGGCGCGCTGGGTTTGGGAAATGCAGCGCGTGGCGCGCGTCATGTGGCCCGGCGAATTCGGCCGCCGAGTCTTTGGCGACGGGCCGCCGAATTTCCGCGACCGCGACGGCTTGCTGGTCGGCGCCACGCCGACCGACGTCATCGTCATGCTGCGGGAATTGCGCGTCGGCAATATGAGACGGCGCCGGCAGGCGAGGATTTTGCGCCGCGACGACGTGCTGACCGATCCGGCGGCCGACTTGACCGTCTGGTTTCGCACGGCAGATTTCTTCCGCGTGGCCGAACGCTGGAGCGGCAACGAGATCTTGCGCACGCTGGCGGCGCGCGAGCCGCTCGAATTCGCCGCCGCCAATATTTATTTGCGCGACGACGGCGTGCTCGTCCGTTACGCCGCGCGCGTCGCCGGGGCGCGCCCGACGCTCGCCGCGGTCGGCAAGGCGCTCGACGTTTTCCCGATGGGCCGGCCGCCGCCGGAGTTGTTTCTGCAAAACCTGCCGCCGTGGGCGCACCGCGTGCATGCGCCGGCGAAGGACGGCGGCGCGTTCGCGAAGCCGGTTTCCGAACGCGCCCTCGGCCCCGGCGGCGAGCATGTTTACGCCAACGTCGACTGCGGCGGAATCTTGCACGGCTGGCGGCCCGACGAAAATTCGCTCTTCGGCTCGCTGGCGCTGCTGCGGCCGCAGTTGTTGCTCGATGTTTATTCCGACGGGAGCACGGTGGTCGCGAGCGGCATGATGCCGCTGCCGCTGGGCCTGCCGGTCGTCCGTTGCGCCGGGCAGGTGAACTGGCTGCTGTTTTGCGCGCTGCTCCAGGCCTATTTGTTCGTCCGCTTGGGCGTCGGCTTGGGCCTGCTCGCCTTCGTCGCCCGGCCGGATCGGCGCTGACTCACTCGGGCCCGGCGGCGAGCTTTCGTTCGCGGGCCGCGTCGGCGGGCTGCCCGGCGGCCTCGTAGATCACCGCCAGATTCCGATGATGCCGTTTCTCGCCGGGCGCGAGGTCGATCGCCTTTTGATAGGCGAGAATCGCGGCGTCGAAATTGCCGAGGCGCGCCAGCAGATTGCCGAGGTGGGCGAGCACGACGTCGCTGCGCGGATCGGCCTGGAGCGCGCTGCGATAGGCGCGGATGGCGCCCGGGGCGTCGCCGGCTTCTTCCCGCGCGCGGGCCAGGCGGTCGTAGTGCACGGCGTATTTGACGGCCAGCGTGTCCGTGTGGTGGTCGCGGACGAGCGCCGTGTCGCGGATCGCCGCCGCCTCGTAGAAGCGCCAGACGTACGCGTCGCGCGCCGGACTTTCGTCGCGCAGCCAGCACAGCGCGCCGGCGCGGACGGCGTCGTGGCGCGCGCGCAATGCGGCGAGCGCGGCGTCGAGCGGCGGGTCGCCGACCGTCTCGAACGTCAGCGCCACGGGCAGCGCGTCCTGCTCGGCGAGGTTGGCCAGGGTCGAGAGAAACAGCGGATTGGCGAGATCGCCGCGCTGAAATTCGGGCCGCGGCCGCACCATGCCGGGCGGCAGCGCACGGGTCATCATCGCAACGACCCAGGGCGCGTGAAAGCCTTCGTAGGGCAGGATGGCGACCGTCGGCCGCCGCCGTTCGCCCAGTTGCAGATACCACAGCGGGAAGACGCTGTTGTCGCCGCCGGCGAAGAGGGCGTAGGCCGGCTCCGGGTGCGACAGCGCATTCTGCCAGGCCTCGTAGCCGACCCAGTTTCCGGCTTGTCGATTGGCCCGGCAGTGGCGGACCGCCGGCGCGGCGACGAGCAGCAGGCACGTCGCCGCCAGCGCCGGCCGGGCCCAGCGGCTCGGCGCCGCCTCGACGCGGCGCTGAAGTTCGGCGAGGAACACGGCCAGGCCCACGATCGGAACCAGATACGACGAGATCATATAACGGCGCACCTGGAACGATTCGTCGGGGCCGATGTAATTGATGCGCAGCAGCACGTTGGCCGCGATCAGCAGCAATAGGCCCAGCGCCAGCGGCCGGTCGCGGCGCGCCAGCAGCGCCAGCCCGAGGCAGCCGACCACGAACGGAACCGGCCCGAGTTCGTCGACGAAGCTGGCGGCGACGATCCGCAGCACCCCCAGCTTCGCGCCCCAGTCGGCGTTGAGCATCTTGGCGGCGTATTGTTTTTGCAGCAGCACGTCGAGCAGGCGCGGCAGATTGCTCGGGTCGCCCCAATTGAGCGCCGGCCCCGCCGCCGCGCGCAGCGGCAAATAGAGATATACGGAGAGGCCGGCGGCGGCGAAGCCCGCGGCGATCGCGACGTCGCGCCACCGCAGGCGCCGCCGCTCGGCGATCATCCACGCCGCCGGGACAAAAACCACGACGAGCAGGATTTCGTGGTTGCCGAGCCCGAGGCCGAACGCCAGCGCCGCCGACCACAGCCAGCGCCGGTCGAACGTTTGCCGCCAGCGCCACGCCAACAGCAGGACCAGCGCCGCGAAGAACGTGTTGAGCGGATAGGCGCGAATCTTGAGCGATTGTTCCCAGAGCGTGAACGTGCAGGCGAAGACCAGCGCCGCGGTCAGCGCGGCGGCGCGGCGGCCGGTCAGCGCGAAGAGCAGCCGCCACGTCGCCCAAACCGCGCCGGCGCCGCAGAGCGCCGAGAAAAAGTTCGCGCGCCACGCCAGGTGCGCCAGCGGCGTCTGCGCGACGGCGCGGCCGAGCAGCGCCAGCAGCGGATAGCCGGGCACGTGGGGGATCGCGAGCAAGGCGGCGCCGAGCGTCAATTCGCCCGAGTCGCCGAGGTGGATGGTCGGCACGAGCGTCGCCAGATATAGCGCCAGCGGGCCGAAAAATGCGACACGATCGGCCAGGGCGTCGCGGTTCATCGCGGCGTCCGCACGATCAGGAAGAGTTGCAGCAGCCAGACGACGAGGCCGAAGACGCTGATCAACCTGGCTGTCAGGCGCACCGGCGTGTCGCCAAATTGCACGGCGACGACGTGCCGGCCCGGGCCGATCGTGACCAGCATGCGGCCGGTTTTCGGCTGCACGCCGACGGGCGCGGCGACGCCGTCAATCCGCGCGGCCCAGCCGGGAAAGTAGAACTGGTTGAAAACGACGTCCGCCGCGGCTTCGGCGTCCGCCTCGACGACCACGGACGGCGGCCAGCCCCGGCGGGCGGAAACGATTTTCACCGCCTCGCCGCCCGGCTCGGCCGGCGCGGCCGGGGCGCGGTCCGGAGGGGCGTCGCAGGCGACGGGCAGATAATCGTCGCGCGCCGTGGACGACACGGCCAACGCGCGGATCGTCTCGATGGTCAGGTATTGGTCAGGGCGCTGCAGTTGCGGCGAAGCGGCCGCCTCGGGCGCGTCCTTGGCAAAGACGATCACCGGCGCCTGCGTGGCGCGGTCTTGAAAGATGTAGCGGGCTTGCATGTAGGGCAGGGAAGCCGCGAACGCCGCCGCCGCCAACCCCCACGCGACGAAGGGGCGAAATTTCGCCGGCGTCGCCGCGGGCAGGACAGCCAGCGCCGCCGCGCCGAACAGCGTCGCCGGCAAGAGGAATCGCCACGGAAACTGGGCGAACGCCAGCAGCGGCAGGCCGCGCCACAGCCAGGCCGAAGCCGACGTCGTCATCAACAGGCAAAAAGCCGCCGCGCCGCCGAAGAAGAGCGGCAGCGATAGGTCGTTCAGCGTTTTGCGGCTGCGGGGAAACGCGGCCAGCGCGAAGACTCCGAGCGTGCCCGCCCAACACGCCTCGCCGAACATGTGGCCCATGCCGTCGGGGCCGGGGACGCTCGCGCCGAAGCTCCAGCGCCGGCGGAAAAGATCTGCGAGCGTCAGGAAATGCCGGTGGAATTCAAAGAAACCGCCGGTCAGGCTGCGCGTCGCATGGACGTATTTCATCTCGATCAACGCCGGCGCCCAGAAGAACGCGGCCAGCGCCAGGCCCAAGGCCAGCGCGCCGCCGGCCTTGAGCGCGCTGCGCCACTCGTCCGCCGCCGCCAACGCAAACGCGATCAGCAGCGGCGTGGCGATCATCGCCGTGATGTTGTGCGTCAGGATCAAGCCGGCGTAGGCGAGGGCGGCGAGCGGCGCGCCGAAGCGGCCGACGCCGCGGACCGTCCGGCGCAGCGCCCACAGCAGCCACGGCAGCCACGCGAAGCAGGCGAATTCGGCGATGCCGGCGCGCACGTACACGTCAATCAACAAATACGGCGCGACGCCGTAGGCCGCGGCGGCGGCGACGGCGCCGTCGGGGTCGATCGCCTCGGCCGCAAAGACGTACATGCCCAGCAGCGCGGCGAGCCAAAAGGCCGCGTAGGCGAGCTTCAGCGCCCATTGGCCGCTGGCGCCGGCCAGGCGAAAAAATTCGACGACGTAGTACGACAGCGGGGCGTAGAAATTGAAGATCGGGCTGCCGTACTGATAGTAGAAATCGGGCAGCCAGCGCGGCAGGAGCACGCCGTGGCGCATCGCCTCGTGGAACGCCTCGGCGCGCGACAGATCGACGTAGGCGCTGTGGCCGGCGACCTGGTAGGGGCGCAAGAGCGGCCACGCGGCGACAGCCGCCATCGCGATGAGCACGATCAGCGTCAGCGCTCGCTTCACGGCGGCCCGTTTCCGGCGCCCGGTCCGTTTTCCGCTGGCGCCGGGAGCGCCGGCGGGGCCTCCGCCCCGGGCGGGCGGAACGACGGGTCGAGTTGCATCATCCGGCTCCATGACGCCGCGGCCTTGTCGCGGTCGCCCAGCCTGAGATAGGCCTTGGCCTGATAATACAGAATCCAGGGATCGGCGCGAGTGGCGATCGCCGCCTCGTATTCGTTCGCGGCGCGGCCGAAGTCTTCGCGGAACAGGAAGTGATTGCCGCGGATCTGATGGAGCATCCCCGGTTCGGTGCGCGGCAGATGCGGCGCGAGGCCGAGGTAAAACAGCAGACCGACGAGGATCGTCAACGCGGCGGCCTTCCCCAACCGCGGCGATTCCGGGCCGCGTGGACGGTCGCCGAGCAAAACGATGGTCCACAGCGCTGCGAGCAGCAGCAAGCCCAGCCCGGCCGCCGCGCTGTCGGAAAGCCCGAACAAGTTGCCCGGACCGACGCCGGCGGCCAACATGGGCATTGCGAAATCCCACAGCGGATTGCGCAGGCGTTCCGGCATTTGCGGATCGGAAAAAACCCCGGCCCAGACAATGAGACTGGAGAGGACCGCCGCGCCGAGGAAACCGCCCCGCCGCCAATCGGCCTTTTGCGCCGTGCACCAGGCCGCCGCCAGGAACAACGGCCCGATGATGGGCGTCAGGTGGCGCGGTCCGAGGCAGGCGGCGCCGCCGGCCTCGAAGTAACCGGCGAAAAGCACGATGTACACGGCGGCCATGCCGGCCAGCGGCCAGCCCTCGCGCGGCAAGCGGCGGACCATGGCCGCGGCGCCGACCGCGCCGAACAGAAGCGCGGGGCTCCAGAAGAACAAGCCCTTTTCCGGCGAAAACGCCAGGAGCCAGAATGTCGCCGGGCGGGGCGCGCCGAAGCCCATCAAACCGTTGGTGTGGTGTTGGCGAAAGGCGAGGTCTTTCTCCAACGTGTAGCCGAAATTCAACGGACTGTCGAAACAGAGATAGTTGTACCCGCCGATGATCAGCGCCGGCAGCACGACCCCCAGCGCGACGAACGCGGCCAGCCGTGCCGGCCGCCGCTCGAATGACAGCAAATAGACGCCGGCGATCAGCCCCAGCGCGGCCGTCGGATACTCGAAGGCGATGGCCGCGCCGAACAGCAATCCGGCCAGCAAAAGCGGCCGTGCGCGCCCCGGCTCCCGGCGATAGTCGGTCAAGAACAACACGCCCAGCAAGATGAAGTCGGCCGCGAAGCCGTGGCTGTACAGCATCGTGAAATACGGCCAGGTCGTCGCGCCGACCGCGTAGCCGACCGCCGCCGCGTCGCGCACCGCGCCGTCGACGCCCCACGCGGGCAGCCGTCGCCACAGCAGCCACACGGTGAACAGCGTCAACGGGAGCAGGGAGAACACGCGGCACCAGCGCAACGCGACGTTGAAGTCGCGCGTGGCGAGGCGAACGACGGCGTAAATCGGCGCGACCGCGAGCGTCACGCCCGGCGCTTTGTCGTTGTACGCGCGGCCCCGGTGCACGGCGGCGTCGTTGGTTAACCGGCCGTAGGGGCCGAGCGACAGATCGCCTTTTTCCACGAGTTGGACGGCGGCCGCGAACCGGGCCATTACATTGCTGCCCGCCTGCCGCGGCGCCGGCAGCGCCAGCAGCAGCAACAGCAAAAAGCCGATTGCGCCGGCCCGCCAATTTCGTTTCGGTTGCGCCATTCCCACCCCGCCCGGATCGTCCAAAATCATACCATACTCCGCCGCGCATTCCGCCTTCCCCGTTCGGCGTTCCGCGTCGCTCGCCTTGTGAACCGCCGGCGGGGCGCGGCATAATGCGCGACCATGTTCTATACGCTGTGGCATTTGACCTTGACCGCGGCGCTGATCGCGCCCGTCTGGCTCTTCGCCCGCCGCGTCGCGGCGACGCTGCTGCCGCGCGCCGACGCCCCGACGCGGCTGCTCGTGGGTCTGCTGGCCGCGTTCGGCCTCGCGGTCGCCACCGGCGGATTGTTGGGATGGATCGGCAGGCTGACGTACCGCGGTTATTTGCTGCTATTCTGGTTCGCGGCGGCCGGGGCGTGGATCGCCGGCTGGCGGCAGCGATCGCCCGCGGCCGACGAGGATTGGCCGCGACCGCCGGCGTGGTTGCTGCTGATGGCCGTCGTCGCGGCGACGCTGGCGGCCGGCGCGCTCGGCGCCGGGCTCGCGCAGCCGGTCGGCGAGTACGACGCGCTCACCTACCATTTGCATTTTCCGGTCCAGTGGCTGAACGCCCGCCGGATTTTCCTGATCGACACGCCGTTCGGCGATGCGGCCCCGGCGTACGCGCCGGGCTACGGCGAACTCTGGTTCGCCTGGCTGCTGGCGCCGTGGCGGGGCGGCGGTTTCCAACCGCTGAATTTCAAACTGGCGGGCGTCGACGCGCTGGCGAAGGTCGGGCAATTCCCGTTTTTCGCGATGGCGCTGGCGGCGTTGCTGTCGCTGGCGCGGCGGCTGGCCGGTTCGAAATGGACCAGCTATTTGCCGGCGCTGGTTTTTGCTTTTACGCCGTGGGCGGTGACGCAGGCGGTTTCGCCCGCCGTCGATTTGCTGATGGCGGCGCTGTTTTTGACCTCGCTCGCTTTTGCCCTGCACTACCGCGACGAGGGCGACCGTACGGCGCTGGCGCTGGCCGGCGCGGCGCTCGGCCTGGCGCTCGGCGTGAAATTCGTCGCGTTGGCGTACGCGCCGCTGGTCGCGGCGCCGCCGCTCGTTTTCCTGATTCGCCGCCGCGCCGCGCGCGACCTGCGCTGGTGGCTCGGACCGCTCGCCGGCTGCGCCGCGCCATGGCCGCTGCGCAATCTGATTCTCACGGGCAATCCGGTTTTCCCGCTGAACGTGTCTGGCTTCGGCCTGACGATTTTCCCCGGGGCGTACGATCGCGCGGCGATGCTGCAAAGCCCGTTTCACGCGCCCGATCTGGCGGCGGCGCTGGCGGTGAGCGGGCAGGCGATCGGTTTTTGGCTGACGCCGCTGGCGGCGGCTGGCGTCGTTCTCGGCCTGGTCGCGGCCTGGCGGCAACCCGCCTGGCGCGCGGTCGCCTGGCTCGCGCCGGTTGGCCTGATCTGGCATTTTCTGGTTGTGCCGTACAGTTCGCAGGATCGCTTTCTCTTGTGGATCGTCGCGCTGGCGTTCCTCCCGCTCGCGGCGTGGCCGGAACGGAGCCGCTGGTCGCCGGCGCTGTTCGGGTCGGCGGCGCTGTTGCTCGCGCTCGATCTATGCGGCGCCGGACGCGCGTTTCGTCTCGGCGATTTGCCCATCGCGGCTCAGGGGTTGTTCGCGCCGCGCGGCTGGCTCGCCGCGCTGCCGGTGGCGGCGTTGATCGGCGGCGTCCATGCCGAGGGCGGCCGCCGGCGGTGGACCCCGGTGCGGCGCTGGCTGGCGGCGTTCGCGGCCGGGGCGGTGGCGGCGGCGGCGTTGGCGCAGCCGGGGCGGGGCGTGTTCGTCGCCACGGGCGGCGGCGCGCTGCGCGAACTGCCGCTCGCCGGCTACGCCGAAATCTGGCAGCGGCAACCCGCGACGACGGCCTACGCCGGCCGCAATCGGCCCTATTACCTGGCCGGCCGGACCGGCCTCGGACGCGTGTTGTACGTCAACATCGACGGCCGCCGCGACTGGCGGCTGCACGATTATGTCCGCGAATGGCGGGCGCACGGCTGGCTCAATATCAATAACGAAAAGGACGCCTGGCGTTCGCGCGCGCCGGATTACGCGGCCTGGCGCGCGGCGCTGGCGGCGGCGAAAGTGCAATTCCTGTTCGTCGAGCGCCTCTCGCCGTTCGACCGCTCGACAGCGCCCCATGACGCGGACGGCTTCCCCCTCGAACGGGTCTGGGCGCAGGAGAATCGCGATCAGTTCTTCATGATGCGCGCTGGCGACGATTTTGAGTTGTTTGGCGTTCGTCGTTTCGCGGAGCCCGATTGACGCGACCGGTCCACTCTTCGAAACGCGGCAGCGCGACGCCGCGGTTTTCGATGCGGATCTGGCCGGTTCCGCCGCAGGCCCAGCATTTCTGTTCCACGTAATCGACGAGAACGTCGGCGCTGTCGATCGCGCCGTCATTCCAACCCGCGGCCTCTGAGGGCAGCAGTCGCAGCACTTCCTGGCCTTTGCAGACTGGGCACAGCAACATTCGCGGGGGCTTCGACCCCGTTCGCCGTTCCTTTTTGCGGCCGAATAGAAACATTTTCTCCTCCTCTCCAGCATCCAATGCTCGCGACTTCGCGAAGCGTCGCTTCACCCTACAGCGAAACGTAAGTCCCGGCTCGTCCAAGACAACTGGCCGCGCGCCGGCGTCCGCGCGCTTTGCTGCGGATTTCGGCAAGAGAGAGGAGCCTGTTGCAAAAATGGCAGTTCGATAATCGGCATATCGCGGGGACCTATCCCCCGGCCACGCTCAACGTGGCCGCGCCCCTCCCCGACACAGCATAGGCTTTAGGATTAAGAGCGGCGACGCTTGGAAAAGCGGATTTGCCTAATCCTTTCTCGGCGGGCGCAGACCTCTCCCCCGGCCACGCCCGGCGTGGCCGCGCCCCTCCCCGACGCAGGGAGGGGCGAGAAGACAC
>Ga0181520_10005649_pt1 | contig 19766 bp, 19 predicted proteins | sample PEATcosm2014_Bin_29_FD_132451 | JGI IMG/M metagenome (GOLD analysis project Ga0181520, IMG submission 132451) | Peatland microbial communities from MTU Mesocosm Facility, Houghton, MI, USA - PEATcosm2014_Bin02_30_metaG | ecosystem: Environmental > Terrestrial > Soil > Wetlands > Peat | place...
GATGGCCATGGCACAGCTTTGGTTGCGGCTCTGCCGCGCTGTGCCTCGGTGGTAAATCTCCGACTCAATACCTATCCTCCCCAACCCATCTCGCCACCGCATCGGCCACGGAGAAGTGCCGCTCGGGGTCAGCCTCGAACTGGCGGCCGAGGCTGTAGGCGTTTGCCTCGAGCGGGATGCCATCATAGCCGCCGCCCGAAAGGAATCCCCGGACGTACAGTTCCGCGAATCGCCGAATCCCAAGCTGGCGGTATTGCTCGACGTGGACGAGTTCATGAAACAGCAGGCCACCCGAAATGGGGACGTGCGATACGATGACGTCATGGAACGTTATCGCCGCGATTTGTGAGAGGTCACGCAAGCCGGAAAAACCCATACGCACCAGCATTCGACGGAACGGCGGATTTTCGAGCCGCGCGCCATCTAGCTCGAGGATCCGCGCTGCCTGGAGGGTCGGTGAAGGGAAGAAGCCGGCCATCGCGGCCATCTGCGCTGGAGTAAGCGGAATCGCCTGCGCAGAGAACCTCTCCCGTTGTGCCTTGATGTAATGGGCAACGAGCCGGGGCACCCGTAAGGCGCGTGCAAGACCGAGCTGCACTGAAGTGATCCGGTTCACGAGCGTCCACTCCCGCGGCTCGGGAGTATGACACGGGCGCTGCCAATGCCCAAATCCCCTCAACGACGGACAAGTGCGCTACGCTGGCCCTTCGATTCGAGCGCAAAAAAGGAATTCACCACGGAGGCGCAGAGGTCACGGAGAATAGATCCCAGAATGAAGGTAGGCCAATAGTCCCCGGAAGGGTAATGGCCAGCCCCGAGAACAGGAGCACTTCTTCGTGACCTCTGTGCCTCCGAGGTGAAATCCTGGTTCCGCTTCTCTGCTCGCCACTTGGCACTCGTTATTTTGTCACTCGTCACTGCCCTCGCAGTTGTTCTTGAACTCCGCGGCTTGTATACTCTCGAACCACCGAGGAGGGACAGAGTTTCAAACTAGCTCTGCCTGCTCAGGATTTGCCGCTGTGACCGAGATTGACGCCCACCTCGCTGCGAGCCTCTCCCGCCGTTTCCGGCTCATTCGCCAGCTCGGAGCGGGAGGCATGGGTGCGGTCTACCTCGCCGAGCAGATCGCGGTGGGCAACCGTCCGGTGGCGCTCAAAGTCCTGAGCCGCAAGCTGCTGGATGATCCCGATTTTCTGCTACGCTTCTACGTAGCGGCGAGTTTACCTCGCCATATGGCGGGATAAACCCGCCGCTACGGGTTCAATCTGACCCCACTACCCCAAGGTCACCATTTACGAATCCGGCCACGCCGACGATGGCACGCCCTATATCGTCATGGAATATTTGGAAGGCGAATCGCTCCGTCAGGCCCTCGCACGGCGGGGCGCGCTGCCGGTGACTGAGGTTGCGGAAATTCTCCAGCCAGCGGCGCGAGGACTGAACGCCGCGCACAAGCTGGGCATCATCCATCGTGACCTCAAACCCGATAGCATCCTTCGTACGCATCCCGCCGCCGCGGCACCTTTAGCCGGCGCCTACGACGGGGGCATTTGTCGAGGCGGGGGGCATGCATCGTGCCGCCCTCTCCGTTCGCATTTTCGAAAGCGAGTCGGCTCACGGCTCGACACTGGGCCACGCGTCAAGCTATCTAAGCATGTTACTTTCGGGCTATTGCCTTGGGAAGCGGTTAGGCGTATGGTCCCAGTCGACCTTGGAGGCAAACTGCAAATCCAGTCTTAGATAAGGAGTCTTGCATGGCGCGACTGCTGATCATCGATGACGAAGAACCGCTATGTCAGCTCTTGGAAAACGCCTTTGGCGGGAAGGGCCACATCGTTGAGACCGCGACGAGCGGACAAGCCGCAAGAGCGAAGATTCAGTCACAAGTCTATGATTTGATCATTTCTGATGTCCGCATGCCGGACGTGTCCGGGCTCGAACTGCTCGAGCATGCACGCGCCACGAAGATACGGACACCGTTCATCCTGATGACCGCGGTTCCAACCATGTCGACCGCCATCCAGGCCGTTAATCTGGGAGCTTACCGTTATGTCATCAAGAGCGATTCTTTGGTGGAAGACCTTTGCAGCATGGTCGAAGGCGCGCTGAAAGAACAGGCTTAATCCTAAACTGCATGTCGGAGTGTCAATTGGACGTAAAGCGGGTCAGCCCGTATTGCAGCACGAATCGTATGGATTGCGAAAACTGGACCGCAAAACTTTGCTCATAGTCCGACCTGATGTTCGGTCTGGGGAGAAGCATATGGATGAATTCGCACGGAAGATACGCCCCGCGGCTTTGGCCTCGCTTCACTCCATGTCGGGGCAGCCGGGCACAAACTGGTGGAAAGACTTGCTTGGACAATGGAGGCCAAGCGGCTCGACCGCAGGGGAACGTGGACTCCGGCTCGCGGTGCGAAATAACTATCTAAATCTATATCGGCGAGGTCAATCAGTCGCACGCGTCCAGTTCTCGCGGGCTCACGAGCCATACATCTCCATACATGTCAAATACGGGTTTGGAGAGGAAACGACCTGCCAAGTCTATGCGCAGATGCGCAATGGGAGGGATATCCGTGACCCTAAAACCAGCCAGACCCTGATCTATGAAGGTTCCCCCACGCTCTATAAATGGATCGAACGGGCAGACCAACACAAGGGGCCTGAAAAGACCTGTTTGGACGAACTGATAGCCTCCAATTCCAGCATCATCGACGTTGAAATGGGGTTGCCTGCGTCAGGCGACCGGAAGACTGCTCAACGCATGGACTGCGTCGCTCTCGAACGCGAGGGGGATGGGACACGCATCGTCTTTTGGGAAGCCAAGATGATCGATGATGCGCGATTGCGTTCGGAGAGCATTCCAGAGGTTCTCCGCCAGCTCAAGACGTACCGCGAGTACCTGGCGGACAATGACCATGCAACATGCGTCGAAAATGCATACAGAGCCCTCTGTCAACTGCTCAAAGAAATGCACGGAATGGCCGCCCAATTCCCCGATCGGCCGGCACTGGACCCGATTGTGATTGCAGCCTCACAGGATGGTTCCAATCTGAAGGTCGATCCTACGCCCCGCCTTGTTATCTTCGGCGGTGAGCAATACAAGAAGAAGGGCAAGTGGGAATTTCACCAGCAGAGACTGCAAGACGCGGGAATTCCTTGCCTTGTCCTCGCCAATAAGCCTTACCTCCTCCGCCGACCCGAGATGAAATCGTGACTGGCTTTCGGCTTACCGTCCATCGCGGCACGCAGCAGATCGGTGGGACCTGCATCGAGATCGAGCACCCGGATGGCGACCGTCTTATCCTCGATGCCGGGCGGCCACTTGACGCTCCAGAAGGTGCCACCGGCCTGCTGCCGGCCTCGCTGGGTCGGACCCGTCCTGCGACCGTCCTCATCTGCCATCCCCATCAGGACCATTGGAGGTTGGTGGAGGAACTGCCCCCAAATTGGCCGATCTGGACGGGCTCGAACTCGGCCAAACTGATTGCAATTACCGGCGACGTGACACGCCGTCCGCTTACTCGGACCTTTGAGACATGGAACAGCCGTTCGGGACCCTTTGCTATTGGACCGTTCACCATTACGCCCTATCTTACCGACCACTCTGCTTTCGACGCATACATGGTGCTGGTTAAGGGCACGGGGAAGCGGATTCTCTATACGGGCGACTTTCGCCGGCACGGCCGCAAATCCGTGCTCGTAGACAGGTTTATGGCCAGCCCGCCGGCCGATGTCGATGTCCTGGTGACCGAGGGCTCCAATCTCGGCACGGACAAGCCTGTAAAGAATGAGAAAGAGATCGAGCAGGATTTCGTCGGATTGTTCAAACGGACGAGGGGCCGCGTGTTCGTGTCCTGGTCGGGCCAGAACATTGACCGCCCGGTGAGCCTCTACCGGGCAGCAAAGTGCACCGGCCGGATCCTCGCCATCGACCTCTACACCGCAGATGTCCTTGATCGGATCGCGGCGGGGACTCGATTGCCGCGAGCAGGATTCTCGAATTTGAAAGTCGTCGTGACCAAGAGTCTTGCTACCTACTACCGCAAACTAGGTCGCGGGGACTTCGTGGAGAGAATGGCGATGCACGGCATCGCCGCGCGGCAACTCGTGGGCGGTCGCCAAGTCATCATGCTGCGTCGTGCGCTGCTGCGCGATTATAAGGCAGCCGGCGTCGCGCCCACCGCCGATGACGCCTTCAATTTCTCAATGTGGAGCGGCTATCTCTCGGAACCCTACTTTACAGAGTCGCTGGAATGGTGCCGGGCAGGTGGGGCCAAGATCGCCTATATCCACACCAGCGGTCATGCCTCGCCGGCTGATCTGCGTGCCTTCGCTTCAGCCGTCCGACCAAGGATTGTCGTGCCGGTTCATGGCGTGAAATGGGACGAGGAGGCGCACGGTTTCGGCACTATTCGAAGGCTTGCCGATGCCGAAACACTGGTCATCCCTTAATGAGTTCGCGTGCAGAAAATGCCTTTAGCGCCCCATGAACCCGGGCATCATCTCTGTCAGTGCGTCCCATCCGTGGCCGGTTCTGGCCTCTTAATGCCAAATGGCGAGGTAAACTCGCCGCTACAATCGGTGGCACCCCGATGCATTGGAGTGCGCCGTGCATGGAATGCATTAGCTCCAGGCACAGGCGGGAGTGCCTGTGCCACCCGCGATACGATATGCCACTCAAGCCTTTTCGGTGATGATGGTCAAGCCTGGTATGCCGTGAAAATCTTTGGAGTTGTGCGTTACAAGCGGGCAGGCATACTCGCTGGCGCTGGCCGCGATCCAGGCATCCTCGGCGGAGATCGGTTGCCGCCTCCGCCTGCCCCGAACCTCGCCCCACCGCGAGCAGGGCTTTCTGTCTGGCGGAATCACCACGAAAAAATTGTGAAATTCGTCGAGGTAGCGGCGCTTCTCAGCACCCCAGTTGCCGCGAAAGGCCCCTTCGTATAGTTCCGCCAGGGACAGACGGGACGTTATACACGTTTATTCTGTCGACTTTCACATTAGAAACCGGGACCCCGGGCACAGGCAGGAGTGCCTGTGTCACGCGGCGCCTTATATTGGGACAAAACCGATTTTGTCTCGCCACTCCTGATGGGTCGACGCAGCCCAAATGAGCAGCAGCTCTTCGATGGCTGACCCAATGTCGATCTCCTGCGAAACGAGGATCAACCTGGGGCTGGATTGAGTTGCCGTGAATCGGGTGAAGTGTGCCGGCATCGTTCCGCGGTCGTGTGAGATCAGAATGCGATTTTCACGGGCAGCGAGGGCGAGAACTTCCGGGTCAGGCCGGCCGATGACGTCACCTTGAGACGCGGTTTGAAAGGAGATCGTGGGCTCTCGTGGGAGAAGGCAGAGAACAATTTTTTAGTTGAAGTCTGCGTCGGCCAGGAAGCGCGGTTTCATGCGTGGGAACTCGGCAGGGAGCGGCGCGCCGCTTCCAGCTTGGCATACAGGGCCGGGTATTTGCGGCGAGACTCTTCACGCATCCTCTCGAAGTCCGCCCGACCCTCCTGAAGGTAGGCATCAACCGTATCTTGGTGTGCCAGGTAAAACGCGATGGCGCCGTACGCTTGCTCCAAACTGAGCGCCGGGAATGATTCGACAATGCCCTCCGGGGACTCGCCGCGCAGAAAGGCATGCACAACCGAATCGAGTGAAACTCGCGTCCCGGAAACGTAATAGCCACCCTCGCGCTGTTCGACGTAGTAATTTTCCATCCCAGACCTCTTACGTATATTATAACCTGCTTAGCAAATCGCGGCGCGACAGGATCAAGAGCGTAGCGCTGACCGCCGCCTTTGCGGTCTGCGGCTCTTCCCCGGGTTCACGCTTCCGAAACGGAGGACAGACGCTGATTTGGAGATTTGTGGTTTTCCCGACGCAAGAACTCCGGTTTGTGAATTTCAATCGTTATCGCGGCGGCGGTGCTGTTCGGGTTGGCTGGCTATGATTTCCAGAAAGTGTCGGGCCGTAACGATTTGGGTCTCGCGCCCTGTGGCGGGGAGGTGTTTAGTATTGCCGGTCACCAAATAGGCCGCTCGGGCAGCTTGCGCGCACTCCAGGAAGATGTCGTCATCGGGATCGGCACAAGCCCGGACGGTTTCCGTCACGCGGGTGGCGCCCCGAGGCTTCGGGACGACTCACGAACACGGTCAACATCTCTGTCGCCGAGCCCCATCCGTAGCCGGTTCTGGCTTTCGTGGCACAGGCACTCCTGCCTGTGGTCTGTGCATGGAATGCATCAGCTCCAGGCACAGGCAAGAGTGCCTGTGCCACCCCAACTCTTCAGTTTGCCGGCCTCGACCTGCGGCGAGCGCTTCTTGCCAGGTAACGCTGATCGAGCGCTTGCCGAATAAGAGTCTTGATTACTGCCTGCCGGCTAATATTCAACTCTTGCGCGGTCCCATCCAACTCCTTCAGCATGGAAGAGGCAAAATCCACGTTCACCCTGCGAATGGGTTCCAGCATCCGCCCTGAATTGGTGAAAAAGCGCGAAACATCCTCACCGCGATCGGCGCGGCGGGCAATCTCCTCGGCAGAGGTAAGCTTAACGAGTTTACTCGTTCGCTTCATAAAGCTGCCGCTCCTCTCGGGTTGCTTTCCATAGAGTCACAAGATGGTAATATTCGCCTTCCTGGTCCTACCCAACCTCGAAGATGACGCTGTAAAGGCGTTCCCCCACCCAGCCAATGGCCCGGTACTGTTCCGGGACGTCCGAGCGCTCGTCGAGGTAATAAGGGCGCGAAAAGACCTCCTGGGCCTCCTCAAAGCCAATTCCACGATGGGGATTCGCTTGCAACCGCCGGCTTTTTCGCACGTCGAACTGGAATCGTATGAGGTATAACAGTTATACCATGATTCGAGCGGGAATTCCATGTGGGCGGAGCAGCCGGTACCATAGTGCGGCGCCGGGGGGGGCCACACGAACCCAGGCAACATCTCTGCCACTGCGTCCCATCCGAAGGGACGGGGAGTGGCACGCGTGTCCCTATTTTCTCAATTTTCTCTGTCTCAGTTCCGGGGTGCACTCCACATGGCGACGGCTGCCGCGCCTGGCCTCCAAAATTGCCGAGGGTGGTTTGGTAAGCTTCGGCAAGCCTGCGCCCGGCCGCGCGCATGGAGTCAGAAACGCAGGCGGATTTCATTTACCCAAACCAGGGAGGAGACGGGGTCCGGCGCCCATCCGCGAACCAGGGGCCAACCGCTCAACCGCGCCGCAGGGGCAGGCCTCGTGCCTACCCGCGCGAGGGCCGATTCGGCCCCCCTTCGAGGGGTGTCCTACGAGATAAACTTAAAATAAATTCCTTCCCGCCGGAACATTTGTCCCTATTCGCCTAGCCTCTGGTCGCCAACGTGCTATGGATATCTAGCGGAGTATTGCGGGTGGGTAAAAAGGCGCACCGTAGAGCGGGTTTGGGCGCGGGCGACCGGCTACCCGGGAAGGCTCGGTAACTCAGCAACGAGCCCCCATCACCCAAGTCCGGATTTCTCACCAGATCGTTAATGCGGAGGCATCCGGGTTTGAACTCCAACGGGGAGACCTAACAAAGCCCAGGCCAACGGCCTGGGTCCCCAGATGGAGGAACGGTGAAGCCCCGAAGGGGTGCGCCACGCTCGACGCGACAGACGGTAGTTCGCCCTTACAGGGCTCGATGTTCAGGGTTAAGGGGTCATCTCTAAACCCAGGCCGTTGGCCTGGGCTTTGTTAGTTCGCCCCGTTGGGGCTGAAGACGATGCCACGATCTCTCAGAAAATGAAGGTACTTAGGCGCTCAGACCGAGAAATTCTAAAAAATGTATGTAGTTGATAAAAAATGACTTAGTTGGCTTCTCCGCCGCGAACGCAGCGAAAAAAGGGAATTAAAAAATGAGGCTACTCCCACGATGTTGTTGAAAACACATGTAGAAAAAATGTCAGCTTGGGCTACTCCCACGATATTCATGAAAACAATAGACTTAAATCGGTATAGCCACGATATTCATGAAAATAAAGGTAGTTGTGCTCCGAGACCGCCCGTCCCCAGGGCCTTGGAGGGATCGACGCCGGAGGTCGGCGTGGCCCACGCCGTGGGCCACTTCCGGCAAAGGGGACCCAAAAAGATGTTTTGAAAAATGCGTTCGAAGCCGGGATGTGTAGTGCGCCCCAAGAGCGCAGATCGCCAGTGGGTGGAAGTCCCACGCCGATAGTTGTCGGTAAGTTTGGTAGCTGACAAGCGACTTGAAACGGTAACGGTTCAAGTCCAAGCCCGGGCTTCCACCCGGCACAGGTGCCGTCAAGATGGCGGCGCTGCGTTCAAGCCGTGCCACGTTCAGACGAGGGCACTAGCAATTGCCACGGGAGCACGGCCACCAGGGCACTGCCAAGAATAGTTGTGCCACGTGCTGCGCAAGTTCAGGCCGCGCGCGCAGAGGGCGGGGGAAGCGGAAGTGGCGCGGTTAAATACCCATTCTCGCTGTACCAGCGTATGGCGCGGTCCAAGGCGCCTTCGAGTGGGGCCGGCTGGAAACCCAAATCGCGACAGGCCTTGGAGCCGTCTACGAACATGCGGTGGCGGGCCAGGCGTACCCCTTCGAGCGGAATGCGAGGCCGGCGCTGGAGCAAGCGCGAGGCGACCGAGTCCACCAGCGCGGCCAGCAACGGTATTGCGTGGGGCAGGCGCAGTCGAGGCATGGGACGTCCGCTAAGGGCGGCGAGGATCTGAAGCAGTTCCTTCAGGGTGAGGTTGCGGTCGCCCAGGATGTACCGGGCCCCAACCTCGCCGCGCTCTGCCGCCAGCCAATGTCCTTTGGCCACGTCCTCGACAGCGACGAAGTTCAAGCCGGTGTCAACGTACGCAGGCATGTTTCCGTTTAGAAAATCGAGAATGACTTGGCCGGTAGGCGTTGGCTTCCAATCGCCCGGGCCGACGGGCGTTGTGGGGTTGACGATGACCACGGGCTGGCCATTGCGGGCGGCTGCCAAAGCCTCTTCTTCGGCGAGGAGCTTCGACCGCTTGTAATGCCCAATCATATCTTTCAAATGCAAATGGGTGTTTTCGTCAGGCAATACCCCAGGGCGAGGTGGGACGAGGGTCGCCACGGAGCTCGTGTAAACGACTCGCTCAACTCCAGCCTGACTTGCGGCAGCCAGCAGGTTGCGGGTGCCGGTGACATTGTTGTCGTAGATCTCCTGGGGAGTCTTTGCCCATAATCGGTAGTCGGCCGCGACGTGGTAAACACGCCGCACCCCCCTCATCGCGGAAAAGAGCGAGGCGGCGTCGCGCAAATCTCCGTAGGCAAACTCCACCGGCAGCCCGGCCAGCGAGCGCACATCGCTCTGCGGGCGAACCAGCACCCGAACCTGTTCCTTCTGCTGAACTAGAAAATGGGTTAGGTGGCTTCCGATGAATCCGTTTGCGCCGGTAATAAGGGAGAACATTTCCCCGCCTCATCGCCATTCACCCGATGGCGGCCATTTTGTCCCCCGGACAGTTGCCACTTCAGCAATCTCCAGGTATCGCGGAGTCTCCGATTTGCCCCCAAAACAGCGGAGGGCTCGTATCCCACATGCACCATGCAGTGTTCGCAGCGAGGATCGCGCCCGCGGCCATACTTCCCCCAGTTGGTCTTTTCGATGAAGTCCTTGAACGTGGCATGGTGGCCGTCGGTAATCAGGTAACACGGCGACTTCCAGCCCCGTGGGTTGTACGTCGGATTCCCCCACGCCGTGCATTGCAGATCCTCGCGCTCTCCCCGGAGATAGTCGAGGTAGATCGGCGAGGTCATTAGGGCATACTGCTCAAGGAGTTGGGTCGCCTCGCGGAACTTCGCATGGATTTCTTGCCGCGACATGAAGATCTCTTTGTTTTGCACCGCAGCGTAGGAGTAGCTGGGGGCGATGGTGTGCCCATCCACGCCAAATCCTTGCAAATACTCGAAGAGTTCCGCGATTTCCTTCAGGTCGGTTTGTTTGTAAATCGTCGTGTTCGTGCAGACCATGAACCCTGCGTCCTTGGCGGCGCGAATTCCGTCGATGGCTTGGCGAAACACCCCTTTGCGCTCCACGCAGAGGTCATGAGTCGCCTCCATGCCGTCCAAGTGAACATTAAAAAAGAACTGCGGGGTGGGCTTGAACTCCTTTAGACGCTTCTTAATGAACATGCCGTGGGTACAGAGATAGATATGCCTGCCGCGATCGAGGATTTCCGTCACTAATTGGCCGAGCGGCCGATAAATCATAGGTTCGCCGCCGCAGATGGAAACTATGGGCGACCCGCACTCGTCCACCGCCTTCAAGCATTGCTCGACAGTGATCTGTTCGGTGATCGTGTCCTTGTACTCGCGGATACGGCCGCAACCCGTGCAGGTCAGATTGCAGGCGTGCAGGGGCTCAAGCATCATCACCAGGGGAAACTTGTCCACTCCCCGCATGCGCTTGCCGGCGATGTACTTACTCAACTTCGTGGTCATGCCCAGCGGAAACCTCATCGATTCCTCCTGTTTCCATTCTGCGGGGGAAACTCCGCCGGTGTGAACCGTAGGACCTCAAATTCGGACGCGCCGCTCAGTAGATTCCGGTACCGGGACAGCGCGTAAAGGGGAAAAACGTTCCGATAGAGGTGGTATTTCAGATAGAAAACGCGGGGGAAGCCGGTCCCGGTGCAGGTTGTTTCCGCCCAGGTCCCGTTCTCCCATTGGTGGTCCAACAGGTATCCCACGGCCTGCTTCACCGCGCGCTCGGAGACGTCCCCGGCCGCGAGCAAACCCACAAGACCCCAAGCGGTTTGCGACGCCGTGCTCGGCGCGCGCGCCTTCAGCTTCGGATCATCGTACGACGCGCAGGACTCCCCAAAGCCGCCATCGGGATTTTGCACCCTGCGGAGCCATTCGACCGCGCACTGGCATCCCGTTTCCTTTTGTAAGCCCAGTGTTTCCATCGCCCGCAGGGCACCGCTGGTTCCGTAGAGGTAATTCACTCCCCATCGGCCATACCAGGGGCCTTCGACGTTCTGGTCGCGCTTGAGGAAACGGACGGCTCGTTGAATCCTCGGATCGGAGGTGGGCCATTTGCTCCTGCCGAGGTACTCGAGCACCCGGCCCGTCAAATCCCCGGTGGAGGGATCGATCATAGCGTTATGGTCGGCAAACGGTACGCGCGTCAGGAAGGTGGAATCGTTGTCGCGGTCAAATGCGCCCCAGCCGCCATCCCGGTTCTGCATGCTCAGCACCCAGGCCGTCCCGCGGCGCAAGGCCTCTTTCAGGCGAGCACGGTCGGGATAGTCGACCCGCTGCAGCGCCATCAAAACAAAGCCGGTGTCGTCCACATCGGGATAAAAGTCATTGCGGAACTCAAACGCCCACCCGCCCGGGTCAACGCCGGGATTGTTAACTTGCCAATCCCCACTCCCCAAAACCTGTTGGTCAAGAAGCCAATCGGCGGCTTTGACCAGCGCGGGGTGGTCGGGAGACAGTCCAGCCTCCTGGAGGGAAAACATCGTGACGGCGGTGTCCCATACCGGAGAGACGCAAGGCTGCATGCGGAGGGTGTCACCATCTTCGATTTCAAATTGGGCAAGATGTCCGATCTCTCGGGCTGTTATCGGGTCATCGGGGGAATAGCCCAATGTCCACAGTGCAAAAACCGAGTTCACCATGGCGGGATAGATTGCACCCAGGCCTTCGGTGCGCTCAAGGTGTTCGAGCAACCACTCCTTGGCTTTGCGTAACGCCCTGCGACGCAAGGGTTTCCACGGAAGCATCTCGTGCAATTTGAAGATCCTGTCGAGTACCAGGAAGAAATTGCGCCAGCTCACAAGGTGGCGATCCCATTCGAAAGCCGGAATGCGGCCGGAGGAGTCCTTGAAAAGCTCATCGACTCGGGCGCTCAGTGGTAAGTCCCAACGGGGCTTGCTCGCATAAACGAGCATCAAGGGCACGACGATGGCGCGCGTCCAAGATGACATTGAATAGATATTTAAGAAGAACCAGGACGGAATTAGTATCAGTTCGGGGGGTATCGCCGGAACGTAGGACCAGGGCAGCGCTCCGCCTAGAGCCAAATAAAGGCGTGTATAAGAATTAGTGGCTTCAACTCCACCTAAATCGTGAATCTGGCAGCGGGCGCGTGCCATGTGGGGAGCCGAAGGAGAATCCCCCGCCAGCTTAAGGGCGACATACGCTTTGACGGTGGCGTTAAGCTCCGAGGGTCCACCGGCATATATATTCCATCCGCCATCGGCGAGTTGCCGGCGGCGAACATAATTTGCCAGCTTGGTGCGCCGGCGGTTATCCAACTTACCTATAACGTGTAAGAAGAAGATGTAGTCCGATTCCAGGGTGGTATCGGCTTCAAGTTCGCCTACCCAGTACCCTTCCGGAGCCTGCAAGGAGAGCAAGTGGTCTGCGGCTCGCTGGATGACCTCCTGAAGGTTCTCGTCGAATCGGGCATCCGCGAAAGTCAGTCTCCGCTCTCCGCGCCGCGGATCCGATTCGGCATATTTTCGTTGTGTCATGATCTTGCTCAGGTTCTCCCTGTCTGTGGATTTTCAGTTTGTCGGTACTCCCGGCGAAACAGATCAAATATCGTCCCGAGTTCATGCCACTTCTTATCAGATGCAGATGCACCCCTTATCGGATGCAGACGCACATCTTATCGGTTGGACGTCCCGCTTCTCGACGGTGGAAGCTGGGCCACAAGCTCTGGTCATGACCACCCTGATGACATCCCCATCGAGCCACCGGAGTTGGATGGCGGCAACGGACAAGTTCTTTCTTTGAGCAGTCATATCGTCTATCTAGTTCTTGCTTGCGGGAGATCTTCTTCGAACGTCGTACCTGGTGAACCCAGGCCGGAAAACGCCTTGCGGGAAAATAGAACCTTTCGATAGCGCGTCGCAATTTATCATGAAATTGACTTGCGCTGGTGCAGCGGCTGGCTTTAGCCCAGTGTACGCTTCCCCAGCCGGGGTACCACAATCACCATTACCTCCGGCGCATTACCCAGATGAGTTTACATTCAGCTTACAAATATTTCAAGCTTCTTTGATGTGCGTCAATATCTTATTAACACTATCACTCCTGGTTATATGTTTTGCTTCGAACTATGCCCGAGCCTCAATTCGAAATGATTACCGCCGTAGGATGGCCAAAACCTAGCTTCCTGCTGATGCCAGTGACGCTTGGAGCATCGCCCGGGTATAGCCCACGTTATAGGCATAACCGATATAAGTCCCACCGCCGGGGTATGAGGACTTGAAGTCGGGAACCTCGCTGTCGGCATCGAGCCCACGAGGATGCTCCGGGAAGACCAGGCGCGGGTACTTCTGCCGGACAAGCTCCTTCATGACGGCGAACATATCCACTTGGCCCTCATCCACAAAGACTTCCATGTATTTCTCGCGCGGCTTCTCGACGCGGACATTGCGGAAATGGACGTGATTGATGCGATCCCGGCTCCCAAAATAGCGACACACTTCCAAGGGATCTTCCCCCAATTCACGTGTCACACCGCAGTCGAAGGTGATGCCGTTCGACTTGCTGGGGACGATCTCAACGAGGTGCTTCCAGCCGTCCAGGCTCCCCATGATTTGCTCCGACCCGCGACTGATGGGCGCCGGCGGATCGTTGGGATGCAAAGCTAGGCGAACTCCTGACTGCTCAGCTACTGGCACGACGGCTTTTAGGAAGTACGAGATGTTGCTCCACATTTCACTCAAAGTATGGGCACCCTCATTGGGCAGCGGCGGGAGATCCTTGACCCGGTCGTAATCAAACGCCGTCAGCCCCGTGCCCGCCCGTCCGGTTTCCGCGTAATATCCTTCCGTTATACGGTGGGCATAGAAGTTGTACTCAACCACCGGTACTCCCGCCGCACCCGCCGCGCGAATGGACTGCTGGACCTTCTGGATTTCCTCGTCACGGCCCGGCCTCCCGTAGAGCGTGTTGGTGAACCCTGCGACCATCAGGTTGCCCAAGGCGATCCCTCCTGATTTCAGCCGGTCAACGAGGGCGCGGATTTGGCTCTCTTCCCAGGGGATGGCGGGCCCTGACATAGCCACGTGGTTTACCCCTAGTTGGGTCACCCGACGCACCACCGTATCATCGAGTTGGCCGGCGGAATATCTCCTCTCGATCTGCAGGCAGATTTTCGGGGTTTCGGGCCCCTCCGGCAGCAGGTTGGGGAAACCTGCCCCGCGGGACGAAGCGCCCAGTAGGGCGGCTGCGCTCACGGTTTTCAGAATGTTTCTGCGGGATACCTTGGAGTTCATCGTTTACCCTCTCAATCGGTAGCATGGGCATCCGGCCCGATGAAACAGGGGAATGTTGCGCGCCAGAGTGTAGGCGTCACCCTCGCATGGAGTTGCGGCCAGGATGGGCACGGTGCAAGCTGTGGCACGGAAAAGGCTGCGGCCACTGTGATAATATCAGCTTTCAACGCCGCCGAGTGATCTGTGAATCGAAACGGCTGCGGCTGAGGTTTCGACATTTCATTCTCACGGAGATTCCAGGATGAGTTCAGGCAGAGACGCCATGATTGTTGCTTCCATCCAGGAAAGCATCAAAGTCAAGCAAGCGCTGCTGGAAGACAAGCATATCCTTGGCCAGATTGCTGACGTGGTCAAGGAGTTTGTCTCGGCATTGAGCAACGGACACAAGATTCTCTTGTTCGGGAATGGTGGCAGCGCCGCCGACGCGCAGCACATTGCCGCAGAGTTTGTAGGAAGGTTTCAGATGGAGCGCACCCCGCTGCCCGCGCTCGCTCTGACCGTCAACACTTCCGTGCTCACGGGAGTCGGCAATGACTATGCTTATGAAAGTGTGTTTTCGCGCCAGATTGAAGCCTTGGGATCAGCGGGTGATGTGGCGGTGGGATTTTCCACGAGTGGAAAGTCTCCCAATGTTCTGAAGGCGCTGGCGGCGGCCAAAGCGAAGGGGCTCGTCACCGTGGCACTAACCGGAAAGTTCGGAGGCATGCTGCAAGAGGTGTCCCGGTACTGCCTTTGCGTGCCCTCTGACCAGACACCGCGCATCCAGGAATCTCACATCCTGATCGGACACATCGTTTCACAGCTTACGGAAATGGAACTCTTCCCCAAGTAAGCAACGTGCTGGATTTCTGTCCCCATGCACTTCAACCGGAGGTAGTCGCCAACGAGGAGTCCGATTACGGGCGAAGCGCGTTTTTGGAGTGCGGTAGCAGCAGCTACCGCTTTTCGTCCGGCGACTCTTATCGTAGGAACCGGCGGGGGAAAGCGGTAGCTGCTGCTACCGCACTCCAAAAACGCTTCGCGACTGTGTGTCTGAAGAGGTAAGCGCATGCCCCAAGGGTCAATCCTTTTCCACCGCGGCAAGGATTTCCTGCGGCGATGCTGTTCCCGTACCTTTTTTCATGACGGTAATCGAGGCCACGATATTGCCGAAGCTCGCGGCCTCCACCGGATCATGGGTAACTGCCAGCGCGAGCGCGGTTCCCGCGGCAAAGCTATCTCCAGCCCCGCAAATGTCCACGGGTTTTTCCACCGGCCGCGGCTTGGACCAGTTTCCCTTGCCTTCTTCGATAACCAGCGCGCCCTTGGGGCCATGCGTCACAAATAGAACCGCGGCCTTCAAATTCTCGCGAAGACGCTCGAAATCCACGCTACCGAAAAGCTCCAGACACGCAGCCTCCGCCTCGCTTTGGTTGGGTTTAGCCATCAAGTTCCGAAACAGGTGGATGCGCCGGCGCGAATCGGCCAGAAAGATTTTGTCGGGATATTTCGCCGCGAAAGCGGTGAGCGACTCGCGGACGGAAGGGGTCACGACCCCGCCTGCCGATGTCTCTGCCTGGTCGGCCACCAGGACGACATCAAATTCCTCTATGGCCGTGGAAAGCTTCCACAAAACTTTCAGTTCAGCGTCTGAAGAGAGGGGTTTGGTGTTGATGAAGTCCGCGCGCGGCTGGTCCTCGTTGCCGGTCTGACTATTCAAGAGTTTCGTGTAGGTGAAGGTTTGCCATTTGGGGACACTCACCATAAGGCTGGCGTCGATGCCGCGTTCCATCAAGGCGCGGTCCAACTCGAATCCAAAGCCATCGTCGCCGCGAACTCCCAGCACAGCGACCTTGGCGGGTCCTAAAGCCGCAAGATTATTGGCCACCGTTCCGCCGCCTCCGGGAGTGACTTCCGTGGCCACGATTCCCAGCCGTGGAATGCCGGTTTCGGCAGAGGGTTCGGAAGTGGCGGGATCGTAATTACACCAACGGTCCAGGCAAATGTCGCCCACCACCAGCGCTCGCAACTTCTTAATACCCGCTAGAATTTCAGGAATGGTCATGGTCGCAGCTCCAGGAGGGCGCGACGCAAAGCCGCCACAGTCGCGCGATGGTCTCCACAAAAATAGAAACTCTCTCCACCGTCGGCAACGGTCCTCACCAGGATGGTCTTGTGCGGGCGAAAATAGTACCCGGGATCGGATTTGGGCAATTCGTGGTGAACGTCCCCATGGATGGGCACCATGTCGAAGACCGCGGTGGTGAACTTATTGATCGTCCGCCCTTGTTGGCGCGCCACATTGCGGACCATGGCCAGCGCCTTCAAATAAACCTCCGGTCCCATGATGGCCGACCCGAAGTTCAACATGATGCCGCCCTCGAGCTTTTCCATGGTCTTGGTGAAGATCAGAAAATCATGGTAGCTGGCAGCGCCGAGCGCTTTCCCGTCGCAGTTCGGGTGCTCGTGGATAATGTCGTAGCCAATGCCCACGTGCACGGTGGCCGGCACCGAATGGCGGTAGGCCGCAGCGAAAATGCTAATGTCTTTGTGAGGGAACTCGCTTGCCTCAATTCGCCGGCCCACGTTTTCCCCGAGGCCCAGAGAGAGCGCTGACGCCTCGCCAATGATGTCGTTTAGATCGCCGGTTTCGCGCCAGAGGCCGAACTCACCGCGCCGGATGTAGTGCGCCACGCTTTCGGTAGTAGCGCCGATGCGCGCCAATTCATAATCGTGAATCGACCCCGCGCCATTCATGGCGATGTGAGTAATAAAGCCGCGCTCGATAAGGTCGATCACAAATCGGCTGGCGCCGGATTTGATGACGTGCGCCCCCATCATCAGGATGCGGGCTGCGCCTCGCTCGCGGGCGGTAATCAGCCGCTGCGCCACCAACGGCAACTGCGAATGTGAGAATTCGGGCGCCGGCTCATCGAGCTTTAAGACGTAATCGAGGCCCATGTCATGCTTACGTTCGCCCAATGGCCGAATCAGCAGTTGCGAACGGTCGAAAGTATCGTATTTGGATTTCATACTCAGTCCTTGTGGCTGACAGCTCACAGCTTTCAGCTTCCAAACAACTTCGGCAGTAGTTCCTCACGCCCCAGAAAATTCGGAACGATAAAGTCCGCGCCGACGCCCACCAGCCGCTGGCGTTTCCATTCATCCACCACCTGGCACTCCGGCTCCGCGGTGGCCAGGCCCACGGCGATTCCCCCCACGTCTTTCACATTCTTAATCTCCACGAACCCATCTCCAAATCCAAGCAATTCATCGCCTTTGCACTCGAGGCCGGAAATCATACGTTGGATCAGGATCTCTTTTGAGAAGCTCTTGTAATCGTCTTGAGCACCGTAGATTCCGCCTTGGTAATACTGCCGGACGTTCAAAAGTTCGGCTTCCTCGAGAGTGTAGACCTCATCGGTGCCGCTGGCACAGTACAACTTCAAACCGCGATCGCGCAGCGATTCGAGAAACGCCCGAGCCCCCGGAACCAGGTATTTTTCCGGCGACACCGCGCCCCGGCGAAGGTCTTGCCGCCGATATTCGATATTCGCCATCAACTTGTCATGATACTGCCGCTTGTAAGCAAGGGGTTCAAGGGGTTTGCCGCCGCGCACTTCCACCTGTCGGGCAAGTTCCATCATTTGATAGATCGTTTGCTCGCCGGTAAGGCGGGCAACGAAGTCTTCCACGAGGGCGCGCAGCGCGGCCTCGCTCTCGCCCGTTTTCAGGTCCATGAGGATCCCAACCATCATTGGCACCATCACTTCCACCCACCCCGAGCGAATCAGGGAAATGGTGCCGTCGAAATCAAAGAGTCCCACCCGCGCGCGGGCCGCGGAAACATTTGGGTGCAGGCGTTCAACTGAGTTATTCAAGGGGTCATCGACTCCACATCTGCGGTTTATTTTGATGGGCGAGCACAAGTTCGACATTGTATCACTACCCGCGCGCGGATCACCGATCACGTCCGGACAATCGAGGAGAGGCCGGGTAACCTTGGGCGACGGGGAGGTCCGTTCTGTCCGTATCCAACTTCTTCCATTGACATGCCAGTGGCGCGAAGGTATCGTCTGCAACCGCAAGGATAATCGCCTTTATAAAGGAGAACGCGGATGGCACGCAGAATACGCAAGGTTTCAGATTCCACGCAGGGGGAGAGCAGCCGGCGAGATTTCCTGAAGGGCGCCACTACCGTGGCCGCCGGCTTGGTGGTTCCACGGGCGCTTCAGGCCGAACCCGTTGACCTACTGCCCACGGTAACAATCGGTTCGCACCGCGTGACGAGGCTGATCGTCGGCAGCAACCCCATTTATGGCTATTCCCACTTTAACCGGCAGTACGACCAGCACATGCGCGAGTGGTACACCGACGAGCGCGTGGTCAAATTGCTGCTCGACTGTGAGAAAGCTGGGATTAACACCTGGCAGTACAGTTTCAATTACGACCAGAAGCGGCAAATCCCCAAGATTCGCGCGGCGGGATGCAAGCTTCAATTCATCTGCCTGGCGGCTTCCTGGCACTACGACGAAAAGATAGCGTCGACGCCGGAAGCTGTGCTGGATGGAACCGTTAAATGCGCCCAAGCTGCGGCGGAATTCAAACCCATCGGCATTGCCTTCCACGGTTATGCCACCGACCTTCTCTTCCGCGCGGGAAAAATCGATATGGTGAAGACCTTTATCGCTCGGGTCCACGACCTGGGGATTATGGCGGGGATCTCCACCCACAACCCCAAAATCCTGGAGACGCTGCATGAAAAGCAATTCGCCAACGACTTTTACATGACAGGACTGCACTATCTCAGCCGGAAACCCGAGGATTGGATGAGGGACATTGGGACGCTTCCACTGGGCGACGGCTTTATTGCCTCCGACCCCCCGAAGATGGCTGAAGCTATACGCAAGGTTAATAAACCTGCGCTGGTCTACAAGGTGTTGGCGGCAGGCCGCAAGTGCGAGTCAGAAGAGGAAAAGCGCAAGGCGATCGATTGGGCTTATAAGAACATCAAGCCCACCGATGTTGCGCTACTCGGATTCTATCCGCGATATTCCGATCAGGTCGCCGAAACCACAAAGATGGTGCGGGAGATTCTAGCTTGACGTCGCTGCCCCGCAGCACAGTTGATGACCGTCAGCAGGAATAGCGAGGACCTCCGAGCGGGAGATCCTCGCTTATTCCCAACGAATAACCACCACCCAACACCCCAGCGCTTGCGACATCCCCCTGAGTTTTCTGAATATTTCAAGTGGGGAAGGCTCTTCGTCAGAACCCCGAAAAGGCGGTGCAGCCGTCAACCCGTCCTTTGACCGGAGATTGCCATACCGTGAAATTTCTTCAGGACAAGGTAGAAAAGTGGTGCATGAGCGGCACGTGAGCACAGACTAACCTCATAATTCTTAAGCAAATAGAGCATTGTCTATGGTGGCACGTGAATTGCGTGTCGTATGGCGGGCTCTCGTCCAGAACCCAGACCTTTATCGGAGGGAGAAGATGATCGCACATCAAAAGTGTAACCTCGTGACTCTCGGAGCGGC
>Ga0181520_10005650_pt1 | contig 19764 bp, 17 predicted proteins | sample PEATcosm2014_Bin_29_FD_132451 | JGI IMG/M metagenome (GOLD analysis project Ga0181520, IMG submission 132451) | Peatland microbial communities from MTU Mesocosm Facility, Houghton, MI, USA - PEATcosm2014_Bin02_30_metaG | ecosystem: Environmental > Terrestrial > Soil > Wetlands > Peat | place...
ATCCGGCCGCGATGAAGGCGCGGATCAGCGGCAGGCCCACATAGCCCAGGCCGATGACGCCCACGGTGGCCGTTTTGTTTTGGATCGCCTGTTCGAGAGAGGAACCGCTCATGGATAAGCCCTTAGCCCGTTGGAAAGAGTGATGTGAGTGTTGCATTACACCCATTATAATTCGCCCCCAGCACTGTGAACATTCCGGCCGGCCGACGACCACGACGATTCGGCCAGCGACAGCCGTTTATGCCGGCTGCACCGATTGGGATGACGGGTGGCATGCCCTAATCCCGCAGGCACCATGTCGGGCAGCATGTACCCATGGTCGTGCTCGGCCGGGATAGGCATGTCTTCTTGGCACTGTTATCCGATCGCGGTGTTTTCTATGAGACCCCAAGGAGCCAGAACCCGGACGAGTGGCTGGCCGGCGGTGGTCGATGGCGGCCAACCGCCGGAAAGTGGCGGTCAGGTGTGGCGGCGACAAGCCTGGAGCAAGGAGGCCGAAGGAGAATATGGCAAAGCGTGGGAAGGACTCAGCCAGTGGCGTGCCAAACGTGCTGGTACTCGAAAGCGCATGCGGCTCGATCAGACGCGCGAGGGAACGCTGTTCTCGCAACTGCCCATGCCGCGGGCCACCAACGATCTCGACCTCTTCCTTCGCGCTGATATGCACTGCGATCTCGAAAGCATGAAAACGGTCGCCGCCGCCTTGGAACGGCTCGACTACGAGGCCGTGCCGGGGGCCATGTACATGCCGTGGAACAAGCACTTCGATTTGCAGGGCCAGGACCGCGAGATCAAGGTTGATCGGCTCGTCGGCCCACTGGGGCAATTCCGCGAACGTCTCCAGGTCAAAGGCGTCCGTGCCCGGCCCATCGGCCCCATCAAGCATCACGCCCCTACAGTGGAAGAAGCCGTTCACCTCGACGAGTCGCCAGCTGTGCTGACAATCTCCGGGAACCGCTCCAATGGGGAGCCTGCCGAGGTGCAAATCAGCGTGCCCCAACCGTTCACGTACCTCATGATGAAGCTCTTTGCCTTTCGCGATCGCAAGGAGGACGAGGACAAGGACCTCGGCCGGCACCACGCACTCGATCTTTACACGATCATCGCCATGCAGGTTGAATCCGAGTACCAGGAGTCGCTCCGCTTGGGCAACCTGTACGGCAGAAACGATCACGTGGAGGCAGCCCGCAAAATCATCCGCAGGGATTTTGCCGAGCCGACGAGTATCGGCGTGATTCGCCTTCGCGAGCACACACTCTTTCGGCCGGAGTTTCCTGTTCCGGACTTCCTCGCTGTCCTCGGTGAGATCTTCCACGCCTACGGAAGCACGAAACGAACCTGAATAAATTCCAGATTGTTGGTTCACTGCGCGTGGCCGGTTTCTTGGGCAGCGATTTGAGGGCCTTGCCCACCCGAATGTGCGGGATCGATAGGGCCGTGGCGACGATGAGGCCCGGCCCAACGCCAGCCAACTCGATTTAGCTCATAGTGATTTCTCCGCGGGCTTGGAAAGAACGCTTGAGCCCTGGGACGAAAGGCGGCGAGCAGGGCTCGGAGTGCTAAGTTGGATGGCCGCGGTGTAATCCGCGATCGCCTTGCCAAGATCGCCCTTCCGTACGAAGGCGTTGCCTCGGATCCAGTGCGCCCCGGCATTATTCGGTTCGAGTCGGATGGCCTCGCTGAAGTCGGCAATGGCCGGGTCGAGCCCACCCTTCTCCCAGTAGGCCAAACCGCGGCCGTAGTAAGCCTGGGCGAATTGTGGCTTGAACTGGATGGCCTCGCTGAAGTCGGCAATGGCCTGGTCAGACTCGCCCTTCCTCCCATACGCCACGCCGCGGGCGTAATACGCTTCGAAATCTCTGGGGTTCTGTTGGATGGCCACGGTGCAGCCGGCAATGGCCTGGTCGAGTCCACCCTTCCCCTGATGGGCTAAATCTCGGCCGCAGTATGCCTGAGCGTAGGTCGGGTCCAGTTGAATGACAGCGTTGAAGTCGGTGATGGCCTTGTCAAACTCGCCCTTCCTCCCGTACGCCACGCCGCGGGCGTAATACGTTTCGGCATCCTTGGGGTTCAGCCGGATGGCCACGGCGAAGTCGGCAATGGCCTTGTCGAGCTCACCCTTTCCCCCGTAGGCCAGACCGCGGTGGTAATAGGCCTGGAGGTACTTCGGATCGAAGTGGATGGCCTCGGTAAAACAGCGGATCGCCAAGTCGTAATTGCCCCCGTCCAGAGCCGTTGTGCCCTGGTCAAGTAACTCCTTTACTTCAGGTTCACGGGACATCCCCACTTTCCTCTCTTCGGGTTCACTGGGCATATTCTAGCCCCTTCTGCTTATTTTGTGTTCCTGCAGCCATCGCGCAATTACAGGTTGGACTTGTTGGGCAATCCTCGCATTCGCGTATCCACACCAGTGGACACCCGTGTGGACGTCCAAGGGGCAGTCCAGCGGGTCGCCAAAACCGTCGGTGATCAGCACACTCGCTTGCCGCGCGGCGAGCCACCCGGCCAGATCATAGGGGTGGCATTCAAGGCCGCGCACGGCGCGACCGGAACCCTTCCCTGAATCGTTCTCCCGGATGTCGTGGAACAAGGGCCGCAGATCGCAGCAGAAACGATCGTGCCCACTCATCAGCTCCGCCATTTGGCCACCCGAACTAAGGTATTGATCGTCGAAGACCAATCCCTGGCCAGGCTGGACACTGCCCAGGGTCTCCGCGACGATCCGCTCCATGAGTTCCGCAGCCAGCACCTTGGTACCGGGAAAAAAGTTCGCGACCTGGGCAAAGCCGAACTCCAAACTGCTGGCCGCACTCGGTCTTACGGGTAGCGGCCGCGGGTCGTCGCCAAGTACTTTGCTCCTGCGGCCACGGGTTGCTTCCTGGGTCGTGGCGACGTAAGAATCGCACCACAGTTGTTTGCTCGTGGGGAGTTCCACCATGGCGGCGGCAAACGTCTCTGCCAGGCCGGTTTTGTCTCCGCGGTCGCGCGCCACAGCCGCCAGGAACCAGGCCGATCGCTTGTCGTACATCAGGCCGCGCGTGCCGTCGATGGGATCCACGATGAGCCGAAAACGGGGTGGACCGTCAGCATCGCCAAACAGGCGGCGTCCATCTGTGCCAAGACCTTCGGCGATGAGCAACAGCGGCTTAAAGTCCGGAGGCCACAGGTCAATTTCGCGGGTGATCACCGGCTCGACCAGACGATCCAGGGCAAATACCGTGTCGCCACCTTCGAAGGCCACCGGTAAGGCTAGATCGACACCCTCCGAATCGCTTAGACCAACGACATGCCGCCGCACGGCCAGCCCCAATTGCTCCAAGCGGCTTGCCCACTCACGTCCTTCACTCACGAATCATTCTCCAGGCTGTTGACCAACCGACAATAAATCTCGGCAGTTGCGGGCACATCTAGGCCCGGCAGTCGCCACGAACGATGCCCCGCGATTATCTACCGAGTGGCCGCCGAAAATATCAGTTCGCCAACCGCAGGTACTCCCAGGCCGAGGCTTTTTTCCTCGACGACTGGCATCCTCTTTTCGATGTTCTACGTACAAAAAGGTGCTGTGTTATCGTCTGGCCAACGGGGCTATTATACGGCACCGTTGCACGGGGAGATATCCGTGCAGAGATATCAGGCAGGCGAGCGGCAGTGCGGATTGGCGGGCGGCGACGCGCGGGGCAGGGCGGTGACTGGCCAAATCCCTGAAACCGCCGCACAGCACCGGTTGGAAGCGACTTGCGCAAGTTCGCAGACGCGGTTCGCAGTTGCGCAAACCAGAATATTCTCCCTCGAAAAGGGTCCTGTTGAATTCCCCGGCCCGCGCAAGGTCAAGAGCGCCACGTTTTTCGACGGTTACGCAGGCCCCGGCTGCGCCACGTTTTCCGACCGGTGTTTACATCTAAGAGAGGTAGCGGGATGGCTGAAACTGAAGATCGCCGCGCTTCAGTGCCTGCCGTCTGATCTCCTGCCCTGCAAGCTGGTTGAGGTCGTAGTAGTGCCGTGAGATGCCCGCCGCCAGGGGCTTGTTAGCCGGGCGATGGTATTTGGCGGGCAGGATCGAGGTCTTCTCCCAGAAGGTTCGCGTTGCATCCAAAACCCGCACTTGGCAAGCCGCTGCCGAAAATGCCGCAGGGAAGGCTTCGGCTGCGTAGGGATGAATCTCTCGCGCTTCCGCTGGCCAGTCGTCAGAGCGTGCCCCCATCTCCAGGCGAATCGCAGGACGGATGATCTTCGGAAGGCTGCCGGCCAACTCGCTGCGTGGATAGTTGAAGATGACCGTCTGGGGGTCGATGGCATCAAGCTTGATATCCGATCCATCAGTTCCCCTCGGTCCTAGCGACCTGTTCGATCACAGGGATCATCCAGGCGGCAGCGTAGCCGATGTTGTCCTTCAGTTCGGCCTTGTCCTCGGGGAGACGGCCAATCGCAACCGGTCGATGACTTCCGGCGTCACGCCGCCGCGGCCCAGATGGCGTAGGGCCTGGAAAACCAGCGGGGCCATCCTGCCGCCCACGTCCATCGTCTTCGGCCCACGATTCAGCAGCTTGACGGAGTAGGGGCCGAGCTTCAATCCCCGCGTTCGGCCGTTCGTGTAGTAGACGATCTTCGCTGGCACCTGAGTGGAAAGTCCGAGCGAGTTTGCAGCGTGTGCCCCAGATGGCACGACCCGCAGGCCGTTCTTCCTGGCCCACGCCTGAACCAGGTCGTCGGGTGACTGCACCATCGGTTCGTTCAGCAACTTGCCGACCCACGGCAGTTCATAGATCCCCCGTCGCACTCGCCGGATTGTCCCTTGCCGCACCAGACGCGACAGTGCCTGATCGACGGCCGCGCGTGCGCCGAGATCCAGGAAATCCCCGGCCGAGACTGCTACACCTTGCTGAGGACCCAGTCTCGCAAGTATTTTTTCGGCAATCGGATGGGCAACGTTCCGTGGCGGGAGGAGTGGTTTATTGTCAGCAAAATGGATCTAGTATCTGACATTATGGCATACGTCAGGGGCTGGTCAACTCCGGTCCCGCACGTCACCGCGACCCTGGAATACACATACCAAGGGGGCCTTCTACGAAGCGTTCCCGCCCGAGAAAGCCCACGACTACGTGAGGCGGATCAACTTCGTCTACACTGCCAAGCACGGCAGTTGGGTCAACGTGGCGGAATGCGAACTGAGCTGCCTGACCAGCCAACGCTGCGGCCAGCGGTGTCTCTCGCGGTTGATCTCTGAGCTCTGACCTCTCCGGCTCTGACCTCTCCTGCTCCTTGCCCCTCTTTCGGGAACACGTTAGAACAATGCCAGAGACAGATCGTTGGAGCAATCGATTACGAAGGCCTGGAGAGGGTAGGAAGTTTCGAAATGGCATTGACAGTAACCGACATCGGGACACTGATCGAGCAAACGCCCGGTGTTTGTGGCGGCCGGCCCCGGATAGCCGACACGGGCGTCTCCGTCCGGCGTATTGCAGGGTGGTATGAATTGGGACTGACGCCGGAAGAAATTGCCACTGAGATACCGCATCTTAGTCTTGCGCAGGTTCTTGCGGCGCTTACCTACTACCATGCCAATCGGGAAGCCATGGATGCGGAGATGGCCGCGGAGGAGGCCGAGGCCGAACGTCTGGAGCGAGAGCACACCGCATCGCGGCACAAGGCATGAGCATACGCTTATAGTGCGACGAGGATTCGTTGCGGCACGCGCTGGTGCAAGCACTCCGCAACCGGGGTATTGACATTTCCACGGCGTTGGACGCCGGAACGCTCAAGAAAGCCGACGACTGGCAGTTGGCGTATGCCGCAGCGCAAGGAATGACGATCTACTCCTTCAACGTGGGCGACTTCTGCCGCCTGCATGCGGAGTGGCTTGCGGCAGGACGGTCGCAGGCAGGCATTATTCCGGCGCGACAGAAACAGTTCCCGATCGGGGAGCAAATGCGGAGGTTGGTCAAGCTCGTCAACACCTTGTCCGAGGAGGAAATGCGGGATCGGCTTGAGTTCCTCGGCAGTTGGGGCTGACCCTGTTTCTTCTCATGCCTGTAATTCGTGGTTTCGCTCTGACCTCTGACCTCCCCTGCTCCAGTCAAGTTTGCGGTTGGGCCAAGTTTACGCCGAGTTATCCAAGGGGCAAGAGTCTCCATCGCGTCGCGCAGGTTTTGGAGAATTCGCTCTTGGAGAACTTCGCTGGGCTCCGACAGCACGGCGGATAGGGGGCGGATGATGCGAGACTGGCTGCATAAATAGAACAGCGACGTGCGCAGTCCGCTCTCCGTGAGGACGTAACGGTGCGTGCCCGCCACCCGCTCGATTAGTCCACGCAACGACGAGCGACCTCGGCAAGCATCCGGTTCGGTTCTGCCCGGGGCACTTGCTGAGCGTTCGAGCCCAACCGGCAGCCGGTCCAGCCGACTTGGTTTGGGCTGAGAAGCGGTTTACGAGCCAAGGGGAATCGATTATCTTATCGGCCCGAATTTTCTCCTGCGGCCCGCTCTCGATCGAGCTGAATAAAGCGCGTGGCTTGGCGGTAAACGAGCGCCATGCTGCCGATCGCCGGCATCGCCTCCGCGTACCTGTCCAGGCTGGCCGGGTCCGCGCCCATGACGGCCTTGATGCCGACACCCAAGCGATAACCGATTTCCAGCAGATCGGCCGTTGCGGCGCGGAGGTTCGAGCGCAAGGGATCAGGTTCCTGTACGGCGTCGACACGCAAGTCCTGGAGTCGCCGGATACGGCGGTCCACGCTGTTCGGCAGCGTGCCTGCTTTGGTAGTCGCCTGCGCCTTGTCCGCGACGACATCGGTCGCATCGAATCCATGACCATCATCCATGATCTTTCTCCCAACAAAGGTTACTAAAGGGTCTCGTTACCGTCCAGACATGCACCAGCATCTTCCCGCCGCCGACGAATCTCCCGGCCGTGAAAACGACGGGCGGCAAGCGGCAACAGCGGTTCCAGCCGGTGTTTCGTTCTTCGCAGGCACTGGTTTGCCTCCCGGATCAAGCGTTGTAGGTGACGGCGAGCTTTCGCCTGAGCCTGGAGTCGTAGTAGTTCCGCTCGTACCAGATCTACAAACTCAGGATTGTTGCCGACATAGCGAACGCGTTGCGTCGGGCCCATGCGGAAGCGCAGCTTGAAGTAACGCCTGCTCCCGCTATGCCCTTCCGCGCGGAGGGTCCCCTGTTTGGCCAGGGCAGCAAGCTGCTCCCTGCCCAACCCTAACGTAGCCAGGGTAGGATAGGATGCCGGGATTGGACCAGATTCTTCGCTCACCAGCGACGCTCCTTGCTAAACTTGTAAAGAAGATCACACACCTTCATCAAGTCCTTGGCCTCCAGTACGTCCCCATCGCCACGCAGGCCATTGCACACGATCTCCCGTTCGAGCTTGGCCAGCTGCAACTCCGCACTGAGATGGAACAGGCGAGTGATTTCCGCCAGACCCTGCAACCGGCTCCGCTCATGGGGGTTCGATTCCTCGGCCGCCTGCAGAAGCAGCGGTTCCACGAAGGTGCTCTCGACGGCCTTATGATGTTTCAGGAGCAGTCGCCGTCGAAGACGGCGACTGCTACCCGGTTGCACCAGTGCCTTGTGTAAACTCGCGCGGCTGGCGAGGAAGTCGCCCGTCGCTTCCTTGTCGCTGGGGGATGGCGTTAGCGGCGGGGCGCTTCGATCGATGCTCTTCAGGATCTCCCGCACGACGTCCTGCCGCTCGCCTTTGCGCAGGCCGAAGGTGATCCGCTGGGTTTCCTGCGGGGTGGGCCGCCAGACCAACACCTCATCGAGGTCGACACCGAGGTAGTGGGCGATCGCCATGATCGTGCTGATCACCCAGTCCAGATGTCCCGGACTCTGGCAACCTAATCGGGAGGGGCTCCACCCCACGAGGATCAACCGCGGCGGGTTGATCAGGGCGGACGGCGTCAGCGAGGCGGGGCCGGACGGTTCCTCGGGCTGCGGCTGCGGGGCACCGTCTTCCTGCGTGTCGGCCAGTGATGGAGGCGGCGTGGCCTCGTCGTCCCCTGCCGGGGTCGCAGGCCCTGGTTCCGCAGCCCCCCAGGCATTGCGGAGCTCCGCCAGCGCGTGACCCGTAATATTCTCCAGTCCCTTCGCCAGTCCCGCCGGCAGGCCCACGGCCCGCAACGAGAGCAAGTCCGCCAGGGAAGTCGTTACGAACAAGAGGCCGAGCTCGCAGATCTGTTGGAAGACGTGGTAATCCTGGTGTGCTACCGATAGCGGCAACCTGCCGCTGACCGTACCCGCGTCGGTCAGCAGATCGAACGGGTCACCCTGCGGACTTGCCCGCAGGGGAAGAATCTCGCAGGACAGCTGGGAAAACATCGGCGTGAAACTCAGGGTCTCGTCCGCGCCTTGGATTACCAGGCCGGACTCGAGCAGGGCTGCGGCGCCATGTTTTTTCCGCAGCACCGCGATCGTCGCCGCCTGATGCCCAGGCAGTGTCCAGAGGTCGGCGTTCGGGGCAAAACGTCGCCAGGGCTGCGGCGGTTGAATCGGCTCGCAGCGCTGCAAATAGTCGGCGTAGATTTGTCGGGAAGACATGTGCTGAGCTCCTATTCTGTTTTGGCCAGAGTGTTGCCGGTTCGCGCCGGGAACGAGACGGAGCGCGTCAATGCGCTCGCCGCTCGGCGGAGATCTTGTCCCATGTTTCCGATCAACTGGATCATTTCTGCACATCCTTGGCAGGTCGATCGAGCGCCGCCTTTTTCTGTGCCGGCGGCAGCTCCAAGTCCTTGATATTTTCCATTTTCGGGACCGTTTCGCCGGCGGCCACGAGCATCAGTTCGTCATCACGGAGTTCCGCCGCGCGTTCGTCGTAGGCCCCGAGCTCCGTGTCCTTGAAAACCTCCCGGGCCGCCGCACCATGCACCCAGGGCAACTCGCCGAGCATGACGGCGACGTGCCGCTCGATTTGGCTGAGCAAAGTGGATTCCGACTCGGGCTGGCCCTGCCGCTCGCGCAGGAGGAGCTTGAGCAGGCTCTCGCGCTGTTTGGGGTCGTCGGTGCTGAGGTTGTCCACCGCGATGAGCTGACGGATTTTGAGCAAAGACTGGGTCCATCGGCCAATCCAGCCGGCCAAGTCTCCGGCCTTGGCGGCGGCCTGATCATCCGGGGCGTCGTGGAAGAGCTTGTCGAGGGCGGCCGGTCCCAACTTGTAGCCGACGATCTTGTAGAACCGATGCAGATCCAGCACGCCCTGCCCATCTTCGTCCGCACTGCCGATGACGTGATACAGGAGGCCGAGTGGCGCGTGGCGGAGATACTCGATATCGTAAAAGGCCAGGCGGAACCAGCGGATGGCCTCCGGCGCTACGCCGAGCTTGCCGGCCAAAGGCGCCTCTTCCGTACCAGCCACGAGGTACGCCTCGGTGATCCAGCGCAGGTCCTTCAGCTTCCCGTGGTGGAGCTGGAAGGCAACCGGCAGGCCCGCGTGATTCTCTCTCACGCGGGCTTGCGGGCCTGGCCCATGCGTGGCGGCTTGGCGGTCCTTCAGGAATCGCCAAAGGTCGTGCGTGGGCCGGTCGTCATAGAAGAACGAGGGCCTGCAGCCGGCATCAAGGCACTTTCGGGCGATGCGCGCGCGCCGATCGGGCGCCACAATAGGATTTGCTTCGCTCCGGCGATATGGGGAAAGGTCGATGGAATTCATGATCCTGCTTCTCGCGGTACTGCGTTCAGGGGACCTGCGGCGATCCAGTTACAGACGGGGTTCATTTGTCATTGAAACCGATTCGCCGAAAAAGAAAAGCCGCAATCGCCTGGGAGCACTTGCGACCTTCGACCGTTTCCGATGACGCGTACTCACTGGGCGGCTCACCGGTTGCTTGGACGGACTGGCTCCGTCCAACGATGGACGGGACTCAGTTTTCATGAAAACCGATTCGCCGGAAAAGAAATAACGTAAGTGCCTGGAAGCACTTGCGGCCTTCGACCGTTTCCGATGACGCGTACTCACTGGGCGGCACTGGGTATTTGGGTGGAGTGGCCCCATCCGACGATGGGCGGGATTCGTTCTTCATTTATAACGGATTGGGGAAACAGGAAAACCGCAAGCGCATGGAAACTTTTGCGGAAAACTCAGCCGTCGAGAGAGCCGTCAAGAGATACGGCGGATATGTGCCCTAGTGCGGGGCGAGATACCAATCCGGTCCCAGCCGAGCAGCAATGAAGTTCAGGTCTCTTGCAACCGTGTCGTCGCTGACCCCAAGATACATAGAAAACACGCGGATAATAGCCGATTTCGTGCGTTTCAGGGCCGCCGCATGCCGGGCATAAAGTGCCCGCAGGTAGTGCTGTAATTCGAAAACCCGCGCATAACGGGGGATCTGGTTCTTGGCCGTGTTATCGGAACGGACGATTTCAAACCATTCGGCAAGATGGGCTGGTGGTTTACAGGCGCGCAGGGCCTCTTCGATGATCTCCCGGAGCGCGTCGCGGCTGGGTACGGGGTAGATGTCGGGAATATAGAAGGTTGTGCCAGCTTGCCGCATATGGCCAAAGACCGGGCGCAGGTCGGCTACGGGAAGGTGCGGCCCCATCGGTTGCGGTGCCCAGGGCGCCGGCATGCCCTCCAGCCGCCAGCGAATGAAGAAATCTTCGAATGCCTGGATGAATGCGGGCATTTCCCCTTCGGCAAGTTCAACCTTGGGAAGGGACGGGGCATTTCGCAACGCAGTTCCCATGCGGGGAATGCCCTGCTGGGCGACTTTACTCGCCCAGGAATGGAACAGCTGACGCTGCTCCTCCAAGAAAGCTCGGTTGGTCATCAGCCAGCCGCAATAGCCGCGGCGGACATCGACGGTCCAATCCAACCGCTCCTGCCCGACGGCCAGTATCAACCGCGCCTGCTCGCTGTTCTTGCCCCACGCCGACATGCCCTGCACGAAGAAGTCGTCTGTAAGGTTGTTTTTGGGCCGCAGCAGCAGGAAGTTGATCGGCTGGCCACGCCAGAAGCCAATACGCGAACTGTGATCTCCACACATGTCACTGAGAAGATACTCCATTTCCAGCAAATCGGCGTCAAAACGCTTCTCACCGACGTCGTCAAGCAATTGCTGGAAGAGTTTCCCGGGCAGGGTGAAATAGGGAGCGGCGCTGAGAAGCGGGTGGTCGCGGAATTGCGGGGGCAATCCGAAGTCATACGTCCCCGGCATTTGAGGCGGTGGTGATTGGTCCATAGCTGAGACACCTTGACGAAGCCCTAAGCGACGAGAGTTTCACCGTTGCCTCAGGCTGCAACACCGATGGGCGCTGGGCAGCCAGGCGACTTTCTGGCCCTGCATGGCCCAAGAGTACTAATATCACCCATTACTTGTGGAGTCAACCCCGTCCTATAGGTGGCGCGATCTGCTTGGCAGGGAAGGCTGTCCAGCGCCATCCAGCGAATCGCGCCTTGCGTCTCGTCTTTCACCGCTCTTTCCCGCTTGCCGCTGATCCTCTCGCCATTCGTTTTGGAGAATTGCTGCCGCAACACGCCGCGGCGCTGGAACAACCCCCGCCCCGCCTGGCAGGTACTTGGAATAACGACAGAGCTTCACGCAACTCTGTAGATGAGCGCAGATTACGAGCAGAGGTTGATTGCAGGATCGCCCTTTTGGAGATAAACCGGCCCCCGGGCCTAAGAGGACTAAATCTGTAAAGGACTCTTTTGTCGATTGCGGCACTATCGGACACCGCACACAGGACAAAGTATCTCGCGTGACGGAATGCGCCCGAGAGAGCGCAGCGTGGAAATGGTACTAGGCCGGTGATGAAGAATGGGAACAACACATAGCTGTGCCGAACATCAAATGCCTGGGCCTACGGTGAATAAGTGTCCAGAGCGACTCGCCCACACGCAGTTCCTGGCGGGGTTTCTCCCCGGGGATTCGCTTCATGCGGTTGCTATTGGGACAGGTTCCGCGTGAGTTCTTCATACTTGGCTCGATCGAGCCCCACAAGGTCTTCCGGCTTGAGACCGCGGCTACCGGCCTCCAGAAATGCGTCGTTGGCCGCCTTCTTCTGGCCGAGCTGCCGGTAAGCCAACGCCTGGTGAAAGTAATAGTCGGGGCGCGGATCGTCGCGAATGGCTTCTTCCAGATCGGCCAATGCCTCCTGCGGCCGGCCGCAGCCCATCAACGCGATGGCCCGCGTATCCAAGAAGGCCGAAACCGGCCCCGCCATGGCAATTGCCTCATCGATCTGCTTCAGCGACTCTTGGACTTCTCGCTTTTCCAAGACCAGCAAGAGGGCCATGTTGTTCAGTACGGAAGGGCTCCTGGCATCCCGCTGGAGCATCTCTCGGTAGACTTCCAAGGCATTCTGTGGCCGATACCGCATGCGGAGATCGCCCAGGATTTGCAGGATCGCCAACGGGCGGCCCTGCTTCTGAGTCACAGCTAGCAAAAGTCGATCCAATCGCATGACTTGTTCTGGCGCCAGTTTGGCGCTACTGGCCCACTGGGCGAGCTCCACTGCAAGCAATCTGGCATCAGCGTTTGGCCACAACTTCTCGGCAAGCGTTAATGCCTCGTCGACTCGACCCTGGAGAATGCGCATTGAGGCCATCAGCAGTTGGTCCTCGGGATGCCGAGTCACGTAATCCTTGAGCAGGTTATCCATTTCCGCCAAGAGTCGCTCCTTGGCCGTTTTGTCGCCGCGCTGGCCGGCTCTTTGGGCGACCGAGCTCAGGATGGAAATGGTCTGGAGAATTCTTTTGTCTTTGCTCTCTGTTCCCCGCTCTTGGCTCGCCGCTCCCTGCTGCGTCTCCCGCAGGGTCTGGATCGCCAGATCGATCTGCTGGCGGCGGACAAGCATCTCTACACGGAGCCCCAGGTTCGCGGGAGTTCCCGCTGCCAATTCATCCAAACGCTGGAGCCAGAGCCCGGCCTCCTGCATTTCATTCTGCTCCAGCAGCATGGCCACATAGACGGCAACGTACCGAGGTTCTTTGCCACGGACCGACAGAAGCGCCCGCATGTGCTTGCTGCACTGGGGCCAGTCGTTCTCTCGCAAGTACAAACTTGCCAGCACAAAACGGGCATCGGCCGTATCAGATGCCTGCAAGGACACCACTTTCTCCAGTGCGTCAATTGCCTCTTTGCGTTTCGCCCGCTGGGGAAAGGCCGCCAAGAGCAGCGCCTGGACCTGTAGGTCTTCAGGCGCAGGACCGCCAGCAAGGTTCAGGCGCACCAGTTCCACCGCCTTCAGCAAGTTGGCATACCCCCCCCGAGTACGAAGGATACCGGCCATGGTTCGGCGCGCCCAAGCGATGTCTTGGGGTTTGGCGGAAACCTCAGGGCCAAGGATCCTTTGCAGGTGTTTTTCGGCCTCCAGGGGCTTGTTCGTCCGCAAGCAGAATTCGGCGACCTGCCGCAAGACAAGCGGGTCGCTGCCGCCCTGGGCCAGAATTCGTTGATACTGTTCCGCAGCCTCGTCCGCATGGCCCAGGATCTCATAACAGGGGCCCAAGGCCATGGGGGCTTTTTCCGCGGGGAGTTTCTTGATCGCCTCGGCAAGCATGGTCTGCCCCTGTTCCTTCTGGTCGGTCAAGGCCAGAAAGCGAATCAGCCCTGTCCATGCCTCGGGAGTTTCGGGCGACAATTCCACCGCCCGGTGGAGAGCTTTTTCCGCTTCCCTATAGAACTCCTGGGCTTCCTTCGCTTTGTTGTCGGCCTCTGCCCGCGAACCCTGCGAAGCGAGGATCTGGCCCAACCAGAGGTGGTCGGCCCAATTCTTCGACTGCTCGGCAACTTGGCGGGCAATCGCCATGGCACGATCGACGTTCTGCAACCGCATCGAGACCTCCGAAGCCATCCGCCCCAGTTCTGGGAAGAGCACCGCCTCGCGCTCATCCAGGTGACGGAGCATTTCACTGGCCTCGGTATAGCGCTGCCGGCTGTAGAGCAACTCGAATCCGCGACGGATCGCGGCCGGGTCACTTTCCCCGGCGCCGATCGCCTTGACGTAGTTGTCTATGGCCGAATCGGTCTGGCCCAACTGATCGTACAGGTGGGCCTGCAAGAGATACGGACGGCTCCAGCCCGGACGTTGCCGCTGGGCAGCCCAAAGATGCGCGAAGGCCCGATCGAACAAGTGGGCGCCATCGCGCGGACCCGGAGAATGGTTAGCCAGGAGCGACTGCAGCATGGCTTGGCCGTAATGCCATTGTGGGCTTTCACCCTCGATCCCGCGGATCTCTTCCAGGACTTTCTCGATTCCGGAAGTGTCCTGGATCTGGCAGGTCAGTTCCAGCAACAAGAGCCGCAGGTCCAGGTTCGTGCGATCGGCCTGGCAGCCCTTCATGGCAAAGGCCTTAGCCTGCTCCAGGCATTCCGCCTCCCAGAGGCAGACGGCCAATCCGCGATACAAGCCAACGCGGTCTGCCATCGAGAAATTGCTCGCGTCCTCGCCCAGCTTTGTCAATTCCGCGATTAGCCTCTTGCCCTGTACGTCAGGCCGGCCAGGGATTCCTGGTGCCCGAGCCTGATGCGTCTTGTTTTGCTGCGTCAAGAGATACCCCGCACGGGCCAAGCGGATCCAGACGCGGTCTCCGAACTTATTCTCCGCCTGCTCGATCAACTCCACCGCCCGCTGCGATTGCTGCTGCCGCTCGGCCAGTTTCACCAGGGCCCCCCAGCAAGCGATCGACTCCGGATGCTTGTCCCGCACCGCGGAGAGCATTTTTTCCGTTTCGTCGTACCGCCCCTGTGCCAGCAGGGCCTCAGCACGAAGAAAAGCCAACTCGACGGCATCGGGCGCAGCCTGCGCGATGCGAGCGAAGACCGCTTCGGCCTCTTTCCAGTCGCGCTGGGATTCCGGCAAGCGGAGGTTCTTGAGAACCAGCAGGCGGGCGATATCCATGTCGGCGGCCGCGGCCGCGCCCTTGAGTTCTCCGATCTGATGGTATTCTTCCAGGGCCTCGTTGACCCGCCCCAGCGAGGCCAACGTGGAGGCGACTCCCATCCGCGCCGGTACGCACAGCGGATCGAGGCGGACAGCCTTGCGATAGGTCGCCAACTGCGCGTCGGAGTCACCAAGCTGCTGATAGCATAGCGCCAGGCGGCATTCAGCGTCTTTGAGCAGTTCATTCGCGGGCGTTCCTGGAACCTCCTTACCGCCGAGCTTCTGATCGGGCCGCTCCAACTGTTGAACGACGTCCGCAAAGGCCGTCGCGGCGACAGACCATCGTCCTCGAGCTACTTCGATCTGGGCCTGCAAGTAATCGATCAGCAGCGGCTCGAAGGCATGGTCCGGCGGAAGGCGGCGGAGCTGGGCGATTGTCTCCTGGGCCTCCGTCAAATTAGCTGCCCCTTCGCCCGGCAGGAGAGGGTTGGGCTGAGGGCGGGCGGCCTCGCCGATCAAAACCGCACACTTTTCCCAGAGAAGATCCCGTGCGTCGGTTGCCTTTTCAATTCCACAGCGGAGGCTGGCCAGCGCCTTTTTCACATCTCCCTGACGCGCATCGATCTGTGAAACCAGGCGATATCCGCCGGCCTGCGTCGGCTTAGCGGAAATCGCCCGGTTCGCATAGCCGCGCGCCTTTTGGTAGTCGCCCGACGCGGTGTAGAGGTCCGCGGCCAACAGCAAGGCATCGAAATCCTCGGGGGCCAAAGCGACGGCTTTTTCGGCTTCCTGCAGGGCCGCCTCTTGCTGGGCGGTGGTTTGCGCGCGAAGGTACTTCGCACGTAACGAATGGGCCTGTGGCGACTCTGGATTCTTGGCCACCAGCTTTTCCATCCAACTGTCCGCCTCTTGGGGGCGGTCCAGCCGCCGCAGCACCGCAGCCAGGCTGGCATAGGTTTCGCAGTGTGTGGGATCGAGGTCAATCGCCTTTTGAAACGACTCGACAGCCGCCCGATCATCGCCGCCACCCGCCTGGCAGATTCCCAATTGTTCCCAAAGTATGTCGTCGGTGGGAGTTGACGCCAAGAGAACTTTCAGGTGCTCGCGGGCGTCGCCATAACGCCCAAGCTCGATGTCGAGTTGAACGAGGCGTTTCCGCAGGTCTTCTCGCTGCGGCACAAACCGCAGGGCCGATTCCAGGAAGCAGCTGGCCGGCCATTTCATTCCCAGGTCGGCCATGAGCAGCCCAGACTCTGCCTGGGCCTCGGCGTCCTTGGGGGCCATTTGCAAGTAAGATTGGTAGTCGCGAAGGGCCGACTCGAAACGCTTTTCGTCCTTGGCTTGGCGTGCCCTAGCCAGCATAAAGGCCCCCTGGCGATGAAGCTGGAAGGCATGCAGGAAGTAAATCGCTACGCCGAGCAGGACAAAACCCAGCAAACTCGCCAACAAGAACCGCAGATTGATCAAGTTTTTCATTTGATCTTTCTTTACAAGTCGCTGCGCTTGGTCCAATAAGTGTGCGACATGCGCTGCGAAGCTCGACGGCGGGACTTTTCAATCTGAATCCTCAGATCTGAAATCCCAAGTCCTTTTCCTGTCTCAATCTCGCGACAAGAGGATGATCAGCGCGTCTAGTGAGCCGGCCGGCTTCGCATCCGACTTCTTCAGACACTGCGCGGCGGAACGGAGGAGTGCGAGGCCCGCCAGGGCGGGAAACTGCGCGGTTCGCTCCGCGGTGGCGGACCAATCGCTAACCGACAAAAGGGGCTGGGCAGTCTCCTTTGATTTGGCCGGCTTCAATTTTTCCTCGGCGGTCTTAAGGACATTGGCAATCGCAGCCATGCCCTCGGCTGTCGCGACCACTTGAAGGCCGTGTGGGATAAGAGGATCCTTGGAGTGTGCTGAGAGAAAATGACCGATCGCCGCCTGGGAATTGCCGACCAAAGTTGGGAAAACTGGGCGATCCGTATCGCCTAAATAGCTGAAGGCCAAGACCCGTTCAACATTCTGCGGTTTCGCCGCTTCAGGGGTGGTGGACTGGCCGCTCCCATCGGGCGCGGTGCTTTTCACCAATACTGCGTGACCGCTGGGCGCTGGTTCGGAGTCGGCGCCGGTCACCGTATGGCCTTCGCCCGACCTTTGCTCACAGGCGCCCAACGACAAAGCCAATGCAATCAGCACGGCAATTCCCGCTCCGTCCCTCGACATTCCGAGCACCTCCAAGAGTGAGGCTCAAGCCGCAAGGGTATTTGGGGCCTGGGCAATATGCCCTTTCGGCTTAGAGCAAAGACCAACCACGATAAGCATGAATGCACCGGAAAGCAGGGAATAAATCACGGCTGGCTCCGGCACGACGCAGTTACAGGCGCTTGTGATGGACCAATTGTTTCCGGGTACGGCCGCGTTATTATTGAATCCGGCCGCGGTCAAAGCGGCCGCCGTTAATGCCACTGGAGTTGGGCCGGAGTAATTGGCACCGTTAACTGTACCATTCTGAGTAATGCCCCTGATAGCCGAGGTTAGCATATTGGCACCTGTTGAGAATCCGTAGGTTCCCGACCAAAGCATCCCCAAAGCGTTGGTCGTAGGGTTCCAACAGACAAGGTCCAACTCTGCGTCCCAGACCGCATTTGGTGTACGTGCCCGTTGTGGTGAATCGCTGAACACGGCGTTCCGATTGCTCGTGACGGCGTTGACCGTTTGATAGTTGGTGTAATTATAGCTTTGTTGCGTCGCAGTTTGATTGGCCTCCGCGACATTCCAGTAGAATGGGTACTGGAGTGCCCGCGCAGTGGCAGTATGGGTGCCATTGGCATTTAGAGTGACATAATTAGTGTTTACGGGATCGCTCGGAGCCGGATCGAAATAATACGCTGGGCTTGCGGGCTGTCCCCCGTATGGCTGATTTGTAGTGATCAACTGCACCCACATGACGATGTCGTTTGGATTCAGGTTATTGTTCCCAACGAAACTCCCGCTGACCGATAACCCGCTGGCCCGAGTCGCGTTCGTGGGGGCTGTCATGTTCAGTGTGCCGACGTCAACGCCCATGCAAAAAATCGACTCGTTTGTTATCCCCGTTCCCGTGTACACGGTCGGGGCCGCCACGAGCTGGCCAGGCACGCCAAGTGCAATACTGAGAACTAATAACTTGTGCACATTCAGTCTATACGACATGCTACAGTCTCCTTCTCGCTTGAAATCTTGTAAAAACCTCGTTAGGCCGACGGTTACCAGGCAAAGGCCTAATCTTGACTTCAAATCTCCCCTGGCTTCTCGCACTTCTCTGGCTGCTTATTATTGTTTGAGTGTCCTGCAGTGCGGGCAATCTTCTGGCAGGCACAAAACCACGGATTTCCTATACTCGCAACCTTTTTGCGGAAACGCGCAGAATGAGGCCGGGAATAGTTCTATTTTCCCCCGTGGTATAATTCTCTTCGGAGACTTTGCCGAGCCTTCCTGAAAGGCTACTCCATGAAGGCAGAGGCAATCCGCGAAGCGGGCACGTGCTGATCGTCCAGCCCAGCCATGCCCAGGGCAGCCACCCCAGTCTCCAGGCATGATCAGAGCCGGAATTCCTAACGACTCGTGGAAAGAAGAATCTCACGCGGAGCATTCCTCAGCTGGCATACTCGGCCAGAACTATGTCGTGGATGAGGATCGCCTCATCGGGATCTTGCGAACGCTCCTGAGCCTGTGGTTCCAGGAACTCCCACAGCCAGCTTGCCCCACTGGCCATTGCCTGGTCGACGCTCGCGCGGTCAGGAATCGCAGCGCCCGCGGCCTGCCCGGTATGCGCAGGTTTAGCGCCGAGGGGATCACTCTTGGCCACAGTCGCAAAAGCTACCGCATGCGATTCAGCGTACGACGTGCCGAACGCAACGGGGATTAGATGCCCCTTGCCCGGGAGAGTTGCAGCAACTACCGAGCTGTGGCCGGAGGAGTTGCTCGCAATCGCAAGATGGGCCTCGATCAGCCCACCACGGGATTGCAAATCTGTGCTGCTGACGGTGGTCAGCGCGGTCAGGAGTTTTCCCGAGTTCGGGGTCTGCGACACTGTCTCCGTCGCGAGGCTCAGGACCGTTTCCCCTGTGCCGCCGATCGCCGCCGCACTGTATGCCGATGGATCCTGCAACGAAGAGGCAGGTGCAAGACTGGCAGGAGAAGGGATCGCGGATGCATCCGCAGAAGCCGCGACGGACGACTGGTTCTGCCCCCCTAGGGCAGCAATCGGGTCGAGAGTCGTATTGCCTACAAGTAGCGTGGTGGCCACGGACGCTTTGGGATCAAAAACAAAGATCCCGCCACTGCCGACGGTCAAGCTACCGCCGGCAGGCAAGGCGCCCGAGCTGGTGATCACCAGAGTGCCGCTGTCGACCGTAGTGCCGCCGCTGTAGGTGTTGACGCCCGAAAGGATCACGGTGCCGACGCCGTTTGCGATGATGCCGAACTGGCCGCCGCTCTCGCTGATGTTGCCGGAGATCTGCAAATCACCCACCGCGGCGTCCAACGTCCGGTCGTCGCCGACCAAGGCCAGCGGCAGGGCGATCGTCTGCGTCGAGACACTGTTATTGACGATGTCGCCGCCGAGATTCACGGAATTACCGCTCAGCACGAAAGCCCCGGCATCACTGGCAAAGGTCATTCCGTTAACTTGGATACCCGGCGTCAGATCATCTTGGTTGTCCAATCCCGCCGTCCCGGCGAATTGCAGGCTCTCATTGCTGCTCAAGGCCGTGCCGCCCCAATTGGCCACGGTGCTCCAATTCGCATCGGTTCCGCCCCCGGACCAGGTTGCTGTGAGTGGAGGTTGGACCGTGATCGAGGACGTGGCCGTGGCCGTGCTGAAGGCCGTGCTCCCGCCGTTGATCGTGGTGTCGGCCGTGGTCCCGGCCGTGCCGCTGGTCTGGTCCCAGGCACAGAAGGTCACCGAGCC
>Ga0181520_10005651_pt1 | contig 19760 bp, 15 predicted proteins | sample PEATcosm2014_Bin_29_FD_132451 | JGI IMG/M metagenome (GOLD analysis project Ga0181520, IMG submission 132451) | Peatland microbial communities from MTU Mesocosm Facility, Houghton, MI, USA - PEATcosm2014_Bin02_30_metaG | ecosystem: Environmental > Terrestrial > Soil > Wetlands > Peat | place...
ATGCCGTCGGGCCAGCCGGGAAAGTTTTCGACCATGGTGGTAATCGAGAGTTGGCCGCCGGGCTCGTGGCCCTCCAGAACCAGCGGTTTCATCCCGGCGCGCGCGGTGTAAAGCGCTGCCGTCATTCCGGCGCAGCCGGAGCCTACGATCACGGTATCGCGAATTTCGGTCATGAGTTATCCCGTGTTGATTTTAGCTGGAAGGGCCACTCCCGGCTCGGTGTGCGCCCCGCCGCCATCTCTCGCGACGGAAGCGAACCGGCTCGCGCCACCCTTCGCTTCGCCCGCTCCTAGATAGGATGTCGCAGCGATCACATTCGATTCTGCCTCATCTGCGATGGTCCACGAGCGCTGGTGCGACGCCGGCAGTGGCTGCACAGCGGGACACTGCGCCGTTATCTCAGCACATAGATACGGTAACCCGACATATCCGCCGGGCCCTCGTCATGCTGTGTTTCCAGCGCGTAGTTCTGCTGAAGAAACTGCGCAAAAGCGGGCCAGCGCATCAGTTGCGCATATCCCCGGCCGCCTCCGGGCCAATCTTGTTCGCTTAACACGAACACGCACGGCGGGCGAGCAGAGATCAGCCGCATGAATCGGCTTTGCAGCGCGTCTGTGACGGCAGTGGACCGCTCAGGAAAAAGCACGAAGTCGTAGATGAAGCCGGTGGACTGAACCAGCTGTAGACGGTACAACGCGTTGATGCATTCGCCGTGCGTCATATCCAAGCACTGAATCCGGCCTGACAACTGCGGTCCGCCCAGACGTGTCAGATCAGCCTGGAGATGCAGCAACGTGCCCATGCGATAGGTTGACTTCCGCTCACGAGCAAGCGCCGCACAGGGCAGAAGAATGGCCAGGACCGCCAACGCCGGCCACGCGATCCGCGCGCGCGCACCTGCCGCACGGATTCCCCGCTCCATCTCCATGACCATGAAGAGCGAGCCGAACGCGACGGCCGGATAACGATGATAGGCCCAGCCTTTGTCCTGCCATACGTAGTAGGCGATGGCCGCCAGCGCGCCCAGGAGCAGAGCGGCCGATGCGTAAGAGGACCAGCCCCGGCGCAGGAGAAACATGCAGAACGCGACAAGAGCCAGGGCGAGAAACAGCAGATCCAATCGCCCCAGCATGGCTCCAATGAGACCGAGAAGACTCGTTTCCTGCAACGATGCATAGCAGGGAATCAGTCCGGTCAGGGCTGCGATAAATCCATCCAGTGCATGCCACTTCACGAGAAAACATCCCACCACCGCGACGGGCGCAAGGAAGCCGCCCATCGACCACCAAAAAGCACGCCTGGGCTCTTTGCAGCCGCTTGATGCGAGCGAACCGAGCACCAGGAAACCAAAAAGAATTGCAGGGGGCTTGACGGTCGCTGCCACAGCCACAAAAAAGGCCGCTCCACCAAGCCACGCAGCATGACCGCCGCGGAGCATCTGAAAAATGCAGCCGAAAGACAGCAGCAGGAGGCCGGCAACGATCCAGTCGCGCTGCCCAATATTCGAGGCTCCGTCGGCCAAATGGATGATTGTGGTGAGGCTTCCCGCCATCACGCCCGCGGCGCGCCGCCCAGGACCCGCGACCCAGGCCGATCCAAAAATCACCATCCCCGCTCCGGCAAGATCCCAGAGGAACCACCCTCTGGCATCTCCGCCGAAGAGATGCATGCCCAGACTCTCGAGCAAGTACGCTCCAGGGCTATTCATATCGACAATGTCGATATAGGGAATGAAGCCTTTGCTCATCAGGAAGACTATGTAGTGCAGGATGGGCGCATCATGCACCAGGGGCCAGCGGCTTGCCAGGAAGATTTCCACCAGGAGTGGGATCGTCAGGGCAACTGCGCATGCCTGCAACACCCAACTGGCGCGAAGCTCTCTGACGTGGCTCCCATTCGTGTCCATCCGGCCCAGCCTCTCTTCGGGAAAATACAACTGTAGCAAATGGTGCTGGCCGACCCGGTGGTTTGGATCTAGGGATTTTCCAATTCTGCGGCCGGCATTTCTTAGAGACCTCTAGGAAGCACCTAATCCCTTTGGACCCTCCACTGCCCCGCGGTATTCCGTCTGGGGGATTCCGTGCCCATTGCTGCTCCTGCGCCCGCGCGCGCCGCATTACCCTATCGCCGTGCGTTCGGCCGTCTCCCGCTTTGCCTTCTCGGCTTCTTTCTTCTCTTCGCGTCCTCCATGGGACTCGCAAGCGGGCCCAAGTACACTGCCGGAACCACCTACTTCAACCCCGCGGTTCTTGGGGTACCGGTGCACTGGGCCGGCGGACAGGTGAACTACTACGTGGACCAGGGCCCGCTCTCGAGCACGGTCACGAACGCGCAGGCCACCGCCATGGTGGACGCCGCCGCGGCCTTGTGGAGCGCAGTGCCCACGGCCGGCGTCACGCTCACCGACATGAGCCCGTTGAACGAGGATGTGAATGGGGCCGACATTCAGGTGAATTCGTCGGGCCAGATCATTGCGCCCGCCGACATTACGCCTGCGGCCACCAACTATCCCATTGCCGTGATCTACGACGCGGACGGCTCGGTGATCAACGCCATTTTTGGCGCCACGACCAGCCGGCCGGACGCCTGCCAGAACAACGGCGTTTATGTGTGGCTCGACAACTTCAACACCGACGCGACCTTTGCCCACGGCGTCATCATTCTGAACGGCCTCTGCGCCACCAACGCCAACATGATCGAGATGATGAGCTTCGAGCTGGAGCGTGCCTTCGGCCTCATCCTCGGGCTCGACGACGCGCAGGTGAATCCCCAGGCGCTCACGGATGATGAAAACGGGGGCACGCTGGGCTGGCCGATCATGGAGCCTATGAGCGGCGCTTGTGGAGCGAGCGGCGGCGCCTGCATTCCCGACCCCACGGTCCTGCGCTCGGACGACATCGCCGCGCTCAACCGCCTCTATCCCATCACGTCCGCCAACCTCGCAAATTTTCCTGGCAAGCAGTTGACCGCGCCCAACACCATTTCGATCGAGGGCACAGTCAGCTTCCGCACCGGCTACGGCATGCAGGGCGTGAACGTGGTGGCGCGCCCGCTCGACGCCAACGGCAATCCGCTCTACCAGTACACGGTGACCGCCGTGACGGGCGCGCGCTTCAACGGCAATCACGGCAATCCCGTTACCGGCTGGGACGACGCGAACGGCAACCTGCTGACCAACTGGGGATCGAACGATCCCTCTCTGCAGGGATTCTTCGACCTGAGCGGCACTCCTCTGCCGCCCGGCGTGACCACGGCCAGTTACCAGGTCAGCTTCGAGGTCATCAACCCTCTTTACATTCTGGAAAACTCCGTCGGCCCTTACAGTCAGGGGCAAGTTACGCCGTCAGGCACGCTCAATGCAATCTCTCTGACGAATCTTTCCGCGGGCAGCACGCAAACTCTCACCGTCAGCTCAGCCAACTCCGCCGTGGGCGGATATTCCGACGCCATTGGAACCGAGGCCCAGCCGCGTGCGATGCCGGGAGGCGGCCTGTGGTGCGGGCGCTTGAGCCAGGTGGGCCAGACGGACTGGTTCAACTTTCCCGTGCGCGGCAACCGCATTTTCACCGCTGTAACGCAGGCGCTGGACGAAACCGGCGCACCCACGGAGTCCAAGGCATTGCCCTCCATCGGCGTGTGGGACGCGTTCGATCCCGTAGGCGCAACGGCGGTGGGCGCGGCGCCCGGCCTGAACGGCGACGCCGCGGGCGAGACCTGGCTGCGCGTGGCGACCGGCGGCGACGACGTAGTGCGCATCGGCGTCGCCGACCTGCGCGGCGACGGCCGGCCCGACTACGCCTACAACGGCTGGGTGCTCTACGCCGACACAGTTTCACCCACGCGTCTGCCCGCATCGGGCGGAGCCATCACGATTCAGGGCATGGGCTTTCGCCTGGCCGACACCGTAACGGTGGGCGGGCAAGCGGCCACCGTGACCAGCATCTCGCCCAACCAAATTACCGCCGTGGCGCCGCCGGCGCCGGTGGGCGTTACCGGATCGGTCGACGTCGAGGTCGACGACGAACCCGCCTTTTACGCAGCCGCAGTCATTCCCGGCGGCGTCAGTTACGACTCGGGCAACGGCGACGCGCTCACAATCAATACCGCGCCCTCGAATACCGTGCCCATCGGCGAGCCGCTTCCCTTCTCCGTGACGGCGCTGGGCTCGAATCTTTCGCCCGCCGGCGGCGTCACCGTCATCTACACAGTGACCAGCGGCACGGCCACGCTGGCTTGCGGGTTGCCCGTCTGCTCGGTGGTGGCCACGGGCGACGGGCGCGCCACCATGAACGTGACCGCGACGAGCACGACGTGGTCCACCGTGACCGCCGCGCTCACCAACGGTTCGAGTTTGCAGGCTCAGTTCGTGGGCGGTACGCCTGCTGTGCTTTCCGTGCTAACCCGGCAGCTATCGCTCGCGGCCGGCGCAACCTTCACGTGGACGGTGCAGGCGCTGGTCGAGAACAACGGCGTCCCACTGAGCGGCCAGACCGTGGCGTGGCAAAATCCCACATCCGGCATCGGGAGCCAAAGTCCGGCTTCGGTCACTACCAACTCCTCGGGCATCGCCGCACAAACGCTCACTGTGGGCCCGCTCGCCGAGGGACAAACCGCGAGCATCAGCGCCTGTCTGAACGGCACGAGCCAGTGCGTTGCCTTCACCGCTTTCGGCGCGCGGCCGGAGTACGCCGCGCTTGAAGCCATCTCCGGCACCAGCCAAAGCCTCGCCGCGTCCGGCACTCCGAATCAGATCGCGCTGCGCCTTCTCGACATGGACGGCAACCCCATGGCCGGCGGCACGGTGGCGCTCTACCAGGCGCTCTACGCGTGGACGCCACCTTGCTCGCCGAACGTGGTTTGTCCGCCGGGAGCCCTGCTGGCCACGCAAGCCTCCACGGCTACCTCTGCTGTCGACGGATCAGTCACCTTCGTGCCCGCCTCGCTTCCCGGCGTGGCGACAAATCTCATGGGCCTCGCCGCCTCGGGGAACACCTCGACGGTGAATGTCTCGATTGCGCAGAATCCGTAAGGCAGGGAGCGAGTCAGCGAGTTAGCAGGTTGGTAAGTTAGCGGGCGCGCGCGTGCACTTTAAAGTCGTCGGAATGCGCGCGGGACAGCGAAAAACGGGTGGATCGCGGATTTGCGAAGACCTTCCGGTGTGTGCCGGGCTCGCTCCGGCACGGCAGATGAGCAATTCTGGACGGCGTCACAATCCATCGGCAGCATATTCTGGAAGTGTGCACGGTGAAGCGCTCGGCAACGCGCCGCAGACCGAGGAGATTCGAAGGAATTCCAGTATGAAACCGGCAGGTCAGATACGCAGATCGGGGGCCTGGAAAATCGGCGGCGTGGCCCTGTGGGGCGGGCTGGCGCTGGGGCTTGTGGTGGGGATCGGAGCGGTTTCCGTGGCCGGGCATCTGGCGACAGCGGGCCCCTGGAGCTGGCTGGTCGAGCACCTTACCGGCCGCGCAAACAGCTTCAACGTCAGCTCGCCGACCGTTGTGGAGAAGATCCGACAGCTCTCGCGGCTGGAAACTGTCGAGTATTCGCTCGACAAGATCGTCGAAGGCGACCGCCAGAATCCCGTCCTGCCCGATTTTCTCGCCGGGGACAAGCTGCTGCTGGTGGCGCACGGCGAAGTGATTGCCGGCGTCGACCTGGGGCAGCTGAAAGCGAGCGACGTGGTTGTGAGCGGCGAGTCGGTGCGGATGCGGTTGCCGGCGGCGCAGATTCTCACCACGCGCATCGACAACTCGCGGACGCGCGTCTACTCGAGGTCGACGGGGCTGCTGGTGCCGGCGGACCCGAATCTGGAGTCGCAGGTACGGCAGTTGGCGGAGCAGCAAATTACACAGGCGGCGCTGGACGACGGCATCTTGAACATGGCCCATCAAAACGCACGCGCCTGCATAACCACTTTGCTGTATGGGCTGGGGTTCCGCCAGGTAGACGTGCAATAGCCTGCAGTACGGCGTTCCGCGGCCGGCAAAGCTGACCGGAAGATGCGCCTGAAGACCTTCGCGATGCGCAGCGCGTCTCCCACCCTTCGAGCAGCGAGCGCTCGAAGGATGGGGCAACGCAATTCACCGCCGCTTGCCGCGCGGCAATGCGGGCGCCGCGGCTGGAACCCGGCTCAGCTTCGCGCCCCCTCGGCCTCACACCCTACAATGAGAACGGAACCCCAGATCCACGAGGAGAATTATGCCGCTTTCAGGAGAAGCCATCCGGCTGATGAACTATATTGACGACGTTGCCGTCACCCTGCGCCGGGTGCTGGCTGCCGCACCCACGCTGTCCGCCGAGGAGCGGACCATAGTGTCCGAGCATCTGCTCCGCGCGCGACCCAGCGCCGAGGAAGTGGCTGCGGCCCTGGCCGCCAAGTAAGCCCTTGTGACGACTGTCGCCATCATCGGGGCCGGGCCGCTGGGGCGCTGGCTGGCGCTGGGCGCGGCCCGGGCCGGCTTTCGCGTGCTGCTTGAGGACGTGATGCCCGGCAATCTGCACCACGCGCGCGAATCGATCAGGCAGGAGCTGAGCCCGCAGGCGCTGCCCGCGGTGGCCTTCGTCTCCCCCATTGAAGACGCGGTTCGCGGAGCGGATCTGGCCATCGACTGCGTGCCCGACGAGCTGGAATCGAAGCTGGAAATTCTGTGGCTGCTGGACCGCATGGCCCCACCGCGCACGGTGCTTGCTACGCCGACCACCAACCTGTCGATTGCCGACCTGGCCAGTTGCACCAACCGGCCGGAAAAATGCATCGCCATTGCGGTGGCGCCCGCGGATCTGGCTGCAGGCGTCGGCCCCGGCATCACGCTGCGCGCCGCCACCGCGGCAAGCGAGGAGACTGTGGCCCTGGTATGCGATTTCTGGCAGCGGCTCGGGTTTAGCCCGACCGTCGAACGCAGCCCGGCCTGAGAGCCGGACCCATTCATTTGTCGAAGCGCTGCCTCCGCAGTTACAACCGGCAGATCAGCAGTTCGCGCTGGTAGATCATCTCTGGCGGCAGGTGGTCGTGCACGTCGATGAAAAGCTCCTCGTGGCCGAGGATCTCCTTGCGCCAGGCGGCGCGGCTCACCTCCTGCATCTTCTCGAACTGCTCGCGCGGGAAGTCGAGCCCAGCCCACTCCATGTCTTCGTAGTAAGGCGTCCAGCCGATGGGCGTTTCCTTGCCCTGGGCGCGGCCGTGCACGCGGTCCACAATCCACTTGAGCACGCGCATATTCTCGCTGAACCCCGGCCACAGGAACTTGCCATCGTCGTCCTTGCGGAACCAGTTGACGTGGAAGATGCGCGGCGTTGAGCTCAGGTTGCGCTGCATCTTGAGCCAGTGACGGAAGTAGTCGCCCATGTGGTAGCCGCAGAAGGGCAGCATGGCCATGGGATCGCGGCGCACCAGTCCCACCGCTCCGGCAGCCGCGGCCGTGGTCTCAGAGCCCATGGTGGCGCCCACGTAAACGCCGGCGCTCCAGTTGAAGGCCTGGTAGATGAGCGGCATGGTGGTGGAGCGCCGCCCGCCGAACACGAATGCGCCGATGGGCACGCCTTCGGGATTCTCCCACTCCGGATCGATCGATGGACACTGCGCGGCCGGCGCGGTAAAGCGCCCGTTGGGATGCGCGGCCTTGGCGCCGGTTCGTAGGGCGATTTCGGGAGTCCACGGCTCGCCGCGCCAGTCCAGGCATTTGGCGGGCGGCTCGCCGGTCATGCCCTCCCACCACACCCCGCCGTCAGGCGTGAGCGCCACATTGGTAAAAATCGAGTTGCGATTCAATGTGGCCATGGCGTTGGGATTGGTCTTGTCGCTCGTCCCCGGCGCCACGCCGAAAAATCCCGCCTCGGGATTGATGGCGCGCAACTGGCCATATGCGTCCGGTTTGATCCAGGCGATGTCGTCGCCTACCGTCGTCACCTTCCAGCCTTTGAAGGCCGGAGGGGGAACCAGCATGGCAAAATTGGTCTTGCCGCACGCCGAAGGAAATGCTGCCGCCACGTAGGTCTTCTCGCCCTGCGGCGACTCCACGCCCAGAATCAGCATGTGCTCGGCCATCCAGCCTTCGTCGCGCGCAATGTTCGAAGCGATGCGCAGCGAGAAACACTTCTTGCCCAGCAGCGCATTGCCGCCGTAACCCGAGCCGTAGCTCCAGATCTCACGCGTCTCAGGGAAATGCACGATGTACTTGGTGTCGTTGCAGGGCCAGGGCACGTCCTTCTGCCCGTCTCGGAGCGGCATGCCCACCGAATGCATGCAAGGGACCACGCGCTTCTCGCCTTTGTCGATTTCGGCCAGCACCGGCAGGCCGATGCGCGTCATGATGCGCATGTTCACCACCACGTATGGCGAATCGGTGAGTTGCACGCCAATACGCGACATGGGCGAACCCACCGGCCCCATGCTGAAGGCCAGCACGTACATGGTGCGGCCGCGCATGGCGCCGTTGAACAGCCCCTTGAGCTTTTTGCGCATCTCAAACGGGTCGATCCAGTTGTTGGTGGGCCCGGCGTTGTCTTTGGAGAGCGAGCAAATGAAGGTGCGGTCTTCGACGCGCGCCACATCGCGCGGGTCAGAGCGCGCATAGAAGCATCCCGGCCAGCGTTTCTGGTTGAGACGGGTGAATGTGCCCGAAGCCACCAACTCGTCACACAGCCAGTCGTATTCCTGCGGGCTGCCGTCGACCCAGTGGATCGCGGCCGGCTGCGTGAGGTCGGCCATCTTCTCCACCCAGCGGATCAGGTGCTTGTTGGTCGTCAGTGGCTTGGCAATGCTGGTTCTTCCCTGCTTCATACTCGTTCCTCTTCTTCAGACGATAATGGTCCGGCAGCAGAGTCTATGCGACTAAGGATACACATTCAGCTTCGTCCTGGCCGTCCATCACAAAAACCGGACAGGTTCGCATCAACCAGGTTTTTACTGGGCTTTTGACTTATTTATACGTGAATGTGCATCGGGCGGCAAGACGGCGACCTGCCGCGGCCCGGGCTCGGGCGCGACTTTCGCTGGTAGCGCAATCCACTTAAGTAGCGTGAGCAGGCCCTAGCGCGTTGATGGGGAGGGAGCGTTTTCGCTGCAGTCGCACGCCATCTCCGCGCATTCCCACGTCTCAACCTTCAGCGCGCGGTTCACTTCAGCAAGGTAGAGCGTCCCTCCACAAGAGGGACACTCTCGAAAAGACAAGCGCGATGCATCAAACTGGCCGCCAGCAAAATCCGCATAGCCGTGACCATCGCGGAAGATGCGATGACAGTCGCGGCGTTGGCACTGGTGGAATGATTGATTTTCTTCTGGCTGGAATGATTGAGTTTCATCCGATGCTGATTCCTCAAGCATGACGCGCCGCATCGGACAATGGTGGAGATCACACAAAGGGAAGAATTTCGTCTTGGGATGGCTGTTCATGGTTCCTCCCAGGAAGGAAATCCACTTGGCCAATCGCAATGGGGCGAAGAGTCAGGGCTGGAGCTGCCTGAGGCTGGAGCCTGTTATTGACAGTCGCATGCGCCAAAGCCAATGAGAGGGTCCAGGCCGGGGTCACCCACTCGCGCCGGCATCTGCCTCAGCGCGGAAGGACCGAGGGAGATCTGTGCGATTGAACTCCACCCCGTCGGCAACCAGTTTCCTCGCCGTCTCCGCAAGGGATGCCCGTTTCGAGAGCAATTTGTTTTCGGCGCCCTCGCGATCGGCTGTCGACGCGAACTGAGCAAACTTCTCCAGATAGGCGAGCTTACGATCGTAGAGATCTATTTCCTGATGGAGAGATTTGAGGAAGTATTTGTCGTGCGGCACTTCCTTCTTCTGCGGTACTTCCTTTTTCATGGGGAACTCCTCGGAGATAACTGAAACGCTGCAAGTTTGAGCGTGAGAACGGGGACGAACGGGGGAGTTCCGCCCTTTAACGCTGGCCTGTGACGACTTCGTGAGCGAGCCCGAATAATCGCATGCCGCCTGGAAGAATCCGAAAACCGCCACATCCCTGAACGCCATATCCCAGAAATCGGGGGAGGGCCTTATCCTCGCTGTTCGAAAAACGATGTACTAACGGCCCCTGCCGCCGCCAAAGCCGCCGCCGCCGCCTCGCCGGTTGCCGCCGCCACCCGCGCTGGTCTTCCGCGCCTGAAAGCAGTTCTGGCAATACACGGGACGGTCTCCGCGGGGCTCGAATGGAACCGTGGTCTGCTGTCCGCATCCGGCGCAGATCACGCTTGTACCCTGCGATGTACCGCGGCTGTACCCGCCGCCGCCGCCCGATTGTTCGTTCTTCTTGGCCTGACGGCACGGTTTGCAGCGCTTCGGCGATGAATAACCACGTTCGCGGAAAAACTCCTGATCCTCAGCGGTAAACGTGAAGGCCTGCCCACAATCGCTGCACATGAGTTGCTGATCTTCAGCCATATATCCCTTTCGTCCATGCTTCTGGTGTGTCGTGCGTTCGAAAAACCATCGGACTTTACTTTACTGTCTTGCCTTGGCCGCTCGCCTTCGCGGTCAACTAATCCTCAGCAAAGTCCGTTGAACTCATTGACCGGTTTCGCGCGATTGCAATGTCAAATGAGTTCCACCTGGGTTGCCAGACAGGGATCAACTCTGTTTGCGTAGAAGGCAAGGGGCGCAGAGATTTTCCGTGTCATTTGAGTTGTCCGGGGGCCTCAGCGCGCAAAGAGCAGCAAGAGCGCTGCCGTCGAGCGTTGGAATCCTCAAGTAAACCAGCGAGAACCGGGAAGGAACCGAAGACGATCTCTACCCGGCGCGTCATTCGACTAGACAGCCCGGACGTTCTCGGCCTGCAAGCCTTTCGGCCCTTTTACGACGTCGAATTCGACCGCCTGGCCTTCCTTGAGCGAACGAAATCCCTCACTCTTGATGGCTGAATGATGCACGAACACGTCTTCGCCGTCAGCACGGCTCAGGAAGCCGAATCCCTTCGCATCGTTAAACCATTTTACTGTTCCCTGTTCCATGACTATTCCTTTGTTGCGTGATGTATCGCTGAACTCAAGTGGAATTGTTTGCGAGTTGAGCGGATAGCAGAACAGGCAAGAACACCAAGTCAGATTCGACGACCAGCTACCAGTATATCACTCCCGGGAGGCTGGGGCTTGTCAGCCGAGAATTCCAACCCAAAGGGGTTGTACACTGATTCCCGAGAGTTGTGTGTTTTGGGGCAGCGATTAGGAGAAGAGTCTAAATAAGCGTATGCTCACTGTAAAGGGGACTTGCAACAACTTCTCTCTCCAGCCTCCTGATCCTTGTGTCTCCGGCGTGGCACTCGAACAGCACCAAGCCCGGTTCTACGGACCACATCAAGACGAGCCCGGCTCTCAAGCAAACGCACGACTACCTAGAATTGGGGCACACATTGCGATCAAAACTGGTGTATTCGGCTGGACTCAAAATAGAAAACCGCTTTTTGCTGTCCGCCACGGTGATGCGCGCGGTGCGCAAGCTGCACGTCAGCTCTTGCAGGACCGAAGACACGCTCAATCGCGTGTTCGCCGATGTGGCTGAAGGCCGCTATATCGACGTGACATTGCCGGAGATCGCGCCTCCTCCTGCAATCGATGCGCTGGTGGTGGTTGCTCCGCTGGTTTGATCGGCGTCGATTTCGCTTCCCATCCGTAACCACATCAGAACCGGCAACCTGAAGACCGGTGCAGTGGTGCGCCCAAGCTCCGGAAAATCAAAAGCCTGGCATGCAGTCCTTTCGGATCCCTGCCAGGCGTTCGACGTTGAGGCTTGCATGAACGTGAATCTATGGTTATGCCGCGTTCTCTCGTGTTTCGCCGGCGTTCACGCCGCGCACGCGGAAGTGCGCCATCCGGATGGAAAGCGCGCGCTCAATTTTTCGTAAATCGCCGCGCTCGGCGGGTCCGGCAAAGGTCGATGCGATTCCGCGGGCCGAAGCGCGGCCCGTACGGCCAACGCGATGCACAAAATCCTCGGCCACTTTGGGCAGATCGTAGTTGACCACGTGAGCGACGTTGGCCACGTCGATGCCGCGGGCGGCCACGTCGGTGGCCACAAGCACACGGTGCCTTCCCTCGGTGAAGTTGCGCAGTGCCGAATTGCGCTGCGATTGCGAACGGTCGCCGTGAATCTGGATGGCCGCATGGCCGGAGCGAGCTAACCGCCGCGCGACCCGATCTGCGCCGTGCTTAGTGCGCACAAAGACCAGAAAGCTGCCCTTCTCGGCATTCAGCAAATGCTCCAGGAGCTCCTGCTTCTTGTCTGCATCCACACTGAAGGCCCGCAGTTCGACGTTCTCGGCCGGCTTTAAAGTCGATCCAATTTCGACGCGAACCGGGTCCTTGAGATAGTTCCTCGACACTTCCTTCACCGTACCTTCCAGAGTAGCCGAGTAGCACAGGGTCTGGCGCTCCCTGGGGATCATGGACGCGATGCGGCGAATGGCGGGTTCGAAGCCCATATCGAGCATTCGATCCACTTCGTCGAGCACCAGGATTCGGACTCCGTTAAGCCGGACTAGCTTGCGCTTGAGAAAATCTTCGAGCCGCCCCGGAGTGGCGACGATCAAGCGCGCGCCGCGGCGGATCGTCTCCAGTTGCTCTTGTTCCGACATTCCGCCCACGACCAACGCAACGGTCTGGGCCTGGCTGGTGCGGATAGCCCGGAAGGACTTCTCGATCTGCATGGCCAATTCGCGCGTCGGCAGTACGATGAGAGCGTACGCGTCGCGTCCTTCGGTTTTTTCGAGCTCTTCCACGATGGGAATGAGGAAACTGAGGGTCTTGCCAGTTCCGGTCTGCGCCGTGGCCAGCACATCGCGGCCTTCCATCGCGGGAGGAATGGCCGCGGCCTGCACCGGTGTGGGAGTCTTGAATTGGTTGGCTTCGAGGCGGGCCATCAAAGCAGGGGAAAGTGAAAACTGTGAAAACTGAGTCGTCAAAATAGACAATCTTCCTATTGACTCCGGGAGCCCAGGATTTCATGGGGGCCTGCAAACGGAGCCGGACATAGAAGCGCGCAGACCCATCAAAGGGCGCGAGCCTTCTCTATAAAACTACGCGTAAGGAAGAACCGAAAACGTCCCTGGGACTGGCGGCAAGCATCGAAAAAAATGCTCGCGGCCCGGAACTGACCCACGCTACACGAAACGCCAAGCGGCACGCTGCCGACCGGCACCCTATTGAGCGCAGTGCATGCGCTGTCCTGGCGTCGCCGCCAACCCACTCTGCAGTGGAGAAGCAGCTCGACATTCCCGATCCTTACAGGGATCAAGAGCTGAGTCACCGGGACGGAAACTCAAGGGTTACGCTGTAGGGGCTTGGGGAAATCTGTGCAAGGCAGAGTTGCCTTCAGGGGCAAAGCGCCGCTCACGACCAAATCACTGAGCGCAAACCCAGTATAGCATGGTTGCGCATTTCGCTCGCTGAGGCCTCTTTTCCAACACAGATTGAGCCGGCTGAAGGAAATTTGAAAGGTCTGATTGCAATTCGGGGAGGTTCGGCAGCAGGTTCTGAAGTTTCACCGATACCCGACAACAATCTCCGGGTTCTGTTCCTCTCGGTACGCCGCAATGAAAGCCTTGGGCTCAGGGGTCGGCTTGCCCAGCAGGAAGCCCTGGACTTCATTTCCCCCCAACTTCGCGATCAAGTCGAGCTGCTCGCGGGTTTCCACTCCCTCCGCAATCACCTTCATTCCTAAGTTGTGCGCCAGCATGACAAGCGAATGAATCATATTCTTCAGATCCGGACGATGCTCCAATTCGCTGATGAAGGAGCGGTCGATCTTGAGGGAGTGGAAGGGCAGGTTGGGCAGGTAACTGAGCGATGAGTAACCGGTGCCGAAATCATCGACTGCCATCGACACGCCCAATTCGGTGAGGCGATTCATGGCTTCGGCCACGCGTTCGATGCCGTTCACGATGACCGACTCGGTCAATTCAATCTGCAGCAAAGCAGGAGAAAGGCCGGTGACGCGAAGTACTTCGGCAACTTCATCCACAAAGGTATCGCGCGCGAATTGGATGCTGGAGACATTGACTGCGACCTGGATGAGATCCTGAGCGGCATCTTGCCAGCGTACGGCTTCGCGGCAAGCTAGCTCCAATATGTAGGCGCCAAGCTCGACAATAAGCCCAGACTCTTCGGCAATGGGGATGAACTTGGCGGGAGGGATTTGGCCGAGCGTGGGGTGATTCCAGCGCGCCAGCGCCTCGAAGCGAACGATGTTGAAAGTGCCGAGATCGAATTCGGGCTGATAATGCACGCTGATTCCGCCACGCTCCAGAGCGTGACGCAGTTCGTGCTCCAGGTTGAGGCGCTCGCGAACCGACGTCCCCAGGTTATCGGAGAAATACGCAACCTGGCTCTTGCCGGCGCGCTTGGCAGCGTACATCGCGCTGTCAGCGTTCTGCAACAGCAGGACAGAGCTGATGCCGTGTTCGGGAAAAAGACTGACTCCGATGCTGGCTCCAATCCTGATCTCGTGGCCCTCGATACAGAATGGCGCCTCCAAAGATCTCAGCAGTTCTTTTCCAAGCCGGCCAGGCTGTTCCTTGGATATGATTCCGCCCATGATGATGGCGAATTCGTCACCGCCAAGGCGGGCAAGCGTATCGGATTCGCGCACGCGCGACTGCAGCCGCTTGGCGACTTCGGCGAGAAGCAAGTCACCAACGGAATGGCCGAGGCTGTCGTTGACAAGTTTGAAGCCATCCAGGTCAATGTAGAGCAGAGCTGCGCCGTTGAGGTTGCGCGTGGCGATGGCCAGAGTCTGGTTGAGACGGTCAGCCATGAGGCGTCGATTGGGAAGGCCAGTCAGCTCATCATTGAGGGCCTGGTACTCGAGCCTGGCCTCAAAAACCTCCTTGTCCTGGGCGTGCTTTTCCAGCTCTCGCAGCATGGAATTGAATCCGCGCCCAAGCAAAGCGATCTCGTCTTTTCCGGCAGGGGAAACACGGGCGCTGAAATCGTGATGAGCGGTAACGGCCTGCATCGCACGAGCCAGTTCATCGATGGGCCGCAGGATGCGGCGCTGCAGCATCGAACCCAGCAGAGCGCTCAGAATCAGCACCGCGAAGAGCAGTCCGCAAGCGATACCACAGAGGCGAATCCACTTCATGCGCAAGTCGCTGAGGTCGGATTCGATGTAAATGGTTCCCGCAAAATCTCCTCTCCGTTCCAGCCTCCGCATGGCTGCGGTAAAGGTGCCGGGCGTTGACCGTCCTGCTGCCGATTTCGGACACTGGCGCACTGCGGGTTGGCGTAGGTATTCCGCGAAGAGATTGCCTGCCGGCGCATAAAGGCATGCGGTAACGATGGGCGACTCCGTTCGCAATGCTTCCAGCATCTCTCGGGCCGCGGGTTTGTCGTCGAACACCAGGGCGGCCGTGGAGTTTTCGCCAACCACATCGGCAAGCGTGGCCAGATGGCTTTGCATCTGCATATGAGCGCTGACCAGATCGTAGGCCAGAAAGCTGGCCATGAGGATCGCGGATGCGATGCCGCTGGTGACCAGAGCGATCCATGTCATTTTATGCGCGAAGCTGCTGCCGTCCCGGATGCTCATCTCAACCCTCCCCGCCCGAGCGCACAATGGTGGCCAGGTTGAGAACACGCGAGCTGATTTTTACGCCGGAGCGCTGCGCCAATTGCAGGTTGACAACGATTTCAATGTGGTCCTCGTCCTTGACCAGGCCGATCATGCCGCCGCGCCGCGGAAAGGAATCGGTTTCCCCCAGCGTGAGCACCGGACGGCCGCTGACCTTTGCCAGTGTTTTACGAATGTCTTCCGGAGAGGCATCGCCAAAATAGATAACTTCGCATTTCTCGAGCAACTCATCGCCGGGAGAGAGAACCACGTGCAGAGTGCGAGCATCGCTCCTGCGGCCGTCGAGCGATTTGAGCAGCGTCTCGCCGGTGGCTTGACTGCCCACGTAGCCGATCAGCAGATCATTGCCCGGGGTCGGCCAATCGACAAACTTGATGAGGCTGTAGAGATAGGCCACTCGAACCGCGCGCTCGTCGCGCTCCTGGGTTGGCGCAGGTGGGAGCGCAAGCGCCGCCAAAGCAGCCAGGAGCACCAAAGTTCTCCACCTGAGTGTTCGAGCGACGCTCATCGACTGCCCCGTTCGCCGTTAACCGGGATACGGTAGGTCACCTTGAAGCGCCAGGTCAGGCCGTCCTGCTGGATCTGGTCCTCGGGATCGGTTGGGCCCATAGGGGAGAACCAGCGGCGGTTGGTCGCGTTGTACATGCTGGAAGAAAAGACCCAGCCGCCCCACAGTGGGTTTGTATTGACGGTCACGTTCGGCAGAATGTAAGAGGGCACGCGCGTTCCGCGATAGTCGGTCATAGGGCCCACATACATTACCTCGACCGATGCAAAGGCGTGCCGCGACAGCGGCAATCTTCCGTTCAACTTGGCCTGGGTCACAGGAGCGTTCACGGGGCGCGTATAGACCCCGGTATCGGATGTCGCGGTAAGGGTGTAACTGGCTCGCGCGCCCAGACCGGGAGAGCGCTCCGCCGCGACTTCAAATTCCAGACCCTTGGCGTCAACCTGTCCGTCGTTCACCTCCCAAACAAACCCGGGGGTCTTGGCCGGAACTTCGGTGATCAGATTGTGGAGTTCGTTGTAGAAGCCGTCGGCTGTGACAAACAACCACGGGCGAAGGTTCTGCTCCAGGATGAGTTCGTTGCTGAGAATCCCCTCCGGAAGCAGCTTGACCGGCGGGGGAAGAACATTGATGGGGTCACTATAGAACTGCGCTGCGGCGCTGGGGGCTTGAAAGGCCTTACCTAGGATGTACTTCACCGCGGTGTGCGTACCGGGCGTGTAGACCAGAGCGAAGCGAGGGTTTACGGCGCCGCCGAAGGTGCTGTACTCATCAAAGCGGCCACCGGCATGAAGGATAAGATTGGGAGTAAAGTTGAATTCCGCGTCACCGTAAATGGCGGCAAACCAGGGCGAGTTATCCGTGCGCGAAATATCCCCCATTCCAACGATGATGTTCCGCAAGAGCACACGAAGGCTGTACTGGTAGTCGGCTCCCGCAGTGATCCTGAATGTGCCGAATTCGTGGGTCACGTTGGCTTCCGCTCCGGCCGAATCGGAACGCGCCTTGGTACGCCCGATTATCGTTCCGGGCATCGGGAGATATCGAAGGGCGCCGCTGCCGACGGCATCGAAATTGTCATAGAAAAGGCGAATGTCGATGCCAGTTCCCGACCACGCTGTTTTGTGCCAACTGGCGTCGACAAATGCGCGTGTGCCTTCCACCCAATCGGCGGGATTGTTGAACAAGGTGCCCGAAGTCGCGGTGGGAAACCTCTTCATGGTGTCGGAGAATGCGCCCTGCAGTCGAAAGCTGCCGCTGCGGAGATCAGCGAAGACCGTGTCAAAGCGGTTACCGTCCATATTTTCCGCGTAACCGTTGTTGGTGAGCGGCGAGTCAAACTGCGGAAAGAAGAGAGATGATTGGCCGGGATCCTTATGGTAAGTCCCGGAAAGCAGGGCGGAGCGATTGCCTTTGCCGGTGGCCACAGTGACGCGGCTTGCCCGGGACAGAAATGAGCCGGTCTCGTCCGCGGTCTCAATCGCCGTCTCCGAGCCAACGCTGCGGGTGATGACGTTGATCACTGCGAACATGGCGTTGGTGCCGAAGAGCGAAGAGCCAGGCCCGCGCACAACCTCAATGTGGTCGACCAGGTCGAGATCGATGGAAAGGCCGGTCCCGATGGCCGCGCCGCTGTAGATGTTGTCGTTCAGGCGGTGACCGTTCACCAGCAGCAGCACGCGCGAATTGTAATCGCCGGGACGCATGAACCCGCGCACGCCCAGAAACAGATTATTGCGATCGTACGATGTATAGAAGCTGCGCAGACTACTCAAGGCTTCCCCTAGCGTTCGCCATCCGTTGCGGCGGATGTCAGAGGCAGTTATGATGCTGACCGAGGAGGGCGCCCGGCGGGCGTCCTCAAAATGGCGCGAGGCGCTGAAGACCTTCACGCGCGACAAATCTTCCAGGTTCATCGACATCAGGTCTTGATCGACTTGCGACTGCGAATACGCGAAGGCCACAAAAACTTGAAGCCCGATCGCCACTGCCATGCGCAGAGGTCCGGCACTTAATGAGCGTCTCATCATGGAACGGATATCGGCGGGGACAATATCGCCCGTTAATCGCGCCATGGGCAATGTACGCCTTCGAAGCACATGTGTGATGGAGAGCACATCGAACGCTGGCGTCCATGGCTCGAATGTAACGTTTAATGACGTGGTTTACAGATTGTTTCGGGACTCGCTGCCATGAAGCTCGCGTCCGAAAGCGATCACCAATCGAATCGCGACCGGCCATAGCAAAAGAATTAGGAGGTCAGGCGAAATACATAATGATAGGCCGGCCGCCGATCTTGAAGTGCCCAGTCTTTTTGTACCATGCGGAGTGTTAGTCTTCGACGGCTTTTGATGGGCCCAGTCTTTTTGTACCAGCTGTAAAGTTAGTCTTCGACTGGTTTAGGTTTCAGATTGAACGATCGGAATCGCTCGTTTCCAGCCAGACAAGAATCGGCTCATGATGGTCCAGAATATCTTGTCAGGTAACATCAGCCGCCGCCGAGGCCGCTTCCGAACCATGACTGAAAGTTGCTGTCGCAAAGCCAGATTTTCGAGCAGAAGATCACGGCGAGAACGGAGGAGTCGGGTACAAAAAGCAGCGACAACGCTCAATATTCGAAACATCACCCCAAGATGACGTCAAAACGAGCCTCCATAGCTTCACGCTGATTTTAAAGAAGATCGAAGTTTTTGCGAGACACCACCTTGCAATCCGATTATGTCAGAAGCACTTCGATCCCATGGTCGCGCAGCATCGTGACGTACTCCGGGCTCAGTTCCTCATCGGAGACCACAATGTGCGCGGCCGTCAGCGGCGCCACAGGGATCATGCCGCCGCGGCCGAACTTGGTGTGGTCCGCCACGATGATCACGCGGCTTGCAACCTCGATCATCTTCTGTTCCGAACCCACTACCAGCGTGTTGTTGTTGCTCAGCCCAGCCTCGGTGATGCCGCCGACGCCCATGATCACCGCATCGGCGCGGATGGCGCCCAGCATCTGCTCGCAGAACGGCCCCAGCATCACGCGCAACCGCGGATCCAGGTATCCGCCCGTCAGCGTCAGCTCGATGTTACGCAGCGATTCCAGCCCCTCGGCGATGGGCAGCGAGTTGGTCACGATGTGCAGCGATTTCGCAGCTAGCTCGCGCGCCACCGCGGCCACAGTCGAGCCGCCGTCGAGAATTACCGTCTGGCCATTTTCGATCAGGCCGGCTGTGAGCCTGGCAATCCGGCTTTTCTCGTCGCTCAATCGCACGCTTTCTACCGCATAGTTGAAGGCGCGATTCGGCGGGGCCTGCACGCTTACCGCGCCGCCGTACACGCGCTTCAGCACGCCTTCCTCTTCCAGAATGTCCAGGTCGCGACGGACACTCGATTCCGACGCCTCCAACTCGCGGCCAAGAGTCTCCGAGTCGATGAAGTCCCGGTTCTCAAGCATCTGGCGGATTCGCAGTTGCCGTTCAGCAGCCTTCATCGTCGATCCTTGTTGCTTCTAGTCCCTATGTCCCTTAGTCCCTGCTTCTTACTTCCCCACAGAATCCATCACCGCGTCCGTCACCGACTTCACCAGCGATTCCAGATCGCCGTCGGCCGCCGCGGAACCATTCCTCGCGGGACCGTCGCATGGCGTCGGCGCAAGCGCGATCACGCCCGGCACTTCGAGATCGGACAACTGGCACTCTTTCA
>Ga0181520_10005656_pt1 | contig 19751 bp, 13 predicted proteins | sample PEATcosm2014_Bin_29_FD_132451 | JGI IMG/M metagenome (GOLD analysis project Ga0181520, IMG submission 132451) | Peatland microbial communities from MTU Mesocosm Facility, Houghton, MI, USA - PEATcosm2014_Bin02_30_metaG | ecosystem: Environmental > Terrestrial > Soil > Wetlands > Peat | place...
CCACCCGAAGCTCCCGACCAACGACCATCTGATCTTCTCCAAGGGCCACGCCTCGCCCCTCCTCTATGCCCTCTACATGGCCTGCGGCGTGGTGGACGACGCCGAGCTGATGACCTACCGGACCCTGGGCTCCCGCCTCCAGGGCCATCCCACCCCGGTGATCCCCTGGGTGGACGTCGCCACCGGCTCGCTCGGGCAGGGACTGCCCATCGGCGTGGGGGTGGCGCTCGCCGGCAAATACCTCGACCGCCTCCCCTACCGGGTCTGGGTGCTCTGCGGCGACAGCGAGATCGCCGAGGGCTCGATCTGGGAGGCGCTCGACAAGGCGGGCCATTACCAGCTCGACAACCTGACCGTGATCGTGGACGTGAACCGGCTCGGCCAGCGAGGCGAGACCGAGTTCGGCTGGGACCTGGAGGTCTACCGCCGCCGGGTGGAGGCGTTCGGCTGCCGGGCCCTGGTCATCGACGGCCACAACCTGGAGGAGATCGACGGCGCCTACGTCGACGCCCGGGAGACGATCGGCCGGCCGACGGTGATCCTGGCCAAGACGATCAAGGGCAAGGGGTTCTCGGAGATCGAGAACAAGGAGGGGTGGCACGGGGTGGCCCTGCCCGCGGACATGGCGGTGCGGGCCATCGACCAGCTCGGCGAGGAGCACGATCTCCGCATCGAGGTGCGCAAACCCGAACGCGGCACCCCGGCGATCCGGCCCCAGGTGGTGGAGGTGGTGCTGCCCAGCTACGCCCTGGGGGATGCGGTCGCGACCCGCAAGGCGTACGGGGACGCCCTGGTCGCCCTCGGCGCGCGTCCGGAGGTGGTCGCCCTCGACGGCGAGGTGAGCAACTCGACCCACGCGGACCAGTTCAAGAAGGCGTTCCCGGATCGCTTCTTCGAGATGTACATCGCCGAGCAGCAGCTGGTGTCGGCGGCCGTCGGCCTTCAGGTCCGCGGCTACATCCCGTTTGCCTCGACCTTCGCCGCCTTCTTCTCCCGGGCCTACGACTTCATCCGGATGGCGGCAATCTCCCGGGCGAACATACGGCTGGTCGGCTCCCACGCCGGGAGCGAGATCGGCGCCGACGGCCCCTCCCAGATGGCGCTCGAGGATCTGGCGTCGCTGCGGGCCGTCCAGGGATCGACCGTCCTGTACCCCTCCGACGCGGTGAGCACGGTCAAGCTGGTCGCGCAGATGGCCGATCGCACCGGGATCGTCTACCTGCGAACCACCCGCAACGCCTATCCGGTGATCTACGACAACGCTGAGGCGTTTCCGATCGGCGGTGCCAAGGTGGTGCGCCGCAGCGACGAGGATCGGGCCGCCGTCGTCGCCGCCGGGGTCACCCTGCACGGCGCGCTGGCCGCGGCCGACCGGCTGGCGGCGGAGGGCATCCACGTCCGGGTCATCGACTGCTACTCGGTCAAGCCGATCGCCGCGGGCGTGCTGGCCGAGGCCGCGCGTGACTGCGGCGGCACCCTGGTGGTCGTCGAGGACCACTACCCGGAGGGCGGCCTGGGGGCGGCGGTCATGGAGGCGCTGGCCGGCGAGCACCCGCCGCGCATCCTCCACCTGGCCGTGCGCGACCTCCCCGGCAGCGGCAAGACCGCCGACCTGCTGGCCGCCGAGGGGATCGACGCCGATGCGATCGTCCAGGCGGCCCGGCACGCCGCCACCCACCCCACAGGAGGCCAGTGACAGCGATGCCCACGCCCAACCCGCTCCAGCTCCTGGCCGGGCGCGGCCAGTCGGTGTGGCTCGACTACATCAGCCGCGAGCTGGTCATCGGCCCGGAGCTGACCCGGCTGATCGCCGAGGACAACGTCACCGGCATGACCAGCAACCCGACCATCTTCGAGAAGGCGATCGCGGACGGCACCCACTACGACGAGCAGATCCACGAGCTGCTCGGCCACGACGTCGACGACCCCTACGAGGTGTTCCTGCGGCTGGCGATACGCGACATCCAGCACGCCGCCGACACCCTGCGCCCGGTGTACGAGCGCACGGGGGGCGCCGACGGCTACGTCAGCCTGGAGCTGCCCCCTCCCCTCTCGCACGACACCGCCGGAAGCGTCCGGACCGCCCAGGAGTACTGGCACCGGGTCGACCGGCCCAACCTCATGGTGAAGGTCCCGGCGACGCCCGAGGGCATCCCTGCCGTCGAGGAGCTGATCGCCGCCGGGGTCAACGTCAACGTCACCCTGATCTTTGCCCTCTCCGCCTACGAGAAGGTCATCGCGGCCTACATCGGTGGCCTGCGGCGGCGCCACGACGCCGGTCAACCGCTGGATGTCCACTCGGTGGCATCGTTCTTCGTGAGCCGGGTCGACACCGCGGTGGACCCCCTCCTCAGCGACCGGCTCCAGGCAGGCGGCGACCCCGCGAAGCTGGGAGGCCTGCTCGGCAAGGCGGCGATCGCCAACGCCCGCCTGGCCTACGCGACCTTCGAGCGGCACTTTCGCGGCGAGGAGTTCGCCGAGCTGAGTGCGGCCGGCGCCCCGCTGCAGCGACCGCTGTGGGCGAGCACGAGCGCCAAGAATCCCAAGTACCGGGACGTCATCTACGCCGAGGCGCTGATCGGCCCGGACACGGTCGACACCATGCCCCCGGCGACCATCGAGGCCTTCCGGGACCACGGGACCGTCGCCGGCGACACGGTGCGCGATGACCTCGAGGGCGCCCGGCGCGTGATCAACGGGCTGGAGGCCGCCGGGATCAGCGTGGAGAAGGTGACCCAGGATCTGCTCGTCGCCGGTGTGGCGTCCTTCGCGGCCTCGTACGACCAGCTGATCGCCCGGATCGGGGAGAAACTCGAGGTCCTGAAGGCCGGGGTGGGCAAGCAGACCAGCTCGCATCTGAAGCTCGGCGGGCCCAGCCTGGCCGAGGTGGTCGCCGAGACGGCCCGTGCGCGGGTCGCGGAGCGGATCTGGGCCCGAGACCCCGACCTCTGGAAGCTGGGCGACCCGGCCCACGCGGCGGTGATCGCCAACCGGCTCGGCTGGCTCGACGTCCCCCTGGCGATGCGGGCACAGGTGGCGGCGCTGGTCGAGCTGGCCGGTGAGGTGCACCAGGCCGGCTACACGGACGCCGTCCTCCTCGGCATGGGTGGGTCGAGCCTCTGTCCGGAGGTGCTGCGCAGCTCTTTCGGCAGCGCCACCGGCTACCCCGTCCTTCACGTCCTGGACACCACCGACCCGGAGGCGATCGTCAACCTGGAGCGGCATCTCGACATCCGCCGGACCCTCTTCCTGGTCGCCAGCAAGTCGGGGACCACCCTGGAGACGTCCTCGCATCTCGCCCACTTCTGGGAGGCGGTGACCGCCTCCGGGGTGACGGAGCCGGGCAAGCAATTCATCGCCATCACCGACCCGGGAACCCCCCTCGCCGGGGTGGCCACGGAGCGGCGCTTCCGCCGCCTCTTCGAGAACCCCTCGGACATCGGGGGCCGTTACTCCGCGCTCTCCCTCTTTGGCCTGGTGCCGGCGGCGGTGATGGGCCTGGATGTCGGGCTCCTCCTCGACCGCGCCATCGCGATGCGGGCGGCCTGCGCCGCCACCACACCGCCCGAGCGGAACTGGGGGTTGCAGCTCGGCAGCGCGCTGAGCCTCGCCCACGCCGCTGGCCACGACAAGGTCACGATCCTGGCGCCGCCCCAGATCACCGGCTTCTCCCTCTGGGCGGAGCAGTTGATCGCCGAGTCCACCGGCAAGGAGGGCAAGGGTTACATCCCCATCGGAGAGGAACCCGTGGGCAAGCCCGGGGTGTACGGCGACGACCGCCTCTTCGTCCTGCTCCGGCTCGGTGACGAGCCGTCCCAGGTGGACATGCAGGACGAGACCCTGGTGACGGCGGGGCTGCCCCTGGTGATGCTGGAGATGCGGGACGCCTACGACCTGGGCGCCGAGTTCTTCCGCTGGGAATTCGCCACCGCGGTGGCGGCCGTCTCGCTCCAGATCGATCCGTTCGACGAGCCCAACGTCAAGGAGTCCAAGGACAACACCGGTGCCGTGCTGGCGGCCTACGAGCAGAGCGGGAGCCTCCCCGAGGAGGCACCCATGGCATCGGGCGAAGGAGCGCTCGTCTACGGAGGGAGCCCGGCGGCCTCCGTGGAGCAGGCGCTCCTCGACCACCTCGCCCAGGTGCGTCCCGGCGACTACGTCGCGATCATGGCGTACGTGGAGCCGAGCAACGCCAACGAGGGGGCGCTGGAGGAGCTCCGCACGGCGATCCGGGACCGCTACCGGGTGGCCACCACGATGGGCTTCGGGCCGCGTTTCCTGCACTCCACGGGGCAGCTCCACAAGGGCGGGCCCAACACGGGCGTCTTCATCCAGGTGACCTCCGACGACACCGTGGACGCCTCGATACCGGGCAAGCCCTTCACCTTCTCGGTGCTCAAGCGAGCCCAGGCCACTGGCGACCTGCAATCGCTGCGCAGCCACGGCCGCCGGGTGATCCGCCTCCACCTCGAGGGCACCCTGGACAGCCAGCTGGAGCAGCTGGCACGAGCGCTGCACCACACCACGGGATCGCCGGCCGCCTGACCAACGCCCGATGATGGAGCGCCGCTGATGACGGCAGAAGCTGTCGAGACGATCCGGACGCTGGACGCGGGGGTGACCGAGCAGCCGGCGACGGAGCCGGTGCGCCTGCCGGCGCCGCCGCCGGCCGCGGTGGTCATCTTCGGCGCGACCGGCGACCTCACCAAGCGCAAGCTGGTGCCCGCGCTCTACGCGCTTGCCGTGGACGGTCTACTCCCCGAGCATTTCACCGTCATCGGCGCCGGCCGCAGCGCGCTGACCGACGATCAATTCCGCACCGCCATGCGCGACGCGGTCGCCCGATTCGCCCGGCTTCGCCTGGACGCGAAGGTCTGGGATCGGTTCGCGGCGGGGCTCCACTACGCCCCCTTCTCGGATCGGGACGGTGGCCTGGACGAGGTGAAACGGGCACTCGACAGCGCCGACCGCGAGCGGGGGACGGCGGGAAACCGCATCTACTACTTCGCGATCCCGCCGAGCGGATTCGCTCCGCTCGCGGAGCGCCTGCAGCACGAGGGGATGAGCCGCGAGCAGGAGGGCGGCAGCTTCCGCCGGATGGTGGTGGAGAAGCCCTTCGGACGCAACTTCGCCACCGCCCGCGAGCTCAACGCCGCGCTGCACTCCGCCTTCGAGGAACCGCAGATCTTCCGGATCGACCACTACCTGGGCAAGGAGACGGTCCAGAACATCCTGGTCTTCCGCTTTGCCAACGGCATCTTCGAGCCGATCTGGAACCGGCGTTACATCGACCACGTCCAGATCACCGTGGCCGAGACCCTCGGCGTGGAGGGGCGCGGCTCCTACTACGAGGAGACCGGCGCGCTCCGCGACATCATCCAGAACCACGTCATGCAGCTCGCCGCCATCATCGGCATGGAGCCGCCCAGCAACTTCGAGGCGGAGACGGTGCGCGACGAGAAGGTCAAGCTGCTGCGCGCGATCCGGCCGATTCACCCCGACGACGCGCTGCTGCACACGATTCGCGGTCAGTACGCGGCCGGGTCGGTGGAGGGGGCGCCCGTCCCCGGCTATCGCGAGGAGCCGGGCGTCGACCCGGAGTCGCTGCGCGAGACCTTCGTCGCCATGAAGCTGGACGTCGACAACTGGCGGTGGGCGGGCACCCCCTTCTACCTGCGCACGGGCAAGCGCCTGCCCAGCCGGGCGACGGAGATAGCGATCCAATTCCGGCGTGTGCCCCACTCCCCCTTCGGGGGCCACCAGGCCATGCCGGGAGGCGGACCGCCACCCGACGCCATCGCCCCCAACCTGCTGCTCCTGCGCATCCAGCCGGACGAGGGCATCACGCTCCGTTTCGGGGCCAAGGTGCCAGGCCAGGCGATGCGGATCGAGAGCGTCAACATGGACTTCTTCTACGGCTCCAGCTTCCAGCGGGCCTCCCCCGACGCCTACGAGCGGCTGCTGCTCGACTGCATGCTCGGCGACGCCACGCTCTTCGCCCGTGAGGACGAGGTGGAGGAGGCCTGGCGCGTGTGCACCGCCATCCTCGACGGCTGGCGCGCCCACCCGCCCGACCGCATCCACTGCCCCAACTACGAGGCGGGGACCTGGGGCCCGCCCGAGGCTGACGCCTTCATGCGCCGGGACGGCCGGGAGTGGCGGCGGCCTTGAGCGACACCGGATGGCTTCCCGGTGCCGTGACGGTGCGGGACGACCCGGCGGGGGTGGGCGCCGCCGCCGCCGACTGGATCGTGGAGATCGCCGCAGCGGCGATCGCGGAGGATGGACGCTTCCGGATCGCGCTGGCCGGGGGCAGCACGCCGCGGGCACTCTACGAGGTGCTGGCCATGACGCCGCATCGGGAGCGGACCGACTGGCGGTGCTGGGAGGTGTACTTCGGCGACGAGCGGGCCTGCCCTCCGGACGATCCCGCGAGCAACAGCAGGATGGCGCGGGAGGCGCTGCTCGACCGGGTGCCGATCGCACCCGAGCTGGTCCACCGGATGGAGGCGGAGCGGCCCGACCTGGACGCCGCGGCTGCTGAGTATTCGTCCATCCTGGCATCAACGTGCCCGCCCGCCGCACCCGGATCGGCCCCCCGGGTGGACTGCGTCCTCCTCGGTCTGGGGGAGAACGGGCACACCGCCTCGCTCTTCCCGGGTGACCCGGCGCTCCAGGTCCGCGACCGCTGGGCGGTGCGCAGCCGGGCGGACTACGCCCCGTTTGACCGCATCACCGTCACCTACCCGGTGCTCAACGCCGCCGCCCACGTCGCGTTCCTGGTGACCGGACCCGCCAAGGGCGACGCGCTCCGGGGCGTGGCGGAGGGGCGGGTCCCCGCGGCGCTGGTGCGGCCACCGGACGGGGAGCTGCGCTGGTTCATGGACACGGCGGCGGCGGCCAGCATCTGACCTGGATCGGTGAGCGCCGCCCCGGGTGGACGGTGCGCCGCCGAGCCGGGGTCAGGCGGCTGAGCCCACGCCGACCGGGCTGGAGCTCGCTGTGGGTGCCGGGGTGGGGGTCTCGCCGCTGCCGTAACCGTCGGGCGGGGAAGTGGTGGTGAGGGTGGCCCAGGCCACCGCACCGGTGGGGACCGGAACCGATGGCTCCGTCCCCCAACCCGTGAAGGTCATGGTGTTCACGGTGCCGTCGCTGAAGGTCATGACCAGGGTGGCGGGAAGGTCGGAGCCGGGCGAGATGTCCAGCCGGACGGTCGCGCTCGACGAGTACTGGGAAGCGGGCACGGTGCCGGTGATCCTGGTCAGCGCGACCCCGCCGGCGCCGGTCACCTGCTCGGTCGAGGCGGCGACGAACCCGCTGATCCCCAACTCGGACGCCATGGTCATGCCGGCCTGCTCGGCCTGGTACGGCCCGTCGGCGGGTTGGACAGAGACCCACTGGCCGGCAAGCCCGGGCGCCGTGCTCGCGGAGACGCCCAGCTCGTCCTCGAGCGCCGGGACGTTGCCCTCGACGTACACCGTCTGGTCCGGTGCCAGCAGCACGTCGTACTGCTCGTCCCCGAATGCGCTCGGCTCGCTGACCACCTGGGTGCCGTCGTTCTGCCCGGCGACGCCCGTGTACGTCGTCTCGGGCTCCCCGCCACCGGTCCAGGTCGACACGTAGTGGAACCCGGCCGAGCTCCCAGCGACCTTCATCGACTCGGTGTAGAGGCTGGACGCCCGGGCCGCCGGGCTCTGCCGGGTGAGGAGCACCACGGGGATGCCGATCGCGCCCGCGATCAGCACCACGCCAAGGAAGGCCGCGATGACCTTCCCCGCCAGGTTGCCCGACCCCACGCCGGGCGGAGGGTATTGGCCGGACCAGCCGGACGAGCCGGGCCCACCCCAGGCGGAGGGCGGCGGCGGCGGTGGCGCACCCCAGCCCGGCGGCGTTGCTCCGGGAGCACCGGGCGACCCCCAGCCGGGCGGCGTGGCCCCGGGCGTGCCCTGCGATCCCCAGCCGGGCGGGGCCCAGCCGGCGCCCGGGTCCGAGGAACCCGGGAATCCTCCGGGCGGGGGCGGACCGCCTCCCAGGGGCGGGAGGCCGCCCGGCGGCGAGGGGTCGAAGGGCTGGCTGCCCATGTTCGGCTGTCTCCCGGTGGCGTCTCGGTGGCCGGCAACGGTGTTGGGCTCAGGAGCGGGACGTCGTGGCGGGATGTTACCCCCGGCCTCGTGGAGCCGGTCCGTGCAAGGCCGGGCGCGGCCGCGGCACGGAGCCCGGCAACCGTGGAAGGCCGGGCGCGACCGCGGCACGAGCCCCGGGCGACCGTCGAAGGCTCCGGTGGTCAGAGATCGAGGCCGTAGTCCTCGAGCCACCGCCCGGTGACGCCGTGGGGATGCGCATTCCCGATGCGGTGCCACCCCAGCTTCTCGTACAGCCGGACCGCTCGTGCGTTGTCCGCATACACCTCGAGGACGGCCCTCGAGAAGCCGGCCTCCCGAAGGAGGGCGGCGGCAGAGAGCAGCAGGCTCGTGCCGGCCCCGCGGCCCCAGGCATCGGGCAGGACCCCGACGTACCGGAGCTCGGCCGTCGTGGCGTCCCCCGGGGAGAGCGGGGCCACGGTGGCAAAGCCGACCGCGCTGCCGCGCTCGTCCACCGCGATGAGGAGCAGCGAGCTCGGTGAGGCTGCCAGAGCCTGCTGGATCCGGTCGCGCGAGGGACCCGGCGGCCCGGCCTCGGCATGGCCGTCCCGCGCCGCGGTGGCCTCCGCCCAGATGCGGGCCGCGTCCTCGAGGTGCTGATGAGCCCGGTCAACGATCACCTGCACGCACCAAGTCTAATTGCCAGGCTTCCAGAGCCAAGTCAGCGACTCACGTCACCGGAGCCGCCGCACCAGGCGGTATGCGAGGGCGAGGAGCCCCGCGGCGAGCAGGACGAAGATGGCCGCCTCCACCCCCTGGAAGGTCCAGAACCGCGAGGCCGGCTGGTACTGGACGAGGGCATAGACGCCCTGCAACGCGCGGGGGCAGGTGGCCTGGGTGTTCCCCGTGCATCGGTAGATCAGCTGGCTGACGCTCATCGCGTTGAGGGGGTGGCCACCGGCCTCGAACCAGACGCTGGTGCTGAGGTACCAGTCGCCGGGGCCCGGCGCCGGGGTGCCGGCGGTCAGCTGGCCGCCCGCCAGCTGGTGGAAGACCACCGGCGGGAGGTACCTCCAGCGGGCCAGCACGGCGATCGATACCCGGACTGCGACGTAGACGACCAGGGTCACGGCCATCGCCGGCTGTGTCCGCCGCAGGGCGGCACCGGCGGCGATGCCCAGGGCGACCGCGAAGAGGGTGTCGGCGATGACCACCGGCGGGGCGATGTCGAACCCACTCCAGATAGCCAGCACGCCGCCTCCGCCGACCAGGTCGCGCTGCATCGCGAACCAGCCCTGGGCGACGGCGGCGAGCAGCGCCGCGGCGGCCGCCACCCCGGCCACCAGCAGGACCGCACGGGTGAGGAACCAGCGGCCCCGGGGCACGCCCTGGGACCAGGCGAGGAGGTGTGTGCTGCCCTCCAGCTCACGGGGGATGAGCGGGGCGCCAACGAACACGCCGATCAGGACGGGGATGACCACGACCGCCATGAGGAGCAGCTGCCACCACTCCTGCAGGTCGCTGTTGAACCACGCCTGCACGGCGCCGCACGCACCCTGCGCGGGGTTGCACGACCGGACCTCGGCGAGCAGGCTGGCGCTGGCGATGGTCAGGGAAACCGCCGCCGCACCGAGGACGAGCAGCATCGCGCCCACGAATGCGGCATTCCAGCGCTGCTGGCGCCAGGTGAGCCAGGTCATGGCCCTACCGCGCTCTCATGACCAGGCGGTACGCGAGAGCGAAGAGAGCGAGCGCAAGGATCACGAAGATCGCCGCCTCGATCCCCTGGAACAGCCAGAAGCGGGAGGCCGGCTGGTAGGGCTGGAGAAGCGTGATCGGCGCCGGGTAGCATCCTGGGGTAACGGGTGGCGACGAGGCGCACCAGACCGCGGCGGTGATCGTGTGCCCGGCGGCGTCGACGTCCACCGGCAATCCCGTGGTCCACCCACCGGCTGGGATGATGGGAAGCTGGCTGCCGGTCATTCCGGCGGGGTCGGTGCCCATCACGGTGGACGCCTGGAGCGGGGCCAGATACCTCGTGCGCAGACCGACGGCGATGGTGACCCGAATCGCGATGTACGAGACCAGGGTGAGGGCCACCGCGGGCGACGTGCGCTCGAAGAGAGCCCCCGCCGCCGTCCCCAGGGCAAGTGCGAAGAGCGTGTAGCCGAAGAGGACGATCGGGCCGATGTCGAACCCGCCCCAGATCGCATCTCCGGCCCCCCGCTGCGCGGCGAACCACCCCTGCATCACCGCGGCGAGCACGGCGGCGCCGGCCAAGGCCCCGCAACTCAGAAACAGGGCGCGGCGGAGGAACCACCGGCGACGCGGCACGCCCTGGATCCAGGCGAGGAGATGGCCGTTGCCCTCAAACTCGCGGCTGATCGTCGTCGCACCCACGGTGCCGAGCAGGGTCGGGAAGAGAAGGCCCCCGAGGACGATCCAGGTCCAGGCCGAGCTGCCGAGCTGCGGGAGGAGTGCCACACACGATTGGTCTGTGCCGGACGTCGTGCAGCGCTGCGCACCATCCGGGTAGAGGTGCGGCAGAAGAACGAGACAGAGAATCACCCCGATGGCCAGAGCGGTGAGGAGCGCGCCGGCGGTCATCGCATGCCCGCGGTGCTGCCGCCAGGTGAGCCAGACCATCAGGATGCCGCCTCGACAAGCGTGGGCGGCGGCGGCGCACCGGCGGCCGGGTTCTCCAGGTAGGCGAGCACCAGCTCCTCCAGGGACACCGGCTCCGCCCGCCAGCCGGCCGGCGGCGTCGCCGCGTGGCGCCGGACCAGGAGTGCCGTCTCACGGCCGGCGTGACGGGCCGAGATGATCGTCGGGTCGCCGGCCGCGACCGCCGGGTCCATCCTCGGACCCACCAGCAGGCGGTGCTCGTCACGGAGAGCGTCGATGTCACCGGCCAGCTGCACCCGGCCCCCGGAGAGGATGACCAAGTGGTCGCAGACGCGCTCGACGTCGGAGATCTGATGGGACGAGAGCACCACGGTCACGCCGTCGGCGGCCACGGTCTCGACCAGCTCGGTGAGCAGCCCCCGCCGGGCCAGGGGGTCCAGCGCCGCGGCGGGCTCGTCGAGCAGGAGCAGCTCTGGTCGCTTCCCCAGGGCCAGGGCCAGGCTGACCTGCGCCCGCTGCCCGCCGGAGAGGTGCCGCACCCGGCGGTCGAGGGGGATCCCGTGGCGAAGCAGCCGCGCCCGCGTCGCGGCCTCGTCCCACCTCGAGTTGAGCGCCCTCCCCATGCGGAGGGTCTCGCCCACCGTGAAATCCGGGTAGAGAGGGCGCTCCTGGGGCACGTAGCCGACGCGCTCCAGGACCGGCTCGGGGTGGCGCTGGGGGTCCCACCCCAGGGTCTCGATCACGCCCGCGCTCGGCGCGAGCAGGCCGATGGCGAGATTGAGCAATGTGGTCTTGCCGGCGCCGTTGGGACCGACCAGGGCGGTGATGTGCCCGTCGGGCACCAGGAGCGAGCAGTCGCGCAGCGCCCACACCCGGCGGAATCGCTTGCTCAGGGCAGTGGCCTCGATCGCGGCGCTCATGCGACGTCCGCACCGTAGGCGTCCAGAACGGCCGAGTCGATGAGCGACCAGACGGCCTCCTCGCTGAGACCCGCCGCCCGCGCCCGCTCCAGCCACGCGTCCAAGCCGGGGCGCAGGCTGCGCTGCACCCCGGGCGGCACCGGGGCGGGCGCGGAGTCGGCGATGAAAGTGCCGAGCCCGGCCCGGCTGCGGACCACGCCCTGGCGCTCCAGCTCCGCGTACGCCTTGAGCACCGTGTTGGGGTTGAGGGCGAGCGCCGCCACCACCTCACGGGCGGCCGGCAGCCGGTCCCCCGGCGTGAGCACTCCGCGCAGCACAGCCCGCCGGACCTGGCGCACGAGCTGCGCATAGGCGGGCATGGCGGAGCCGGTGTCCAGCCGCAAATTGATCAATTAACTATCTCCATAGTGAATGAGACGATAGTCGGGCGGCGGCGGGGATGTCAAGTCAGTGCCCACCGGGCGCGCTGGTTCGCGTACTCTGCGGCCATGCCCCGCACGTGGCCGCGATGCACCAACGGCGTGGTGATCGCCCCCTCGCTGCTCGCCGCCGACTTCGGCCGGCTCGCCGAGGCGGTGCACGCCCTCGAGGGGGGCGGCGCCGACCGCCTTCACATCGACGTCATGGACGGTGCATTCGTGCCCAACTTCACGTTCGGGACCGACACCCTCCGGGCGCTGCGCGGTGAGACGGATCTCCCCTTCGAGGTCCACCTCATGATCCGTGAGCCCGACCGGCACCTGCTCACCTTCGCGCAGGCGGGCGCCGACGCCATGACCGTGCACTGGGAGGCCTGCCCGCACCTCCACCGGACGCTGGTCAACATCCGGGCTCTCGGCTGCCGCGCCGGCGGGGCGATCAACGTGAGCACCCCGGCGCAGTCCCTCTACGACGTGCTGGACGTCATGGACCTGGCCCTGGTGATGACCGTTGACCCCGGCTTCGGCGGCCAGACCCTGATCCCGCGCGCCCTGGCCAAGGTCGCCGAGCTGCGCCGCGAGATCGACGCCCAGGGAGTGGCGGTCGAGCTGGAGGTGGACGGCGGCGTGGAGGCGCACAACGCCGCCATCTGCACCGGCGCCGGGGCCACCGTCCTGGTCGCCGGCACCTCGGTCTTCCACGACCCCGGGGGCCCCGCGAGCGGGGTTCGCCGGCTGCTCCAGGCCGTGGCACCGAGGGTCTGAGCGACCCAATTGATCCGCATCGCCAGGTGGCAGCCGAGCCGTCCTGGGGCGGGTCGGGTACTGCCCTTCAGGCGGCCGGCAGGGCCCGGGGGTCGACGTCGTACCAGACGACGACCCCGCCCACCGACTGTCCCGGGCTGCCCAGCAGCTCGGTGAAGAGGCGCGCCACCCCGGCCTGATGGTCCTCGGGGCCCACCACGACGCTGCCCACGTCGAGGGCCTGCAGCTCGGCCGCATAGGCGCTCCGCTCCGCTGCGGTGAGCGAGGCCGGGACGGGGCGCCCGTCGTCACCGATCTGGCGGATCTCGGTGCCGAGGGAGCCCAGGTTGGTGCCCCATTGCCAGCCGCCGGGGCCCGGGGTGAAGACCGGGCCGGTGGCGCTCCGGAATGACATCTCCGCCACCGCCTGCCAGAGACTCGACGGGTAGCCGGGGGAGGAGGTCATCAGCACCGATCCCGCCGTCGAGAGGCGGTGCACGTCGGCGCTCGAGAAGAACGGGGGAACGCTCCAGCGCTCCGACGGGAAGGGGAGCGCCGGCAGGAGGGGCGCGAGGGCCACGACCACGGCGAGGATGCCCGCAAGCCTCCAGCGGAGACGCGGAGAGCGCAGGGCGCGGTCGAGGAACACCGCCAGCAGCAGGGCGAGCGCGAGGTAGCCGAAGAGCAGCACCCGGATCGGCAGGATGTTGTTGAAGAAGGGGATGCCGTCGATCACGCGCCAGGGCAGCCAGGCGGAGGTGGTGTAACCGTCGGTGAGGTGGAGGTATCCGCCGAGCGAGAAGACGACGGCGCAGGTCAGCGTCACCGCGGCGACCACCACGACGGTCCGACGCCACAGCCAGACGGCCGCTGCCACGGTGAGCAGGAGCAGCGGAATGCCGATGTAGACACTCGAGTCGCCGAGCAGCGCGCGGTGGCCGACTCCGAGCAGCTGGACGCTGCTGGGGACGACGAAGCGCTCCAGCGTGGCGACGTAGTAGTTGAGGTACCAGACCGGTCCGCGCACCCGCTGCGGCCCGAGGAGCTCCACGGAGAGGGGATATCCGGCGAGCACGAGGAAGCTCAGGACGGCGGGCCCCGCCACCCGCAGGACGTAGCCGAGGCGCCGGCGGATCTCGGGGCGGTGGATCACGCCGAGGCTGACCAGCGCGGGCACGGCCATGATCGCGGTCATGCCGAGGATCTCCTCGGAGGTCATCAGCTGCGCCGCGGTGGCGGCGCCGAGCAGCAGGCCGAGCAGCCACGGCCGGCAGCGCTGCCGCACCAGGATCTCATCCGCGAAGAGCACCGCCAGCGCCGGGTAGACGGCGACGATGAGAAAGGGGTGCCCGAGGCTCTGGGACACCATGTAGGGGCTGAAGCCGTAGAGCAAACCGCCGGCGGCCGCGGCCCACCACGATCGGGTGAAGCGGCGTGCGGCGAGGTATCCGCACCAGGCGGAGGTGGCGACCGCCAGCACGCAGAGGACGTTGTAGGCGGTGATCGGACCGAAGACGACCGTGACCGGTGCCAGAACCAGGGCGGGGAAGACGATCGAGGTGTTCCACATCAGGTTGGCACCCTGCGGGTAGTGGAGGTAGGTGGTCAGCAGGGGGTTGAGGTGGTGCCCGAGCGCGAAGGGCAGCCACTGCAGGTACCAGATGAAGAGGGGGGGATCGGCGTGCGCGCCTACGATCGTCCCGCCCCCGGTGAACAGACCCTTCCAGAAGAGCGCCACCGTCAGCGCGAGGAAGACGACCAGTGCGAGCGCCCCGCGAGCCACCGCGACGAGATGCTCCGACCGCACGGTCGGGGGCGGCGGCGGGGTGGGCGGCGGCGCCTCCATGGGCGGCGATCCTAGCAGCGACCGTCCCGGGCCCTAGAGAAGGTCGTACGCCTCGTGGACGTAGTCGAGGACCATCCGTGTCGCCGAGAATTGCGGACCGACGGTCATCAGCGACCGCCTGACGATGGCGATCCAGCCGTGCGGGATGCCGTCCGCGCCGCGGTCGTAGAAGAGCGGCACGACCTCGTTGTTGAGGACGTCGAAGAAGACCGCGGCGTCACGCTGGTCCTGGACGTGGTCGTCGAAGGCGACCTCCCCGGGCAGCCCCCAGCCGTTGGTGAGGTCGAAGCCCTCGGCCCACCATCCGTCCAGGGTGGAGAGGTTGAGCCCGCCGTTCATGGCGGCTTTCATCCCGCTCGTGCCGCTCGCCTCCAGCGGAGGTCGGGGCAGGTTGATCCAGAGATCGCAGCCGCCCACCATCTGGAGCGCGATGGCCAGGTCGTAGTTGTCCAGGAAGGAGATCCGCTCGGCGGAGCGGGTGTCGCTCTTGAGCGCAAACAGGCCCTGGGGGGAGCGCTTGCCCTCCTCGTCACTGGGATGCGCCTTGCCGGCCACCAGGAACTGGACCGGGTGGGTCGAACCGTCGAGCACATCGCGGATCCGCTGAGGGTCCGTGTAGAGCAGGTAGAGCCGCTTGTAGGTGGCGAGGCGCCGGGCGAAGCCGATGGTGAGGGCGTGCTCGGTGAGACCGCGCTCCGCCGCCTCCACGGCCTCCCGGGGGTCGCTGCGGTCGAGGCGGTTGGCGATGGTCCGGTCACGGGCCATCTCCACGAGCGCGGCACGCTGGGTGTTGCGCACCTCCCACAGCTCCTCGTCGGGGATCCGCTCGACCGGCTTCCAGGTGGCCGGATCGGAGGCCCGCTCAACCCACCCGGCGCCGAGGTAGCGGTCCAGCAGCCGGCGCATCGGCGTGCCCATCCAGGTGGGGAGGTGCACACCGTTGGTCACGTGGCTGATGGGGACGGTGTCGGCGGGCCGCTCGGGGAAGAGAGGCCGCCACATCTGGCGCGCCACCTCGCCGTGGCGCCGGCTGACCCCGTTGGCGAACCGGCTCATCTTGATCCCGAGTGGGGTCATCACGAAGGGCTCGTGGGGGTTGTCGCGTTGCGTCCGCCCCAGCTGGAGGAAGCCGGCGTCGTCGAGGCCGACCTGGGAGGGATAGTCGCCGAGGACTGATTGGACCTCTGAGACGTCGTACCCCTCGTTGCCGGCGGCCACCGGGGTGTGGGTGGTGAAGACCGTCCTCTCACGAGCCAGCGCGAAGGCGGTCGAGCGATCGTGCCCGGCGAGCATCTCGGTGCGGGCCAGCTCGAGCGGGGCCAGCGCTCCGTGCCCCTCGTTGAGGTGGACGATGCAGGGGTCCATCCCCATCGCCCGCAGGGCGCGCAGCGACCCGATCCCGAGCAGCGCGTACTGGGCGAGCCGGATGGCGCGGTCGGCGACGTAGAGGCGGCCGGTGATCCAGCGGTCGACGCGGCCGTTCTCCGGGCGTTCGGCGTCGAGGAGGAAGAGCGGTGTCCGGCCCACCTCCACCCGCCAGACCTGGACCACCACCTCGCGACCGCGCAGGGGGACCGGGACGGTGAGCGGGACGCCGTCCGGACCGAGCACCAGGGCGGCGGGGAGGCGCTCGGGGTCGACCGGCCGCCAGTACTCGTGCTGGTAGCCGCTCGCGTCCGTGCGCTGGAGGAAGTACCCCTCCCGGTAGAGGAGGCCGACCCCGACCATCGGAAGGGCCAGGTCGGAGGCCTCCTTGAGGATGTCCCCGGCCAGCACCCCGAGGCCCCCGGCGTAGATCGGCAGGGAGCGGTGGATGCCGAACTCGGCGCAGAGAAAGGCGACGGGATGCCTCTCGGACGCCCGGCTCGCCATCGGGGGACGTGCCCGGGCGGCGGTGAGCCGGCCCAGCATCGCCTCGGCCCGCTCGATCAGCCGGTCGTCGGCGACCGCCCGCTGCAGGGCCTTCGAGGAGGTCTCGGTGAGCAGCCGGATCGGGTTGCCGTTGCAGAGCTCCCAGCGCTGGGGATCGATGGCCTGGAAGAGGTCCTCGGCGTCGCGATCCCACGACCAGAGGTAGTTGTAGGCGATCTGGGCGAAGGGGGCGAGCCGCGCCGGGAGACGCTCAGCAAGGGCGTCGGCTGCCGACGCGACGTCGGCGCGACCGTCGAGGGGAGGGGGCGCCGCCGGCGAAGCCTTTGCCATCGGTCCGGCGATGGTAGCAAGCGAGCGGACATCGCCCGGCGCCAGGGGGACCCCACGCGGCCTGCCGCCTGGGGCGTGACGCTTCGGTGCGGATTACCGCGTCCTCTTCACGGGCTGTTCGAAGAGCCACCACGACCCATGACAGTGGAATGATGCCGATGCGTCTGACCGGTGTAGTGCGTTTAGCCTACGACTGTGCAACGCAAGGTGACCCCGCTGAACCGCCGTGTCCCGCTCGCCGTGGTCGACGCCTCCGAGGTGGACTGCATCTCCGAGAGTGGGACCGAGTGGGCCGACGCCCTCTCCGAGGCCGCGCTCCAGCTGGTGCGCTCGGCCAGGGAGGGCGAGGTGGCCGCTGCCATCCGCACCGCCGCGGCCACGCTCGCGCCGGGCAGCCCCGTCCGGGTCGCCTCCTCGGGCCCCGGCGGCTGGCACCTGATCCTCACCGAGGACACCGAGGAGGATGCGGTGCTCCGCATCCCGCTCCGGGCGGGCGGCAGCCTCCTCGGAGAGCTGACGGTGCTGGGCGCCGTGCCCCTTCCCGCGGCGCAGGCCAGCGCCATCGCGGAGCTCGCCTCCCATGCCGCACTCGCCCTGGCCCGCCTCGAGTACGGCCAGCTGATCAGCGGCGCCACCCCCGACCAGGACGATCAGGACATCTTCGCGGCAGCGTCCTTCCGCGATCCCCTCACCAACCTCCCGAGCCGGATGCTCTTCCACGATCGCGTGGAGCACGCCCTCCACCGGCGCTCGCGGCACGTCCACCCGGTCGCGGTGATGGTCATCGACCTGGCCGGTTCGATCACGGCCGTCAAGGAGGGGATGGGCGCCGACGCCAGCGACCGGCTGATGGTCCAGGTGGCCAAGCGGGTCCAGCACCTGGTGCGCTCCGCCGACACCCTCTCCCGTCTCCGTGATGACCAGCTGGGTGCCCTCCTCGACGACCTCGACAGCGCAGCGGACGCCTGCCTCGTCGCCGAGCGGCTGCTGGGCGCGCTGAGCACGCCGTTTGTCCTGAAGAGCGATGTCCCGATCTCGCTGCAGGTCCACATCGGCATCGCGGTCAACTCCGGAGCCGCGGAGTCCGCGGTCGAGCTGCTCCACAAGGCGACCAAGACGGCGCAGGCGGCGCGGGTCCGGGGGGTCGGCTTCGAGGCCAACCCGGGACGGCCGCGAGTGCGCGTCGAGAACCGCTCCACGCGCCCCTAGAGGCGGCCTGGGCGGCGTCCCGCTCGACGCCTTTGCGAGTAGTCTCTTGCTAGGGGGTGATCGAGAAACCCCTCTGCAGCGAGGACTCATGACCTTCGACGCCTTTCTCCAGCAGCTGCCCGACGTCGATCCCGACGAGACCGGTGAGTGGCTGGAATCACTCGACAACCTGGTCGCCACCGAGGGCGCGAGCCGGGCGCGCTACGTCATCGGCAAGCTGCTGGCCCGGGCCAAGCGCCTTCAGGTCGGCATCCCGGCGATGGTCCAGACCGCCTTCATCAACACCATCCCCCCCGAGGACGAGCCCTGGTTCCCCGGTGACGAGGAGATGGAGCGCCGCATCCGCCGGATCGTTCGCTGGAACGCGGCGGTCATGGTGGCTCGTGCCAACAAGAAGTTCGACGGGATCGGCGGCCACCTCTCCACGTACGCCGCCTCGGCATCCCTCTACGAGGTCGGGTTCAACCACTTCTTCCGCGGCAAGGACGACGGCAGGCCGGGCGACCAGGTCTACTACCAGGGGCACGCCGCCCCGGGCATCTACTCCCGCGCCTTCCTCGAGGGCCGGCTCACCAAGGACCAGCTCGACCACTTCCGCCGCGAGACGGCGGGACGCGGGCTGAGCTCGTATCCGCACCCGCGTCTGCTCCCCGAGTTCTGGGAGTTCCCGACGGTCTCCATGGGCATCGGGCCCCTCAACGCGATCTACCAGGCACGATTCAATCGCTACCTCTACAACCGCAAGCTGGTCGACACCTCGGAGTCGCGGGTGTGGGCCTTCCTCGGCGACGGCGAGTGCGACGAGCCGGAGGCCATCGGCGCCCTCTCGCTCGCCGCGCGCGAGGGGCTCGACAACCTCACCTTCGTCGTCTCCTGCAACCTGCAGCGCCTGGACGGCCCGGTCCGGGGCAACAGCAAGATCATCCAGGAGCTGGAGTCGATCTTCCGCGGCGCCGGCTGGAACGTCGTCAAGGTCATCTGGGGCAGGGAGTGGGACCCGCTGCTCGCCCAGGACGTGGACGGCGTGCTGGTCAACCAGATGAACATCACCAATGACGGTCAGTTCCAGAAGTACGCCGTCGAGTCCGGCGCGTACATCCGCGAGCACTTCTTCGGGCCCGATCCCCGCCTGCGCAAGCTGGTCGAGCATCTCTCCGACGAGGACCTGCCCCGGTTGCGGCGCGGTGGCCACGATTACCGCAAGCTCTACTCCGCCTACAAGCTGGCGGTGGAGCAGAAGGAAACCCCCACGGTCATCCTCGCCCACACCATCAAGGGCTGGACCCTCGGCCAGCAGTTCGAGGGGCGCAACGCCACCCACCAGCTCAAGAAGTTCACCGAGACCGAGCTGCGGGCGTTCCGCGACCGCATCCAGCTGCCCATCACCGACAAGCAGCTCTCCGACGGCCTCCCCCCCTACTACCACCCCGGTCCCAAGTCACCCGAGGTCGAGTACCTGATGAGCCGCCGGCTCGCCCTGGGCGGGCCGGTGCCGCGACGCAACGTCAAGTCCAAGAAGCTGGACGCTCCGGATGACAGCGCCTGGGTGGAGTCGTTCAAGGGTTCGGGAGAGCGTGCAGCCTCGACCACGGCCGCCTTCACCGCCATCCTCCGCAACCTCCTCCGCGACAAGAGCATCGGCCGGCGGATCGTCCCCATCATCCCCGACGAGGCGCGCACCTTCGGCATGGACGGGCTCTTCCGC
>Ga0181520_10005657_pt1 | contig 19751 bp, 17 predicted proteins | sample PEATcosm2014_Bin_29_FD_132451 | JGI IMG/M metagenome (GOLD analysis project Ga0181520, IMG submission 132451) | Peatland microbial communities from MTU Mesocosm Facility, Houghton, MI, USA - PEATcosm2014_Bin02_30_metaG | ecosystem: Environmental > Terrestrial > Soil > Wetlands > Peat | place...
AGTCGGCGCAGAAAAGAACGGATGGCATGGGCGCTGGAAGAGCTGGAACTGAAGGAATATACGGCGATGAATGCAGGGGATCTGCCCCTGGGGTATAAACAAAGGCTCGCTCTGGCCTGTGCACTGATGCATGAACCGAGCATTCTCTTTCTTGATGAGCCAACCTCGGGCGTCGATCCATTGGCGCGGCGCGAGTTCTGGGCGCGCGTGAATGCACTTGCGGAAGGTGGCACGACCTGCCTTGTAACCACTCACTTTATGGAGGAGGCGGAATACTGCGATCATCTGGTGCTGATGTCGCTTGGCGAGATTCTTGCGCAAGGCACGCCCTCAGAAATAAAAGCGAAGGTCCGTCGAGCTGACCGGCCCAATCCAAGCATGGAGGATGCGTTTATCTCTCTGATTGAAGAACATGAACAGGCAAGCCGGAGGGCATCATGAAGATTATGCGCCTGACCGGTCTCATGAGAAAAGAAGTGTATGAGATCGTCCGCGATCCTTCCAGCATTGCCATTGCCTTCGTGCTTCCGCTGGTGCTTCTGCTGATCTTCGGCTATGGTGTCTCGCTCGATGCCCGCAGCATTCAGGTAGCGGAAGTCGTCGATCATCCCACGCAGCTCACCGCTTCTTTTCTAGCGGAGTTGCAACGCTCTCCGTGGTTTCATCCGACAGCCTATCCAGATCAATCGTCTGCCGAACAAGCGCTGATGCACGGACACGCCGACGCCATTCTTTGGCTGCGAAGCGATTTCACTCGCCTTTCGTACAGCGCTGGGGCAGCGCCGATTCATCTCACCGTGAACGGCGTCGATGCCAACCAGGCGCGCATCATTGAGAATTATGTGAATGGCACATGGCTGCTTTGGTTGCAGCAGGAAGCAACCCGGCAAGGCACGCATCTTGCGATGCCCGTAGTGGCCGACGCGCGAGTCTGGTTCAATCCTGCCCTGCGCAGCCGCGACTATCTGATCCCTGGCTTGATCGCCATTATCATGACGCTCATCGGAGCTTTGCTGACCGCTCTGGTCGTAGCGCGGGAGTGGGAGCGAGGGACCATGGAAGGCATCATGGTAACTCCGGTTGCCCGGACGGAGATTCTACTGGGAAAGCTCATTCCGTACTTTGCTATGGGTATGGGCGGAATGATGATGTCCACCGCAATGGCGGTCTTCTTGTTTGATGTTCCACTGCGGGGATCTTTACTCGTGCTCTTTGGTACGGCGGCGCTCTTTCTACTCACTGCGCTGGGCATGGGATTGGTGATTTCCGTACTGGCGCGCAGCCAGTTTGTAGCCGCGATGATAGCGATCATCACTACCTTTCTACCGGCCTTTATCTTGTCAGGTTTTCTGTTTGATATTCGCTCCATGCCGCAATTCATTCAGATCCTGACCCATATTGTCGCAGCACGCTACTTTGTGACGATGCTGCAAAGTTCCTTTCTGGCCGGTGACATCTGGCCGGTAATCCTGCCCAATGCTTTTGGAATGGCCATCCTCTATGCAGTCTTTTTAGGCATCGCTCTATTGCGGTTTCACAAGAGGTTGGACTGATGCGCTTGATAATCCAACGCGTAGTTGCACTTGCCATCAAGGAGCTGCTTGCCCTGTTGCGCGATTCAGCAAGCCGGGCCGTACTCATTGGCCCTCCCATCATTCAACTCCTGGTATTTGGCTATGCGGCAACTTTCGAACTAAAGCACGTTCCCTTCGTTGTCTACAACCAGGACCAGGGACAATTGTCACGGGAGTTTATCGCGCGTTTTGCGGGCTCTCCCAGTTTTGAGCTGCTAAGCATAGTGCATGATCAAAAGGGGTTGGAGCAGGCTATTGACGATAAGTCGGCGCTGATGGCCATGGACATCGGCCCGAACTTCAGCTCCGATCTAGAACGTAGAAGAACTACGCACGTCCAACTTATCCTGGATGGAAGAGACTCAAATACTGCCGGCCTGGCGATGGGCTACGCGCAATCCATAGTGACCGCATTCAATGGGGCGCAGATCGCTGAGCATGGAGGAAGTCCGCCCTCGACGGTACTGCTGGATCGAGCATGGTTCAATCCGAATCTCGACTCCCAATGGTTCATCGTCCCAGGGATCTGCGGCATACTTACTCTTCTGGTCAGCCTGCTTACAACAGGCCTTTCGGTTGCGCGCGAGCGCGAGATGGGAACATTTGACCAGCTTCTTGTAACTCCCATGCACCCGACAGAAATTCTTATCGGGAAAGCGCTGCCTGGGTTCCTGGTTGGCACGGTCGAGGGATCGTTGATTATCCTGGTTTCCATCTTTTGGTTTCACGTCCCGTTTACTGGAAGTATTCTAGGACTCTACTTCGGATTGTTCTGTTTTCTGCTCTCGACGGTTGGGATCGGGCTGATGATCTCGTCCTTGGCCGTTACGCAGCAGCAAGGGCTGCTGGGCGTCTTTCTCTTTATGGTGCCGGCCATCGTTTTGTCCGGCTTCGCCACACCGATCGCAAATATGCCACAGGCAGTGCAGTACATCACATTGCTCGATCCACTTCGATATTTTCTGGTCATCCTGCGCGGCAGCTTCCTGGAAGGCGCGGGACCATCGCTGTTCTGGCCGCAATATTGGCCGCTTGTCGTCATAGGGGTCATCAGCATGATCGTGGCAGGCAGACTCTTTCGCCGCCGTCTTTCGTAGAACGATCTCTCTTGGCTGAACAAATGGAATCAACGCGCTTCCGTAGCGGCGTGAATATCGACTCTGATGATGGAGGCACATTGATGTCCGGTCAAACGCGGAAATGAAGCACCTGGCTAGAGAGTTGGGACCAACTCTCTTCGATTCGGATGCCAGAAGTGGCTGAACGCCCTTCAGGATGCGGCGTCTCAATAGTCTTCGGACCCGAGTGACATAAGTTACTGCGCGCCGGTTGGCCATTCGCTACTGTTGCAGGTGGAGAGTGCTTATGCCTACCGCGACACAGTCCATCCGCGAGATCGTTGCCACGCAGCCATCGGCAGCCAAAGTGTTTCACCGCTTCGACATCGACCTGTGTTCACAGGCAGAGAAGTCGCTCGATGGTGCGTGTGCCGAGTTGCAACTCTCGGTCGATCAAGTCCTCGAAAAGCTCGCCGATGCAGAGACTCAGGAACTCGGCGGTCCGGTTGTCGATCCCGCAAGCCTACCCATCGGCCGGTTGATTCAACATATCGTTCGCGTGCATCACCAGTATGTGCGCCAAGAGTTGCCGAGACTGGCCGAGATGGCCCAGAAGCTTGCGGCCAAGCGAAGCGATCGCGCTCCTGAACTGAAAGATGTCGAAAAGTTGCTCGAAGAGCTTCGTGCCGAAATGTTCGCGCACATTCAGAAGGAAGAGCAGGTTTTGTTTCCATTCATCTCTCAGATGGACCAGGACTCGATTGTCGCCTATCCGCCCGCCCATGCGTGCTTCCGCTCGGTTGCGCATCCTGTCTCAAAGATGATGCAGGAACACGAGTCCGCCAATCAAGTCGTAGCTGAACTCCGCCGCCTTACCCTTGGCTTTCAGCCGCCGGAATGGGCCTGCGCCACACACATTGCGCTTTTTGGCGGACTCAAAGAATTTGAAACCGATTTCAAGCAGCATGTTCATCTTGAAAACGACGTGCTCTTTCCACGCGCCATCGAAATGGAAGCTGAACTCAACAGCCGGGGGTAGAAATGGCCACGGTTTCTCAAATCGATCTGGCATCTCAGGTTGACGTTGCAAACCCGATGACGGGAATCACTGTCCGCGAGCGCCAGAAGAGTCTGATGCTTCGAGCCTGGATTCTGAGCGGTCTGTTCTTCATGGCACTGCCCGGCACACTGTTGGGCTTTTCAAACCTGATGGCAATCAGCGCGCACCATGGACTCGCTTTCTTGCCCGCCGCGTGGATGGAAGGTCACGGCCATGCGCAGATGTTCGGCTGGATCGGGAGCTTCATTCTCGGAATCGGCTTTTATTCTCAACCTGCGCGGGATAGGTCGGCAATCAGGATTCAGCTGATGTGCTTCGTGCTTTGGACCTCAGGCGTTGCTATGCGTTGGGTGGCAAACATCTACGAGTGGCATTGGCGCTCGCTTTTCCCGATCTCTGCTGGATTTGAATTGATTGCGGTCCTCTTGTTCCTGGCAGCCGCTTCCCGTCACAAGCTTCCAGAGCCGATGGACGACAAGCCTGCAAAGACATCGATGGAACTTTGGATGGTCTCCGTGCTTCTTGGCACAACAGGCCTTGCTGCCGCGGTCATCTTCAATTTCGTTGAGTGTCTGAACCTCGCGATTCACGGGGTACAGCTGTCTTTTCCGCACGCGCTCGATCAGAAATTCCTCGTGTTATTAGGCTGGGGATTTCTCGTTCCGGTGGTGTGGGGTTTCTCCGCGCGCTGGCTGCCTTCGTTCCTCGCGATTGCAAAACCCGACGCACAATTATTTCGATTGGCGCTGGTTCTAGATCTGATGGGAGTATTGTGCGGTGTTGCAGGATTGTCAAAACCTGCGACGATCCTGTTCGCTTCGAGCGCATTCGCGATTGGGTTCGCGCTGCATCTCACACAACAGCCACACGGACAGCCAAAAGTGGAGGGGATTCACCCCTCCTTTCCGACGTTCATTCGGCTTGCCTATGCGTGGCTGGTGATCGCGGGTTTGATGAGTATTTGGGCTGCCTTTGCCGATCAGCATGGGGGCATCTGGGGTGCCTCTCGCCACGCTCTCACTGTTGGTTTCGCTGCCACCATGGTTTTCTCCATTGGGCCGCGCATCCTTCCTCACTTTGGCGGCGTGCATGGCATCTTCAGCAAGCGGTTGATGTTCTTGAGCCTGCTGTTTATTCAAACGGGGTGCCTGCTGCGCGTCTCGTCCGAGCCTCTGGCGTATGAAGGGCTGCTCCCCTTCGCATGGAAGGTGTTGCCTATCTCCGGAATGTTGGAGTTGAGCGGCGTGCTGCTCTTCGCAGCCAACCTCTCGCTCACCTTCTTGCTGGGCCGCTCCGCTTTCGCGCACACCCGTGCATGAAGCGACTCTTGTTACCCGCTATCATCGCACTGATCGCCGACAACAACTTACTAATTATCTGAACAATGAACAAGACTTATTGTACCCGTGACTAAAGTTCCTGCATTGCCTTCTCATCCTACCTATTATGGAAAGTGAGAAACGGTTTTTATGAAAGTATTCGGAGGAATCTATGAGCAACCGAGCAGAAAAGATTGGAATCGTGGGTGCTGGTAGTGTGGGGGCAACCATTGCTTATGCTTGTATGGTACGCGGAGTAGGCAAACACATCAGTCTCTATGACCGAGCCAGAACCAAGGTGGAGGCCGAGGTGCTGGATCTGAACCATGGACTGATGTTCGTTCCCATGGCGAAGTTGGACGGTTCAGACGACCTGAACGTGCTGGAGCACTCCGACGTGATCGTAGTAACCGCTGGCGCTAAGCAAAAGCCGGGGCAGACACGCATCGATCTGGCGGAGTCGAACACTGCAATCTCCCGCGAGCTGATTCCTGATCTGCTGCGCGTTGCGCCGAATGCAACACTGTTGATGGTGACCAATCCGGTGGACGTTCTTACTTATGTGGCGCTGAAGTTGAGTGGGCTGGAAAGCCGCCGGGTGCTCGGGAGCGGGACGGTGCTTGATAGTTCCCGCTTCCGCTTTCTGATCGCGCAACGCTGCGCGGTGGCCGTACAGAATGTACATGCCTACATTGCCGGCGAACATGGCGAAAGCGAAATTCCGCTTTGGTCCAGCGCCAGCATCGGCAACGTGCCCGTGCAAGGCTGGCGCATGCCGGGCCGCCAGACGATGAGTGTGCGGGAAGAGAAGGAAATATTTGAAAGCGTGCGCACCTCAGCCGAGAGGATCATCCAGGGCAAGGGAGTCACCAACTACGCTATAGGCTTGGCCGTCGCTGCGATTCTGGAAGCTATCCTCTGGAATGAGGGTCGCGTGCTGCCGGTGAGTTCCTTGCTGACGGACTATCGCGGCATTAGCGACGTCTGCCTCTCCATACCGTCCATTGTGGGCCGCAAAGGAGTGGAAGGATTACTGCCAGTGCCGATGAATCCGGAGGAGGAGGCCGGTCTACGTTCGAGCGCTGAGACTGTCCAACGGGTGGTGCGCTCTCTGGGGTTCTAGCGCGATTGCATGATGGCTATACCGATTCAGTCAGCAGCGGACACTACTTCTTCCGGATGTGCCCAGGCATAAGCAGCTCCCACCCAAGATCGGCCGGGGGCTGCTTCCGGCAGATGCGGAAGCAGAGCCCATAGCCCGATTAGCGCCAATCCCACGAGATTCGGAAACAGTAGCGGAGCCATGGGCGGCGCGCCATTCACCAATTTGTCGAAGATGCTGTGGCCCGGTTCAACAAGGTTCGCGCGCATATGGAACCAGAACCCCAATACGCCCACAAACGCTTGTCCGCACATCACCAGCAAACAGAGATCGAGAAAACGGCGCGTGACGTTGACTACGACCGGAATGATGAGGAATCCTGTGGCGAATGCCGATGAGATTACGGGGATCCATTCGGTTCGCGCGAAGAATCCGTTCGACGCATGATCCGTCAGAGAGAGAACAAAGTTCCCGAAGAAGCCGCCTAGCGCAAGCAATGTCACCCATCGAGCCCATTCCACGCTGCGCGCAGTGACCATGCGATTCATGAGCAGAAGAAACCCGAGTCCGGTATAAGCTAAAGGCGCTGCAAATGGCGCCGCGTATGTGAGGCTCTTCAGTGTTTTGTCGAGGAAAAACCGGCTCTCCAGGTGGTAGAGAACACCCGCAAGTCCCACCAGCACTGAGAGCCAGCCAATCAGATAACCGACATCCCGCCACGGTGCTTGCAGATTCCAAACCCAGCGCAAAGCAATCACACAGCCAAGCACCAGCGGAGCACCAATCGAGAAGTACAGCGGAATGTACTCTGCAGCTTTCTGAAAATGATTGACCGAATGCGCAAGGTAGATGTCCGCCGCAAGGATGGCCAGATTCGCGGTGACAAACAGCTCCACCCAAAGCTGGGGATCGTGCGCCCAGTGCAGGCGTGGATCGGCAACAAACCTTTGAAGGCGAGAGAGCAATCTATTTATGCGCATGTTCTCTCCGCAGTTCGCCGGCGTCGTGCTGAAGCTCAACAGTCTTCGAAAGCAGCTCGAAGTTTCCGTGCCACTGTACGAAATCCGCACCGCCCATGAAGGCGCCGTGCTTGCTGGTTCGGCCGTCGTAGTGCCAGAGGTTGAAGTAGGTAAAGTCAATGGGATGCGTGAAAGGCGGTCCAGTGAGTGTGCCGTCCTTGTGCAGGCCGTCCATGATGTCTTTGGCCGCCAAAACCTTGGTGTTGGTGCTTCCAACGACCTGTTCAGCCTGCGCATAAACGCGGTCAATGGCAGCCTGTGTGTGGCACTGGGTGCAGACTTGCTTCATGTTGATCTGCGCCTGGAGATAGTTTGGCCGGTGTGTGCTGACGGCGTCGGCAAGGTACCAGCCGAGCCGGTCTGATGGGTTGTGCGTGACCTTGAGTCCGTTGATGCCGCTCATATGACAGGTGGCGCAAGTAGGCACAAACATATCGCGAGTCGTGAGGGTGCGCGGATCGGCATCGAGCTTGAGCAGATTGCGCTGGGCGGCGAACATTACACCGTGTTTGGACTCGTTGTATATCTCCATCTGAGAGTGGTCGGGACCCATATGACACTGACCGCAGGTAGTGGGCAATCGGGCAAGGGCAACCGAGCTGGTGTGCCGGGAGTGGCATTCGGTACAACTGCCGATAGTGCCGTCGTCGTTGGGCTTGCCGATGGCGTGACACTGCTCGCAGCCGGAGGTGATGGCGGGGTGACCTTCGGGGAGAGTGAGGGGGTTGGGCGGACGCTTGGTGCCGCCTGGCTGGAACTGCTCGCTGAAGGCAACTTGCTCAGTGGTCAGGCCCTTTTCGCCATGGACCGCGGCCCAACTGGGTGCGGCGTGGCGGCTACGAAGGAACTCCTGGTAAATGCCCTCGTGGCAGGAACGGCAGTTGCCCGCCGTGAGGTGGGTGCTGATTACGAAGCCGTGATGATCGACCTTTTGCTGATTCGGACCCGGCTGGTGGCAGTCCAGGCAATTCACACCTTTTTTCGCATGGGCAGACATCTCGTATTCGTGCACCACGGAGTACTGAAGTCGTGCATGGCACTCCGCGCACTTGCCCGACGCCCGAACGAAATCGGCAGTAGGCTGCTCAGTTTCGGCCTTGGGCCGGGCGCGGTTGACAAGAAATGCCGAAAGGATGAGTGCGAAGGCAATGACGACAGCCAGAAACACAGAACGAAACGACATAGTGTTGAACCCCCGGACGATGTGGGTGTGAGGACCGCATTAGGGCGTTGCATTCCAACCGCAATACGGGACATTGGCAACTGTAGCAGGCTTGCTTGCCGGTCTGCCCCAATCGGGAAGCTGCGGCGACGATTATCCCAATGCTAGGCCTGCTTCCCAGTGTAAAAAGTTGAGCCATTGGCTTGCTGTGACTAAAGTCCCTGCACTGCGTTTGTTTTCTAAGTACTGTGACAAGTGGCAGCACACGAAATGTGCTTTCAAGTGCGAATCGAGGAAAACATTGTCCTACAAGCGCTATTGGGTGGCTTTGGCCATCGTCATCATTGGATCATTTGCTGTGCTCGGTGGTGTGGGCCGGAAGATGATCAGCGAAGCTCCGCCACTTCCTGATGTCTACACAACCGACGGGCAGCTTCTATTCACGGGAAGTTCCATCACCGATGGACAAGGGGTGTGGCAGTCCATCGGCGGTCAGGAGATCGGCACCGTCTGGGGGCACGGCGCCTACGTCGCACCCGACTGGAGCGCGGACTGGCTGCACCGGGAATCCGAGATTCTGCTCAAGACCTGGGCTGTCAGGGCAGGCGCGGCAGATTTCGACGCTCTTGGGCCGGACCAACAGGCCATATTCAAGGCTCGTCTGATTCGTGAGATGCGGACAAATACCTATGATGCTTCGCACAATCGAGTCACGCTAAGCGCCGATCGCGCCGCCGCATTCGAGCAGCTCAGGGTCTACTATACGGACGTATTTGCCATGGGCCGGTCGGAGTATGCCATTCCGCAGGGCGCACTGACAAACGTTGCCAAGCAGCATCAACTGGCCGCGTTCTTCTGGTGGACAGCGTGGGCTTGCAGTACCGACCGTCCTGGGTCTGAGACGACTTATACAAATAACTGGCCGCATGAGCCCTTGATTGGAAATGTTCCGACATCCGGAGCCGTCCTCTGGAGTGTTCTCAGCTTCGTCTGTTTGCTGGCTGGTATCGGCGGCCTGGTCTGGTGGTACGCCTCACAGGAGAAGGTTCTTGTTCATGGCCCTTATCCCGACAAAGATCCATTTCTTGCATTTCAACCAACGCCGTCTCAGCGCGCAACGATGAAGTACTTCTTCGTGGTCATCATTCTCTGGGGTGTGCAGATTCTGATGGGTGTGTTGACCGCCCACTACGGGGTCGAAGGGCATGGATTCTATGGCTTCCCGCTGGATAAATACCTCCCTTACGCGGTGACTCGCACCTGGCATCTGCAACTGGCCATCTTTTGGATCGCAACATCGTGGCTGGCAACGGGGCTCTATGTTGGCCCAGCCGTGAGCGGCCATGAGCCAAAGTATCAGCGGCTGGGTGTGAACGTACTCTTTGGCGCACTGATTCTCGTCGTTGGCGGATCACTCGCGGGCGAATGGCTTGGCATTCAACAGCGCCTTAGCAACATGTGGTTCTGGTTCGGCAGCCAAGGTTATGAGTATGTTGATCTGGGAAGATTCTGGCAGATTCTGCTATTCGTAGGTCTGGTCCTGTGGCTTGTCCTGATGGTCGCGGCGCTCAAGCCGGCACTTGTTCGCAAAAGTGAAGACAGGTCCCTTCTGATTCTGTTCCTCATCTCAAGCATCGCCATTCCGCTCTTCTATTCGGCTGGCCTGATGTATGGTCAGCGCAGCCATCTCGTCACCGCTGAATACTGGCGCTGGTGGGTGGTTCACCTCTGGGTCGAGGGCTTCTTCGAAGTATTCGCAACTGTCGTGATCGGATTCCTCTTCACGCGACTCAGGCTGATTGAGATTCGCACGGCGACAAAGGCTGCTCTTTTTTCGACGACGATCTTTCTTTCGGGCGGAATCATCGGAACCTTTCATCACCTTTACTTCGCAGGTGCGACGCCTGCTGTCATTGGCCTTGGAGCGATCTTCAGCGCATTTGAAGTTGTGCCGCTTACGCTGATCGGCTACGAGGCTTGGGACAATATCCGTCTTGCACAGCCTATTAAGCAGTCAGAGTGGATCGCAAACTACCAGTGGCCCATCTACTTCTTCGTTGCGGTCGCATTCTGGAACCTGGTGGGAGCAGGTCTATTCGGCTTCCTCATCAATCCGCCGATCTCACTCTACTACGTGCAAGGCCTGAATCTGACACCGGTGCACGGTCACACGGCTCTGTTCGGCGTATACGGAATGCTGGGCCTCGGCCTGACGCTCTTTTGTCTTCGAGCGTTGAAGCCGAATCTCAAATGGAAGCAAGGGCCATTGAAGATTTCATTCTTGTGCCTCAACCTGGGACTGACCTTCATGGTCATCCTCAGCATGTTGCCGGTCGGACTCTTGCAGGCCTGGGCATCCATCGAACGGGGCACATGGTATGCGCGTTCCGCGGAGTTCATGCAGTCCGGGTCGATGCAAACACTGCGCTGGATGCGTGTTCCCGGAGACATCCTGTTCGCAATCGGAGCGGCGTTCTTCGCCTGGTTTGTCCTCGGGTTATTGACCGGGCATTCCTACGAAAACGAGAGTTTCATAGGTTTGGACTCCCGATTACTCGATTTACACGAAGAACGAGAAGCTACGCCTGCTGGCCACTGATCGCACCTTGAACATTGATGCGGCGCCTACCGAGGGTTCACCTCCGAACGCGCCGCCTTAACCGAATCACTGATACGTGCTCGTACGAAGGAGAAGTCAATGGATTACACATTTCTTGCAAATCTGCAGAAGGAATTCGCAATCCCAGAAAAAGGAATCCTGAGCAATGTCCTGCAAAAGGACGAGTATGTGAATATCACAGCCTTTGGATTTGCAGCCGGGCAAGAGTTGTCTGCTCATTCAGCGCCCACTCCGGCTGTGCTGTATTTCCTCGAAGGAGAGGCCGAAGTCCAATTGGGAGTGGACAGGGTCCAGGCCCAGACCGGATCGTTTGTTTACATGCCGCCAATGTTGCCCCACGGAATTTCGGCAAAATCCCCCGTCAAAATGTTGCTCGTTCAGATAAAGGCCGGATTGAATGGAGTCGCATGAGAATCATCGACTGAATCACTCGCGATGAATTGTGAGTGATTCAGTCGGCCGCAGAAGGACGATGTTGTTGCCACGGTCCTCTTGCTCTCCATTTTCGAAACTGGCGGGCTTCTCAAAATGGAAGGCCATGGTGCCTTCGGCCACGAGATCGCGGCTTTTCAGCTTTGTCAGAAAGGTTGGCTTTTGATCGGCGGCAATGCTCATGCTTTTACTCTCATTAGGTTGCGCCTTCAAAGTTGCTCCTGTTCGGGCTTGGACTATATTCCTTGATTTCTCATGCGCGACTGAGTGCCTTATCAGTGCATACGCAATCATACGATTAGCGTGTCCACGCTCTGATAATGCCATCTCAGGATTTAGTAACTCTGGACAACATTGGCCACAATCGTGGATTGCGAGACCGTATGATCTACTGTAACGCGTGATCGCTAGCATGAATTTCCGGAAAAGTCGGCGCGAAGGTGAGATTGACTTGTGTCTATGCTGCCTTGTTTATGCGATAGGTGTAAATATGAAAAAACCCTGCATCTTTACCGTCGGTCATTCCACAAGATCGATTGATGAATTTGTAGAGTTATTGCGAGCGCATGGCATCAAAGGAATTGTCGACATCAGATCAATACCAAGATCGCGTCACAATCCTCAGTTTAATGCCGATAACCTGAAGCAATCGCTCCAACGGGAGCATATGCGCTATAAGCATATTAAAGAGCTTGGTGGTCTGCGTCGCGCCAAAAAGGATTCAATTAATCTAGGCTGGCGTAACGCCTCGTTCAGAGGTTTCGCTGATTACATGGCAACTCAAGAATTTTCGGAAGGACTGGAAGCGCTTACTAAGATCGCAACTACGAGAGAAACCGCGATTATGTGCGCTGAGGCAGTACCGTGGCGCTGCCATCGTTCTCTCGTTGCTGATGCATTGACGAACAAGGGATGGATGGTGCTGGATATTATGAGCCGTACCGTTGTCGCGAGACATCATCAGACCCCGTTTCTGAAGATAAGGAAAGGGCAGCTTGTATACCCTGAGGAACCTCTGCGAAAGCTACTAGAACTGGTCCGATAAATGCTGATCTACAGCAGCCATGACTCTGAACACAACAATACCGTTGCGTTGAAGCAGTTCCTGATCCAAAATCTCGGCACAGAGAATGGTGTCTGATTCTGTATCGGCTTTGCATGATCGAATCCCGCTGTCACTAGATTTGAAAGGATATGCTTCGCTCCGACTCCCGCGCAATTGCTCGCCGTCGTCCGCCCAGCAAATCCTGCGCGCTGATGCTCCCGCATACTCGCCCGCTCTCGCGATCCACCACCGGCATACTCATCACCCCGGTAGTCGCCATCTCCTCCGCCACGGCCCGGCAGGTTTCATCCGTGTAAGCAAGGACCTCGGGCAATGCCTCAAGTGGGTCACACTTCTCCCCGGCTCCGGCTGAAGCGGAAAATTCCGTCATCACCTCCGCCACACTTACCATCTCTAGCGGATCTACCCCATACTCGCGCGACAGGTGATACCCGCGACGACTGAGCTTCTCTGTCAGAATTGACCGCGGCATCACCAAGGATGTCACCATGTAGGATGCTGTACACGCAAGCGCAAGCGGAAGCAGCGCAGGCAGAGCATGGGTAAGTTCAATCGAGAAAAGAATCGCAGTCAGCGGCACGCCCAACGCGCCTGAGAGCATCGCTCCCATTCCCATCAACGCCCACAGCGCCTGTGTCTCACCGGGCATATGTGCCAACTGAGCGGCCGTTTCTCCGATTGCCGCGCCAATCATCAACAAAGGAGCCAAAACGCCGCCCGACGTTCCAGAACTCAGTGAAAACGCCCACATCAGCGATTTGGCAATCAGCAATCCTAAAAGAAGCGACACCGGAGCATTGCCGCGAAGCAGTTCCGCGATGTTGTCGTAGCCAACGCCTAACCCACGTGGAAAGAAGAAACCGCCCAATCCAATTCCGATGCCGCCAATCGCCGGCCACCACATCCAGTGCAACCTCAAACGGCCGCAAAGGTGTTCGAATCCATCCTCGAAGCCATACATCAAGCGACTCAGCCCTGCCGAAGCAATGCCGACGAGCATTCCTAGCGGAGCCGCCACAAGCATTGACCTCGTCAAGTGTAGGTCTGAGTGAAGTTCAACAGGAAAGAGCGGTCCAGCGCGGAGCCAACTGATGCGCAACACACCTGCCATCACACTGGCCGCTGCAACCGGAACCAGCGAACGCGGTCGCCACTCGAAGAGCAGCAACTCGACTGCCAGTAGAATCGCAGCCATCGGTGCCGCAAAGGTTGCCGACATACCGGCAGCTGCGCCTGCCACCAACAGTGTCGTCCGTTCGGCATCCGTCAGCTTGAGCCACTGCGCGACCAGTGAGCCAAAGGCCCCTCCTGTCATGATGATCGGGCCCTCGGCGCCAAACGGACCACCCGCGCCAATTGCAATAGCTGCCGAGAGCGGCTTGAGTACGGCAACCTTGGGGTCAACCCGTGCACCTCGCAGCAGAATCGCCTCAATTGCCTCCGGAATTCCGTGCCCGCGGATCTTGTCCGATCCATAGTGCGCGAGGAACCCAACAAGCAGCCCGCCAACAACCGGAACAAGCGGCATGATCCATGGCGACAGGGGCGACCCGGCAGGTCCTACCATCGCCAAACTCAGCCGGTGGTAGTAGAAGGCGTTTGTTGCAAACGCAATGGCTCGCAGCAAGAACACAGCCAAAGCCGCCGCACCTGCGCCGATAAACAGCGCCACGCCTGTCAACAGCCATACCCGGCGATCAACGGTGAAGTCGCGCAATGCGGATGGCCGTGACCTCATTGTGGCTCCGACTGTGCCGACTTGTGCGAATACCTGCTAATGTTCTTCAACGTCTTTGCCAGTCGCGGCGCCAACTCATTCAACTCACGAGCATGATCGCCTGCGAGCCTGCCAAGAAGCAGTTTACCTTTGCGCGTAAGCCGCAAGATTGCCCGGCGCTTGTCGGCAGCGTCCACGGTGCGCGCCAGCAGTCCTTCGCGCTCGGACCGGTTAACAAGTTCGACCGCACTGTTGTGCTTCAGCCCAAGTCGCTCGGCCGCATACGCAATCGTGACGGCCGTATTCTCGGGGGCGCCGGCCACCTGCAATAAAAGCTGGTGCTGCTGAGGCTGTAGCCCCGCTTCCAGCGCCGCGGTTTCGCTGAAGTGCAAGAAACAGCGCAGTTCAAAGCGAAATTCAGCCAGAGGTCTCAGCAATAGGTCAGGTCCATAAGGGGCAGTTGGAATTCCCACATATACATCGTGACACGATATTTCTTGCCGCGCAAGCTTCGCTACCGATCACTTTCGTTTACTCTTGTGACAGGTGAACTCTCGCGGAGAGGAATGATTCCGCATTCCCCGCGCCCGTCCTTGCACTGGAGCGTCTCAATGACCGCTGAATTGATCCACCGTCTGCACTTCGCCTTTACGATTACATTCCACTATCTCTTTCCCCAACTCACCATGGGGCTGGCATTGTTGATCGTGGTGCTCAAGTCCGTCGCTCTGAAAACCGGCAGTGAGCAGTGGGATCGCGCGGCACGCTTCTGGGGGCGTATCTTCGCCATCAACTTCGTCTTCGGCGTGGTTACCGGCATTCCCATGGAATTCGAGTTCGGCACCAACTGGGCGCGCTTCTCGCGCCTCTCCGGCGGAGTGATCGGCCAGCCGCTGGCCATGGAAGGCGTCTTCAGCTTCTTTCTGGAGTCGGCCTTTCTGGGCCTGTTCCTTTACGGCGAAAAACGCATTTCCAAGCGCATGCATTGGTTCTCGGCCGTGATGGTCTTCGTAGGCTCGTGGGTCTCTGGATTCTTCATCATCGTCACCGACGCCTGGATGCAGCACCCCGTTGCTTATGATCGATTGCCCAACGGCCAATTCGAGGTGCTGAGCTTCTGGCAACTGCTGATGAACCCCTGGGGCTTGCTGCAATACGCGCACAATATGACCGGCGCTGTCGTGACGGGTTCCTTCGTAATGGCCGCCACTGGGGCTTTCTATCTGCTTGAGGGACGGATAGAAAACTACGGCCGCATCTTCTTGAAAGTCGGTGTCATCGCGGGCCTCGTCTCCTCGATCCTCATCATTTTTCCCACCGGCGACTTGCACGGCAAGTACGTAGCGCGCAATCAACCAGCTGCCATCGCCGCAATGGAGGGCCTCTTCCACAGCGAGGCCGGCGCGGGACTCGTGCTGATGGGACAACCCAATGAAGAGACCGGCCAGATCGACAATCCAATCGTAGTGAACGATATGCTGAGCTTCCTCATCTACGGAACGACCAAGGCAGAGGTGAAAGGGCTCGATCAAATTCCCCACGACCAGTGGCCCACTGCGCTGCCGCTGCTCTACTACGCCTACCACATCATGGCCGGCCTCGGAACCTGGTTTGCGCTGCTGATGATCGTCTCCGCGATTCTGCTTTGGCGCAAGCGACTTTACACGGCGCGCTGGGCCTTGTGGGCGCTGCTGCTCAGCTTTCCGCTGCCCTACATCGCCAATACCGCTGGCTGGATGACCGCTGAACTTGGCCGCCAGCCCTGGCTCATCTATGGCTTGATGCGCACCAGCGAGGGCTACTCGAACACCGTCTCAGCCAGCAATGGACTCTTCACATTGCTTGGCTTCATGGGTCTTTATCTGCTGCTAGGCATCCTCTTTACCGTTCTGATTTATCGCGAAATCAGCAGTGGTCCAGAGGCCGTTCTTAGCGATGCGGTTCCCACCAAGTAACGATCATCGGTCACCCTTGAAGGCTTGAAGAAAAGGAGCATTTTCATGATGGGTTTTATCTGGTTCTGGCTGGTTGCCGTGATGATCGTGGGCTATGTGGTACTGGACGGCTTCGATCTGGGCGTAGGCGTGCTTCACTTGTTTCTGGTCCGCAATGAAACGGAGCGCCGCACCACACTTGCGAGCATTGGCCCGGTTTGGGATGGCAATGAGGTCTGGCTGCTAGCCGGTGGCGGCACACTCTACTTCGCCTTTCCGCTGCTCTATGCATCGGCCTTCAGCGGCTTTTATCTTCCGTTGATGATCGTGCTTTGGCTGCTCATCCTGCGTGGCATAAGTGTTGAGTTGCGCAACCATGTCGAAGTGGGCGTCTGGCGCGCTTTGCTCGATGGCCTCTTTGGTTTGTCGAGCGCCTTGCTCACCATCTTCTTCGGCGCGGCCCTGGCCAACGTGCTGCGCGGCGTTCCGCTGCAGGCCGATGGATACTTTTTTCTGCCACTGTGGACCAATTGGCAGCCCGGCCCGCATCCCGGCATTCTCGACTGGTACACCGTGATCGGCGGTCTTGTCGCGCTGGTTGCGCTCACGTTGCACGGCGCCCTTTGGCTCACCATCAAGACCTCCGGAGAACTGGAACAGCGCGCCCGCCGCATCGTTACTCCGCTCTGGATTGCGCTTGTGGCGCTCACCCTGATCAGCCTCTACGCAACCATTGCCGTTCGCCCTGCCAGCCTCTACAACTACTTCAACTACCCGGCCACCTTCATCGTTCCCTTTGGGGTTGTCGCGTCACTCTGCGGCATCTGGCTCTTCAATCGCAAGGCTCAGCCGGTCAAGGCATTTCTGTCTTCGTGCCTCTATCTCTTCTTCATGCTGGCCGGAGCCTGCTGGGGACTCTATCCAACGCTGCTTCCCGCTACCACCGGCACAGCCAACGACATCACCCTCAGCCGCGCCATCTCCGGTCCGCACACGCTCGCCGTCGGTCTGGTCTGGTGGGGCTTCGGCATGGTGCTAGCGATCGGTTACATTGTCTTCGTGTATACCAAGTTCCGCGGCAAAGTTGATCTGCACGCGGGCGGGCACTGAGAATCTGCAACAACTCGGTTGCCCTGGGTTCCCAATTCATCACTTACCGAGTGATGAATTGCAGGTTGTCGCGCACCGAAAGACAGACGTTCCCAACGTAGAGCAACCGTGAGACGAGCATCAGCGCGCATTAGATGTCTACGTTCTACTCGAACTCCACATCACCGCCAAGACTGACGCGGCATCCTCCTTCGATCTCATCCTCGTCAAGTTCGTCGCCCTCCTGTGTTGCCGCGAACGCCTCACGCTCCCTCTTGTCCCTACGAACGGTCAGAAGTTGCGTACCTATGGTGTGCTTCGGTACGAAGCAGTAGTTGTAGAACGCCTCGAACAGCGCGACGTTCGGAACCCTCTTTTGCTCCAGCAGGTCGCGCAGATGATGCGTGTAAAGGGCGCGGAATGCCTCTGGCGTGATGATGTGCGACAGCCGCTTGCCGGTGAGTTGCGTGGTCGCTTCCAGCCACCCCGCCTCGATCCAGGCGTGGATTTCGGATTTTCTTACGCGAAGAGTCCGCGCCAGCGCTTCGACCGAAAAGCAGTCGCAGCGGATTTCCTTTACTTTCAAGTCGTGCCTGCGCAATTTGCAGCGAATGGCATTCGCGCTGCGGCCAAGGGTGCTTGCGGTCTCCTCGACCGAATGCGAGGCCAGTTGCTCGCGTAGGGACTCGATTTCTTCTTCGGTCCAACGCCGGTGCTCGTCTCGGCTGTTCAAACCAGTCTGGAGTACAAATCGCCAACACGCCTCCCTGGACCGGCCGGTTTGCCGTTGCAAGCGGCGAACCAGTTGGTCGAGTTTATGGCCTGAAAGCACACGGGCCTGTTTTGCCAAAGCTGTGGCATCAGGGCCCCAAACATCAGACGACCTCGGTCTGTGTTCAGCATTCATGGGGACACCTCGGCAGTGGGGAGATGCAGAGAAACCCCTATCCCTATTGATCTATTCTGAAGCGAACAGCGAGATGCGGAGTCATGCTCCGCCTTATCTTCTTTCTCCTTGAGTCAGGTTGATTGCAGGCAACACTTACACAGTTACGCCGCGCCACCGCAGTCGCAGTTAGCTTGGCAAGTCTCTATCTCCAACGGACAGCTATCGTCTCGTGTTCGCAAACGAACTGCGGCGAACTTCATCGATTACTACTTGAAATGCGCCTCCTGTTGTGGCAGAATCTGGATCATGCTTCACCGTGGCTCAACAGCGAAGCGACGTCTTGATTGCTGCGTGACGTTCTGTCGCTTCTTTCCCTGTAACTACTAAAGGCACTTTCGTCGGGTGTTTGGGGCAAACTGGTGGAGTTTTTTTGCTATCGAAATAGTCTGGCTGCAGTCCAAACACCTCAAGATGTGTGGCGGTTATCCCCCTGTGTGACGGACGCTCTCATATGCAGCCACAAGGCAGCAACTGGAAAGAGCCAACATGGAGCTGGGCACATTCGACCGAAAGCCCAGCTTCAAATGAAAAACTGGAGGCCGCTGCAAAGGCAGCCTGGCCTTATGCGATTCGCTGCGCCTGGACGTATCTCTACGATCACGCTGCCGCTCATGACCTCATGGATCACGCGGTAGAAAATGCGTCGAGCTACCTTCTTCGCCATGCGGATTGCCCGGAGATGAAGTTGGCGGCGCGCATCAAGAGCGTGATCAAACGCCGTGCGCAGCAGCAATCCGCCAAGCGGCGCCTAGAGATTCCGCATGGGTCGTTGATCGATATGGAAAAGTTGTATATTGGTCAACCAGAGGCAGAGCAGAGGGTCTATGGGAGAGAGTTGTTGGAGCGACTCTCTCCCCTTGCCCAGTCGATTGTAAAATGGCGCACTCTGGGGTATTCATGGCGAAAAATCGCTGAAGATCTTGAAATGGACCACACCGCTGTTCGGCGTGCATATTTCCGGGAGGTGGAGTCGTTGCTCCATGATCTCTCCCAGCCTGGAGAATTGTCTCAATGGGTATGAGATTGCATTGGTTCTTATGTGCGGAAGATCGCCTTGATGCTTGGGTCACAAGGCAACATCAGGAACGTGTCCTCGAAGGGAGAGTTGCGCCTGTCGGCCCCTGTCCTGACAAGGCGTTTCTGGAAGGCATTGCCAGACAATCCAAACAGATCGCCCTGTCGGACCCGATAGTGGATCATGTGGCTAATTGTCCTGTCTGCATGAGACGGTTGCTCGAACTGCAGTCCCAATATCAGGCGGGCCGGCGAAGACTGGTGTTCACGGTCGCCGTCGGTTGTTGTCTCCTGATTGTTGCCGCATTCGTCGTGGTGTCGTGGCGCGGAGCGAACACGCCGCACCTGACCTACAATATGGCTGCAATTCCTGCGACCATCGACCTATGGAACGCCGGGACGCTTCGTAGTCTTCCATCCGACCCAGCCCAGCCCAGCCCGTTACAATCCGTTTCGCTGCCCCGAGCATTGGTCAAGGTGACGATCATTCTTCCTCGCTACAGCAGACCTGGGCAATACGTTGTCGCTGTGACGCGCGATCAGACGGTTAATGACCCGCTGGCTCACGGTAATGCATCCTCAATCGGTAGTGGTGACCGGGAAGAGGTCTCCGTCGATCTTGACTTGCGGAATTCC
>Ga0181520_10005663_pt1 | contig 19730 bp, 16 predicted proteins | sample PEATcosm2014_Bin_29_FD_132451 | JGI IMG/M metagenome (GOLD analysis project Ga0181520, IMG submission 132451) | Peatland microbial communities from MTU Mesocosm Facility, Houghton, MI, USA - PEATcosm2014_Bin02_30_metaG | ecosystem: Environmental > Terrestrial > Soil > Wetlands > Peat | place...
AACATTTCAGGTAAGACGAGACAAGGCGACGGAAGAACTCACGGCCAAGGAAGTGAAACTGTTGCAGGTCTTCCACGCACACGCCGGCGAGGTGTTGTCGCGCGACAAGCTGCTGAACGAAGTTTGGGGTTACAATTATTACGGCACCACGCGCACGCTGGACCAAGTCATTGTGCAACTCCGCAAAAAACTTGGCGACAACGGCAGCGAACCGAAACACTTGCTCACCATCCACGGCGTCGGCTACAAACTTGCGGTTTAAGGTAAATCCGTCGCACCCATCAGGTAGCGGTCGCACTCGCGGGCAGCGCCGCGTCCCTCGTTGAACGCCCAAACGACAAGGCTCTGTCCCCGACGGCAGTCGCCGCTGGCAAACACGCCCTTGATATTCGTGGAATATTTCCCGAACTCGGCCCTGACATTCGTCCGCGCGTCCCGTTCGATGCCGAGGGATTCAAGCAGCGGCTGTTCCGGTCCAAGGAAACCCATTGCCAACAGCACGAGTTGCGCAGGCAAAACTGTTTCCGTGCCGGAAACGTTCTTCGGAATGAACTGGCCCTTGTCGTTCTTCGTCCATTCCACCTGCACAATGTGGACGGCTTTGACGTGGCCGTGTGCGTCTCCTTCAAATCTCGTCGCGGTCGTAAGATAAATACGCGGGTCGGCGCCAAATTTCGCCGCGGCTTCTTCCTGGCCATAGTCCAGCTTGTAAATTTTCGGCCATTCGGGCCACGGATTGTCTTTGGCACGGTCAAGCGGCGGCTTCGGCAGAATTTCCACCTGGACGAGCGATCTACAGCCATGCCGCATCGCTGTGCCCACACAATCCGTGCCGGTGTCGCCGCCGCCGATGACGACAACATCCTTGCCGGTGGCGTCAATGAAACTGCCGTTTTTGTGTCCATCCAAAATACTCCGGGTGTTCGCAGTGAGAAAATCCATCGCGAAGTGGATGCCCTTGAGTTCGCGTCCGGGAACCGGCAAATCGCGCGGCTTGGTCGCGCCGGTGGCGAGGATAACGGCGTCGAACTCCTTCAAAAGTTTTTCCGCCGGATAATTTTTACCGACCTCGGTGTTGCAAATGAGTTGGATGCCCTCGTCCTCCATCTGCTTGATGCGACGCAGGACGACTTCCTGCTTGTCGAGCTTCATATTGGGAATGCCATACATGAGCAGGCCGCCGGGACGGTCAGCACGCTCGAAAACGGTGACGAAGTGGCCGGCCTTGTTGAGCTGCGCGGCAGCGCTAATTCCCGCCGGGCCGGAACCGATAACGGCGACCTTTTTGCCGGTGCGCTTCTGCGGCAGCTCGGGTTTGACCCAGCCGTTTTCCCAGCCGTGGTCAATGATGGCGCACTCGATGTTCTTGATGGTAACGGGCGGGTTGTTGATGCCGAGCACGCACGAGCCTTCGCACGGCGCGGGGCAGACGCGGCCTGTGAATTCGGGGAAATTATTCGTCTTGTGCAGGCGCTCGAGCGCCTCCTTCCAGAGGCCGCGATAAACGAGGTCGTTCCATTCGGGGATGAGATTGTGGATGGGGCAGCCGCTGGCCATGCCGCTGACAAGCTGACCGGTGTGGCAGAACGGAATGCCACAATCCATGCAGCGGGCGCCCTGCTCCTTCAGGCCGGCCTCCGGCATGTGCAGGTGAAATTCCTTCCAGTCGGCGACGCGCTCATCAGCCGGACGGTCCGCCGGCAGTTCGCGTTTGAATTTTAAAAATCCTTCTGGTAGTCCCATCTTTTGAATTTTGTTTTCTAAATTGATTACCCGCCGCCGACGCGCGCCACGTCGCGGACGTTTTCCTCGAACGCCGCCATGATCGCCTCATCGCCGGTCAAGCCCTGCGACTGCACTTTCTTGAGCGATTGCAAAACACGCGCGTAATCCTTCGGCAGCACCTTCACAAATTTCGGGACAAGATTTTCCCAGTCCGCGAGCACTTTGGCCGCCCGCTCGCTCCGTGTGCAAGTTTGATGACGCTGGATCAGTTTCCAGATTTCCTCGATTTCGTCCGCGTCGGCGAGTTTGTCCAAGCCGACCATTTCCTTGTTGCAGCGCGTGGCAAAATCGCCGATCTCGTCCAAAACGTAGGCCACGCCGCCCGACATGCCCGCCGCAAAATTGCGCCCGGTTTTGCCGAGCACGACGACGCGTCCGCCGGTCATGTATTCGCAGCCGTGGTCGCCCACGGCCTCGACGACCGCGCTGACGCCGGAATTGCGGACGGCGAAGCGTTCGCCCGCCATGCCGCGCACAAAAATTTCACCGCCGGTCGCGCCGTAAAGCGCCACATTGCCGATGACGATGTTCTCCTCGGCGACAAACGTCGAGCCTTTCGGGGGATAAACAATGATTCTGCCGCCGCTCAAGCCCTTGCCGAAATAATCGTTGGCGTCGCCCTCGAGTTCAAGCGTCATGCCGCGCGGCATGAACGCGCCGAAACTCTGACCCGCGCTGCCAGTGAATTTGAGATGAATCGTTTCGTCCGGCAAACCGGCCGGCCCGTGCCTCTTTGTGATTTCGCTGCCGACAATCGTGCCGACGACGCGATGCACGTTGCGGATCGGCAAATCATCCTTCACTTTTTCGCCTCGCTCAATCGCCGGTCTGCAAATTTCCAAGAGTTTCGTCACATCCAGCGATTTTTCGATACCGTGGTTCTGGTCAATCTGCCGGTAGCGGCCGACTTCCGGCCCGGCTTCCGGCTGATACAGAATCGGCGTGAGGTCGAGGCCCTTCGCCTTCCAATGCTCGATGGCCTTCCACGGCACCAATTTGTCCGTGCGGCCAATCATCTCGTTGAGGGTGCGGAAGCCGAGCTGCGCCATGATCTCGCGCATTTCCTGGGCGACGAACCGCATGAAGTTGACGACATGGTCGGGGTCGCCGGTGAAACGCTCGCGCAATTTCGGGTTCTGCGTGGCCACACCGACCGGACAGGTGTTCAAATGGCAGACGCGCATCATAATGCAGCCGAGCACGACGAGCGGCGCGGTGGCAAAACCGAATTCCTCCGCGCCAAGCAGCGCGGCCACGGCGACATCGCGCCCCGTCTTCATCTGGCCGTCCGTCTCGACGTAAATACGGCTGCGGAGATTGTTCAGTACGAGCGTCTGATGCGTCTCGGCAAGGCCGAGTTCCCACGGCGCGCCGGCGTGCTTGATGGAGGACAATGGCGAAGCGCCGGTGCCGCCGTCAAAACCGCTGATGAGCACCACATCCGCGTGCGCCTTGGCGACGCCAGCGGCGACCGTGCCGACACCGACTTCGGCGACCAACTTCACGCTGACGCGGGCGTCGCGGTTTGAATTTTTCAGATCGTGAATCAGCTCCGCCAAATCCTCGATGGAATAAATGTCGTGGTGCGGCGGCGGTGAAATGAGGCCAACACCCGGCGTGGTGAACCGCGTCTTGGCGACCCATGGATAAACTTTGCGGCCTGGCAGCTCGCCACCTTCGCCCGGCTTCGCGCCTTGCGCCATCTTGATTTGAAGCTCCTTCGCGTTGACGAGATAATGACTGGTCACGCCGAATCGGCCGGATGCGACCTGTTTGATGGCGCTGTTTTTCGAATCGCCGTTCAGCATCGGGACGTAGCGTTCCGGGTCCTCGCCACCTTCGCCGGTGTTGCTTTTGCCGCCGATGCGGTTCATCGCGATGGCGAGCGCCTCGTGCGCCTCTTTTGAAATCGAGCCGTAGCTCATCGCGCCGGTCTTGAAACGTTTGACGATTTCCTCGACCGGCTCGACTTCATCAATGGACAGCGGTTTTTCCGCTGGCTTGAAATCGAGCAGGCCGCGCAACGTGCAGAGGTTCGCCGCCTGATTGTTGATCAGCTCGGCGTATTCCTTGAAAATCTTGTAACTGCCAAGGCGGCAGCCGATTTGCAACTTGTGAATCGTCTGCGGGTTGAACAAATGGAACTCGCCGTCATCACGCCATTGATACTGGCCGCCGGCATCGAGCACGCCGTTGACCGGGCGATCCGGGAACGCGTGATCATGTCGCGCGCGAGCTTCTTCAGCAATAATATCCAAGCCGACACCTTGAATCCGCGACGGCGTCCAGGTGAAATACTTGTCCACGACCGCGCTGTTGAGACCGACCGCCTCGAAGATTTGCGCGCCGCGATAACTTTGAATCGTCGAGATGCCCATCTTGGCCATCGTCTTCACCACGCCCTTGATCGCGGCCTTGATGTATTTTTTGATGGCGGTCTTATGGTCGAGGTTGACCAGCAGTCCCTCGCGGATCATGTTATCGAGCGTCTCGAACGCGAGATACGGATTGATGGCACTGCAACCGTAGCCAATGAGCAGCGCAAAATGATGCACTTCGCGCGGCTCGCCGGATTCCAGCACGAGGCCGACGCGTCCGCGCGTGCCCTTGCGAATCAAATGATGATGCAAACCGGAAACGGCCAGCAGCGCGGGCATCGGCGCGTTCTGCGCGTCAACGCCGCGGTCGGAAAGAATCAGGATGTTCACCCCCGCAGCAATGGCATCGTCGGCGGTGGCAAATAGTTTTTCCAGCGCACCTTCCAGTCCTTTCGCGCCGTCCGCCGCTGCGAATAAAATCGGCAGCGTCGCGGCCTTGAAGCCGGGGCGGTTGACCTGCCGGAGTTTCTCCAATTGTTCGTTCGTGAGAATCGGATGCTCCAGCTTGATGAGCGCGCAACTTTCGGGCTTGGGATTTAGCAGGCCGCCGCGCGAGCCGACCATCGTCTCGGTAGAAGTGATAATTTCCTCGCGGATCGGATCAATCGGCGGGTTCGTGACCTGCGCGAAAAGCTGCTTGAAATAATTGTAGAGCAACTGCGGCTTGTTCGACAGCACCGCCAGCGGCGTATCCGTGCCCATGGAACCGAGCGGCTGCACGCCTTCGTTCGCCATCGGCCCCAGAATGAACCGCAAGTCCTCAAACGTGTAGCCAAACGCCTGCTGCAACTGCAAAATTTTCCGGCGCGTCGGTTCGGTCCGCTCCGACGGCTCCGGCAGATTTTCCAGGAGCACATGATGTTGGTCGAGCCATTGCCGATACGGATGCGCCCTGGCAAATTTGTTTTTGAGTTCCTCGTCCGCGACGATGCGGCCCAGTTCGGTGTCCACCAAAAACATCCGGCCCGGTTGCAACCGGCCTTTTTTCAAAATGCGCTCCGGCTCCACCGGCAGCACGCCCGCTTCCGACGCCATGATGACCATGTCGTCCTTCGTGACGTAATAACGGGACGGGCGCAAGCCGTTGCGATCCAGACATGCGCCGATTTTGATTCCGTCGGTGAACGCGATGGACGCCGGGCCGTCCCACGGTTCCATCAAGCACGAATGGTATTCGTAAAACGCGCGTTTCTCCGGCGACATGCTCTCGTGATTTTCCCACGGCTCGGGAATCATCATCATCACCGCGTGCGGCAATTCGCGCCCGGCCATCACGAGCAGTTCGAGGCAGTTGTCGAACATCGCCGAGTCACTGCCGTCCGTGTTGATGACGGGTAGAACTTTCTTGATGTCGTCGCCAAAAAGCTCCGAAACAAAACCCGACTGACCGGCATGCATCCAGTTGATGTTGCCACGCAGCGTGTTGATTTCGCCATTGTGCGCCACGTAGCGATACGGATGGGCGCGGTCCCAACTCGGAAACGTGTTCGTCGAAAACCGCGAATGCACCAGCGCCAGCGCCGATTCCATCGCCGGATGCGACAGTTCTGGGTAATATTCGTTAAGCTGCGTCGTCAGCAACATGCCTTTGTAGACAACCGTCTTGAACGACAGGCTCGCAAAATAAAAAGAGCCGCCGCCCTTGACCTTGCCGGAATAACGGATCGCATTCTCCGCCCGCTTGCGGATGATGTATAGCTTGCGCTCGAACGCCATGTCGTCGGCCAGCTTCGCGTTGCGCGCGATGAACACCTGCCGCATGAACGGCTCGGAAGCCTTGGCTGTCGCGCCGAGCAACGCGTTTATTGTTGGAATCGTGCGCCAGCCCAGAACGCGCTGGCCTTCCATAGTCGCGATATCCGTTAAAATCTTTTCGCATTCGGCGCGCTGCGCCGCATCGCGCGGCAGATAAACCATGCCCACGCCGTATTCGCCCGGAGACGGCAGCACGAAACCGGAGTTTTTGTTCACTTCCTTGAAGAAGGCGTGCGGCGTTTGCAGAAGAATCCCTGCGCCGTCGCCGGTGTTGACCTCGCAGCCGCATGCGCCGCGGTGATCGAGATTGCACAACGCCTGCAACGCCTGCTGGACAATGGCATGTGACTTTTTACCCTTGATGTTGACGATAAACCCAACACCGCAAGAATCGTGCTCGAATTGCGGATCGTAAAGACCCTGCTTTGGCGGCGGCGCTGTTCGCACCTCGCTGGGACTTTGTTTCTGCTCTGTTTTGCTGGTCATTGCTGGACGGCTGACGCCGCCGGTTCGTTTATTTTTGACCAAAAATTAACCACTGCGCAATAAATGTTTTCAAAATTCACGCGCCAATCCTCAATTTATACCACGATGGAGCGGAGCGCGGGCGGGCCGTCCGCGCTCCTTTTGCGGCGGCTTCTTTCATTTGCAACAGCAGGAGCGCGGTTTGTGTTGTCAGCGGCGACAAAAACAGGCATTAAAAGGCGCATGAAACACAATTCATATTTTGAAGGAAAAGTCCAAAGCCTGGCCGTCAGCGCGCCTGACGGCCCGGCCACGGTCGGTGTGATTGAACCGGGCAAATACAGTTTCGGCACCGATTGTGAGGAACATATGAACGTCGTGGCCGGAACGCTCAAGGCCAAACTGCCCGGTGGGGACTGGAAAAGCTATGGCAAGGGCCAGTTCTTTGTAGTGCCGCCGAAAGTGAAGTTTGAAGTCGAGGCCGACGACGACGTGGCCTACCTCTGCTACTACAAACGATAACCCGGATTCAAATTGCCATGGACCACCGGATGAAAACAACTTCGTCCGGCGGTTTTGTTTTGGTGGGGCGAGCGTCCTCGCGAGCCGAAAGCGCCAAAATCGTCCTCGCCACAAAATAATCTGTTACCTTTCCGCCAGCGCGTAAATATATCAGTGAAATGCCGAATGACGACCTAACCTTGCTGCGGGAATATGCCCGGCGCAATTCCGAGGAAGCATTCGCCGCGCTCGTCTCACGCCACGTCAATCTCGTCTATTCCGTGGCGCTGCGGCAGGTGCGCGATCCGCATCTGGCCGAGGAAATCACGCAGGCGGTGTTCATCATTCTGGCGCGCAAGGCGGATTCACTCGGCGGCAAAACCATTTTGCCCGGCTGGCTCTGCCGCACGGCGCGTTACGCCAGCGCCAACGCGCTGACCATTCAACGCCGCCGCCAACACCGTGAACAGGAGGCGTATATGCAATCCGTTTTGAATGAATCCGGACCGGCGGAGACGTGGCAACAAATCGCGCCGCTGCTGGACGGCGCAATGGAAAAGCTCGGTCAAGAAGATTACGACGCCCTCGTGCTGCGATTTTTTGAAGGCCGGAATTTTGCGGAAGTCGGCGCGGCGCTGGGCGCGAGCGAAGACGCGGCGAAAATGCGCGTGAACCGCGCGCTGGAAAAACTGCGGAAATTTTTCACGAAACGCGGCGTGAGTTCGACGACGGCCATTCTTGCCGGAACGATTTCCGCCAACGCTGTTCAACCCGCACCCATGGCGCTGGCAAAATCCGTGACCGCCGTGGCGATTGCCAAAGGCGCGGCGGCCAGCGGTTCAACCTTAACCCTCATCAAAGGAGCATTGAAAATTATGGCATGGACGAAAGCAAAATCAGCGGTCATTGCGTGCGTATTCGTGTTGCTCGTGGCAGGAATAGCAACAACCGTTGTGAAGAAAAAAATCCAAGAGACGCGGCAAATCGAGGAACAACTTGCCCACGAAGGAACGACTCAAATGAGGCTGACCGGAACAAGCGGAACTATCATTAGTGGTTTTTACATTCAGAACGGCCAACGCATTGCGGTGTCAAATTCTTTGCCGTGGTCGGTTGTTGGAACAAACGTCTCGCAATTCGAGTTTCATACAATCAGGCCGGATAACTCAATTACCCTTGCGCTTGTTTATGACGGGAACGGGGCGCATGCAAGCATGGAAGAAGTAATCAACTCCAAATTTCCTCGGATACAAGTGAAAGTTGAGAATGGATTCATTGCCACGAAATATCCCAATTGAAAGAGCGCAAACCATTTTACACACCGCCCGCGCCTTGTATAATGTCCTTCTGTGAATTCGCAAAAGCGTCAGCGCGTCGTCTGCGGCATGAGCGGAGGAGTTGATTCCTCGGCGTCGGCGGCGCTGTTGCTGGAGCAGGGCTACGAAGTCATCGGCATCACGCTCAAGCTCTGGCCGCAGGATTGCGTGAACCGCGCGGAGGACAAATGCTGCGGCCCGCAGGCCGTCACCAACGCGCGCGCCGTCTGCGACAATCTGAAGCCTGTCCCGCTATCACCCGCACCCGGCGGTTAGCAAGCTTGTTTCGTCCAAAATTATTCATCGCCGCCGGAAAATTTCCATTGCACACGCCGCCTTTCTGCCGTAATCTTGCCTCGGCAAAAGGGGAATTAATGTCAGGACGGGGTGTTGTGGTTATGAAAGCAAAAATAATGCTCGCATCGAATCAGAAGAAGGCCACAGGCGCGACACGCCAGCGTCGCGCCGGAAAGTTGCCTGAAAAAACCGCCGCCGCTGTCGCGGCGGCGACTGCCAAACCCAAACGAAAAACCCTGCTCGCCCGCGTTGTGAAGACGGCCAAAAAAATCCTGAAAACCCGGCATTCCACAGTCCGCCGCAAAACCATCGAGGTGCCGCCAATTTTGCTGGAAGGCGATCAACCCGCGCCGCCGCCCCTCAGCGGGCCTGGCGAAAAATTTTCGCTCGGTCCCACGCCGCCCGCGCCGCATTTTGAAACGGCGAATACCGAACTACCCGAGGCCTACGGCACCAAAAAGCTTTCCCTGACCGCGCGCGACCCGCACTGGCTTTACGCACACTGGGATTTGACGCGCGAACAGCAGGCGAAGCTGAACGTGAAGTCGGCGGACGGCCACCTTGTTTTGCGGATTTACGCGGACCGGTTGGAAGGCCATCCACTTTACGAGATTCACGTGCATCCGGAGTCGCGCCACTGGTTCTTGCATGTCGAGCACGCTGGAAATTTCTACGCCGCTGAGTTGGGTTATTACAGTTCGCTGGGCCGTTGGACGCGGGTTGCTTCCTCTGCCGCCACCATCACGCCGCCCGACGCGGTTGCAGCGGAGTCTGAAACGGAATTCGCCACGATTCCGGTTGAATTCCCCTTCGTGAGGTTGATTGAAATTGTCAAGGCCGCTGTGTGCGAAAATCTGCCGCTGGCAAAAGCTGTCGAAGAACTCCGGCGCAGCGGTCACCCGGAATTGCCGCGGGCGGTTTCCGTCCCGGTCATGAAATGGACGCCCCAGCAGGAGCACGCGCTGGCCAAAATCGTCAGCATTGACGAAGTGCGCCGCGTGTGGATGGGATCGCTCGAAATCACGGAACTCATCCGCCGACGGCTCGCGCACGATATTTCCTCATTCGGCGTGTCATCCTTCGGCGCTTCGAGCCTTTCCAGTCTGTTCGGCGGTGCGGAGCAGTCGAAGGGATTCTGGTTCAATGTCAACGCGGAACTCATCATCTATGGCGCGACCGAACCGGACGCGAAGGTCACGCTGGGCGGACATCAAATCAAATTGCGCTCCGATGGCTCGTTCAGCTACCGATTCGCGCTGCCGGACGGGAAATACGATTTGCCCGCCGTCGCCGTTTCCGCCGACGGCACGGACGCGCGTGCGGCGAACCTTAAATTCAGCCGTGAGACGGAATATCTCGGCGACGTCGGCACGCACCCCCAAGACCCGTCGCTGGAGCCGCCGCTGCCGGAAAATCTGTGATTGCCATGGACGCACCACACCGGGGAGCATTAATGCTTGTTTGTTTCATCGCCATTGCCCTGGTCGGTTATGGCCTGCTGGAAATGGGACTGTATTGGGGCGAATGTCTCGCGCACAAACACCCGGTCAAAATAGTTCGTTTCGCATTTCCCGCCGTTCCGCTTGTGGCTGGCATGGTTTTTTTAATCAGAGCCAAATCCATTGCGAACTGGATTTCGGACAAGCTGGAATAATTTTTTAGGATCATGCAAGGCTATCTCTCAATCGTTCTGCACGCGCACCTGCCGTATGTGCGCCATCCGGAACACGAAAAATTTCTGGAGGAAAGCTGGCTGTTCGAAGCCGTCACGGAAACTTATATCCCTCTCCTGCAAGTTCTCGAAGGCTGGAGGCGCGACGGCATGGCTGCGCCGCTCACTCTCTCGCTGTCACCGACGCTTTGCTCGATGCTGCTCGATCCGTTGCTCCAACGGCGTTACGAGCGGCACTTGAACGGGCTGATTGACCTCGCCGAAAAGGAAATCCACCGCACGCACTGGGATCGCGCCTTCCGCGAACTCGCGTGGATGTATCACCACCGCTTTACAACCATCCGCGACACGTGGGATTTGCACAGAGGCGACCTCGTTGCAGCGTTCCGAAAATTTCAGGACGAAGGCCGCGTCGAAATCATCACTACCGGCGCGACTCACGGGTTGCTGCCGCTGCTGGTGGACCATCCGCCGTCCGTCCGCGGGCAGATATTCACCGCGCGCGACCATTACCGGATCTGCTTTGGCCGCGACCCGCGTGGCATCTGGCTGCCGGAATGCGCCTACGTCGCCGGGGTCGAAACTTTTTTGCAGGAGGCGAACATCCGATGGTTCATTCTCGACACGCACGGCGTGCTGCACGCCCGCCCGCGCCCGCGCTTCGGCACCTTTGCGCCAATTTACACACCCAACGGCATCGCCGCCTTCGGGCGCGACTACGATTCCTCGCGGCAGGTCTGGAGCAAGCATGAGGGTTATCCCGGCGACCTGCGCTACCGCGATTTCTACCGTGACATCGGCTTCGACCTCGATTTCGATTATGTCAAGCCACACCTGCCGTCGCCGGAAACGCGCGGGTTCACCGGCCTGAAGTATTACCGCATCACGGGCGGAACGGGCGACAAGCAGATTTACGACCGCAGCGCCGCATTGCAGGCCGCGAGCGGACACGCGCAACATTTCCTCGACTGCCGCGCGGAGCAGGCGCGGCAGATGGCCGGCCTGCTGGATCGCCCGCCGCTCGTCGTCGCGCCGTATGACGCCGAGCTGTTCGGCCACTGGTGGTATGAAGGGCCGGAGTTCCTCGACTACCTCGCGCGCAAGCTTGTTCACGACCAGAAAATCATCTCCCTTATCACGCCCGGTGAATATCTGGCCCGGCATCAGACGAACCAGATCGCCACGCCGAGCGCGTCAAGCTGGGGCGAGGAAGGTTATCTGCGAGCTTGGCTGAACGACAAAAACGAATGGATTTATCCGCACTTGCTGGTCGCGCAGGAGCGCATGACCAAGCTCGCGCAAAAATTTCCGAAGGCGACCGGCTTGAAAAAACGCGCCTTGCAACAGGCCGCGCGCGAACTGCTGCTGGCGCAGGCCAGCGACTGGCCGTTCATTTTGCGCGCTGGAACGAGTCCCGATTACGCGCGCCGCCGCGTGAAGGACCATCTGCTCCGCTTTATCGCATTGCACGACCAGTTGACCACCACGAGCGTGGACGAAAAATGGCTGCTCGAAGCCGAGTCGCGCGACAAGATTTTCCCGGACGTTGACTGGAATTATTGGAAGTAGCGGCGAAAAATTTATTTTTCCCTCAAAAGGCGAATGACTTCCGCGAACCCTTTGAATAACAGGAAAAATATGGAGCCTTGGAAAACTGCCGCGAATCCTACAATCAACCATTCGATTTGACTGCTTGTAACTGCGAGAAAAACCGAAGCCAAAAAGGCAACCAGTCCGATTAACAAAATTATTATTCCGGCAGTTTCAAGCTGATCTTCTATTCGTGAGTCTGAACGAATCCGCGACTCATTGCGCTCTTTCAAGAAGCGAATCCGCGACTCGTCGCGCTCTTTCAAGAACGCTCGAACATTGTCTTGGGGCGCAAGTTTTTCAAGGTAGATGATGGTTTGCTTGTTGCAATGGGGACACGGAACGAATTGCCCAAATATCTGCCGCTGATCCTGGCCGGATTCCTGAAAGTTCTCGCTCTCAAACTCAAGCGCCCCGTTGCAATACTGGCATTTGCATTTGGCTATCATTGTATGAATATTGTTGCGGCTGTCATCATCGGTTATGAAAGCGCGTTCAGGAATTTCCATCAAGAATTATTATTGCAGCGGGCGCTAGTCCGCTCATTATTCCTTCTGCGAGACCATTATCAGCGGCCACGGCCGCATTTAAGAATTGCCATGCGCGCCCATCGGTTTAGAGTGTCCAAGTTCAAATGAAAATTGCATTGTCCATTTTGGGGCTGGCCCTGTTTTCCTTGTTCAGCGCGCCGGCGCAGGTCGTCACCGTGCAGGTGTCGCTGGAGCAGGAGCAATTTCTGCCCGGCGAGTCGCTGCCGGTGGCGGTGCGTATCATTAACAACTCCGGCCAGCCGCTGCATCTGGGCGCGGACTCAAAATGGCTGACGGTCAACGTGGAACCGGTGGACGGCAATTTCGTGGTTATGAAAAACGCCGATCCGCCGGTGACGGGCGAGTTTGATCTGGGTTCGTCGGAGGTCGCCACCAAGCGGCTGGACCTGGCGCCATATTTTACGATGACTCATGCCGGACGTTATCGCGTGGTGGCAGTAATACACATCAAGGAATGGAGCGTGGACGTAGCGAGTCCGGAAAAGGAGTTCGACATCATTGACGGGGCGCAGTTGTGGTCGCAGGATTTTGGCGTGCCGGTGCCCGCCGGCGTGACGAACCAGCCGCCCATTGTTCGCAAATACATTCTGGAGGAGGCGAATTATCTGCGGCAGCAGTTGCGGATGTATGTCTTGGTGAGCGACCAATCGGGGTCGCGCATCCTCAAGGTGTCGGCCATCGGGCCGATGGTGTCCTTCAGCCAGCCGGAGGCGCAACTGGACAGTTTGAGCAACCTGCATGTGCTCTATCAATGCGGCGCGCAGTCATTCATTTACTCGGTGGTGAATCCCGACGGCAACATCGCGCAACAGGAGATTTACGATTATCTGGGCACGCGCCCGCGTCTCAGCGTGAATGGCGCCGGCGACATCGTGGTGCGGGGTGGCGTGCGGCGGGTGAAGCCGGGCGAGTTGCCGGTGGTCAAATCGCCGGATGAACTGCCCGCGCCCGCAAAACGGTGAAAATTACAGTGCGACAGGCGGCACAATCTCGTTTACCTGCCACAGCAGCTTTCATTACAACAAAAACTCGAGAAATCAGTTATTGACGGATTGGCAACAATTGATATTGTCCCTGTCCTTTGAATTCAAAGGCGGGCGCGCGAGTTGGCGCCGCGAACAACACTTTAATTTGTAGAAAATGAAATCAGTGCCTTTAAAAGCGTATCCGCGCACGCAAGTGCGCCGGGGTGAGGTGAAAAAGTTGCGCGGATCGGGCCGCGTGCCCGCAGTCATTTATGGCCGTCAAGCCAAGCCGCAAAACCTCGAACTCAGCGCGAAGGAACTCGATGAATTGGTTCATCACTCCGTCTCCGAAAATATGCTTGTGGATTTGTCCGTCGAGAACGACGCGCACGCCAAGCGCCTCGCCCTCGTGCAGGAAATCCAGCATCATCCGCTCGACGGCAAGGTGCTGCATGTGGATTTTCACGAGGTCGCCGAAAACGAACGGGTCACCGTTCATGTGCCTTTGGAAACTGTTGGCGAGGCCGCCGGTGTTAAGAACAGCGGCGGCGTGCTTGAACACGTCCTGTTCAAGCTCAAGGTCCGCTCCCTGCCCAAGGATTTACCGGAACAAATTGTCGTGGACGTGAGCCATCTGGAACTCGGCAAGGCCATCCACATCGGTGAAATCAAGGCGCCCGCCGGCGTGGAAATTCTCGGCGACAAACATATCCCGGTCATCGCCGTAGCCATGCCGCGCACGGAAGAAGAAGAAACCGCCGCCACCGAGGCCGCTCCGGTTGCCGCTGGCGACGTGGAAATGATCAAAGAGAAGAAGGAAGAAGACGAGGAAGGCGCCGCGCCGGCCAAGGGCGAAAAAGCCACGGCGAAAGGCGCGGAAAAAGGCGCTGTCAAGGGCGCGGAGAAAGCTCCTGCCGCCGCCGGCGCCGCCGCTGCCAAAGCGCCAGCCGCCGCCGACAAGGCTGCCGGGAAAAAGCCGGCGGAGAAAAAGAAATAATTTTGCCGGCGGCTGCCGGTGGGTGCCGCCGCGCCCGTGCCGCGCATGGAGAATTTGCATCTCATCGTGGGTCTGGGCAATCCGGGCGCGGAATACGCCAAGACGCGCCACAATGCCGGTTTTGCGCTGGTTGAAAAACTGGCCGCCCGCTGGAAGGCGGACTGGAAGAACGAACGCAGATTCGGCGCGCGAATTGCCCGCGGCGAACAGGAAGGCAGGCTCGTCCTGCTCTGCCAGCCGCAGACATTCATGAATTTGAGCGGCGAGGCCGTCGGCGCCTTGAAGAATTTTTATCAGTTGCCGTTTGAACGGTTACTGGTGGCGGTGGACGACGCGGATTTGCCGCTGGGCGAGATCCGGCTGCGCGCGAGCGGCAGCAGCGGCGGCCATCGTGGATTGGAGTCCATCGAGCAGCATTTGGCCACGCGCGAATTTGCGCGGTTGCGGATCGGCATCGGCAGGGCGGACGGCGCGCGGGAAATCACGGATTATGTGCTCGCGCGTTTCAATGCGGACGAAGCATCGCTGATGGATAAAGTTTTGGTCCGGGCGGCAGACCAGGCGGAATGCTGGCTGGACGACGGAATTGAAAAGGCAATGAACCGGTTTAACGGAGTCGCGGACTCCACGAACGAAGAGAAAAAAAAGTGAAACGATACGAAGGATTGTTCATCCTGAACATGGCGGGACGCGAAGAAGGCGTCAAGGACGCGCTCGACAAGATTTCATCCGAAATCGCGGCGGCGGGCGGCAAGGTCGAGACGGTCCAGAAAATGGACAAGAAAAATTTCATGCGCGTCGCCGACAAGAAGCACAACGCCGGCTTTTACGCCAACATCATTTTCACCGGCACGCCGGCGATTGTCGCACAGTTGCGGCACAAACTCGCGCTGGACGAGGAAATTTTCCGCGTGTTGTTCACGCTGGCGCCGGAACCCAAACCCGCGAAATAATCGCACAACCACGGAGTCCCTATGGCCAACTTCAACAAAGTCATCCTTGCTGGAAATCTCACCCGCGACCCCGAACTGCGTTACACGCCCAAGGGCATGGCCATTGCCAAAATCGGGCTGGCCATCAACCGCAAATGGAAAAGCGAAACCGGCGAGATGAAAGATGAGACGACCTTTGTGGATGTGGACGCCTTTGGCAAAACCGCCGAGACCATTGGCCAATACTTGAAGAAAGGCCGCCCCATTTTGATTGAAGGACGCCTGCGCTACCAAACTTGGGAGGACAAGCAGTCCGGCCAGAAGAAAAGCAAACTGGGTGTCGTCATGGAAACTTTTCAATTCATGGATTCCGGCGGCAGCCGTGGCGACGGCGGCGCAGCATCCGAAGCTTCGCCTTCACGTCCAGCAACTGCATCCGCGCCCGTGCCCGACGGCGGGGAGGCCGACGCCCCGCACGAAGGCGACGACGTTCCATTTTGATTTTTTTCAAAGAATTTTATCCGCAATTTTTTATGAAGACTGAAGTCATTCTCACGCACAACATCGTCGGCCTCGGCGGCGAATCCGACCAGGTGAAGGTTGCGTCCGGTTACGCGCGCAATTATCTGTTCCCGCAACGGCTCGCGGTTCCGTTGACCCGGACCAACAAGCGCCAGATCGAAGCGCTCAAGCAGCGCCGAGCCGAGCGCGAAGCACACGAGTTCAACACCATGACCGAACTCGCCAAGGGCGTCGCCAAGCTCATCTGCGTCATCAAGGTCAAGGCGGGCGAGGACGGAAAGATGTTTGGCTCGGTGACCGCCGGCATGATTGCGGACGAATTGAAGCACCAGTTCGACATTGCGCTCGATAAAAAGAAAATCCACCTCGAACACCCGCTCCGCGCGACCGGCGAATACGAAATCGAACTGCACCTGCATGCCGAGGTCAAAGGCACGCTCAAAGTGCGCGTCGAAAGCCTCACGCCACCGCCCGCACCCGCGCCGGAAGCCGCGCCCGGCGAGGCGAAAACTGAAGAAGGCCGGCGGCCCCGGACCGAAAAACGCAGCTACGGAAAACGCGACGCCGAGGGCGAAAAGGTTGAAAAAGCCGAAGCCGCCGGGGAGAAAAAGCCGCACGCAGCCAAAACCGAAAAGCCGGCCAAAGCTGTCAAGGCTCCGAAGGCCGAAAAGAAGGAAAAAGCCGAATAATTCCGGTCACAAGTTCTCATCGAGCCGCGGAAAATTTTCCGCGGCATTTTTTGTTGCGCAAAATCCTTTGACCGCCGCGCAGCGCTCTGTTTTGCTTCGCGGGAACGGAATGATTCCAGACTTTTTCTACCCGGTCACAATTGCCCTTTGTTTGGTGGCGGTTGTGGTTGTCTATTTCTTCAATAATCCCCTGCATCACGGCGGCTGGTTCATGATGCGCCGCTTCATCAACTGGTTCCCGCTGGGGATGACTTACGCATTTTTGTGCATGGGCCGTTACAATATCATCGTCGCCAAGGGCGCGCTGGGAACGCTGATGTCGAAGGAAGACATTGGGATTATTTTTGGCGTGGGCACATGGGTTTATGCGCTGTCGTTCCTGGTCAACGGCCCACTGATTGACAAAAAGCTCGGTGGAAAAACCGGCATGATCATTTCCGCCGTCGGTGCCTCGCTGGCCAACGCCACCCTCGGCGTCCTGACCTGGCTCATCGTCGCAAAGCATTTGAGGGTGAATCTTGTTGCAAGTTATTCACTGCTTTATGCGATCAACATGTATTTCCAGAGCTTCGGCTCAATGTCCATCATCAAGGTCAAGGCGTATTGGTTTCACGTGCGCGAACGCGGCGTATTCGGCGCGATTTTCGGTTCGCTGATTTCAATCGGCGTCTATTTTGCGTTCGATTGGGGCGGCTCAATCATTGCCATGACGAAGGCAAATGCAACCGGCTTGTTGCACAATATTTTCGCGCCCGCCGCCGCATCGCTGGACGCGACGTGGTCAATCTTTTACATTCCGTCCGCCATATTGATTATCTGGGTGCTGCTCGACTGGTGGCTGATCAAGGATTCTCCAGAGGAGGCGGGTTTCCCGCACTTCGACACCTGTGACGCCTCCTCCGGCCAGATGCACGTGGAATTTTCCGTGATGGATCTGCTGAAAAAGGTTTTCGCCAGCAAGCTGATGCTGTTGGTTGCGTGCGTCGAGCTGACGGGCGGGGTCTTTCGTTACAGCATGACCCAGTGGTATTCCATTTTTGCTGGTGAAGTGAAACAATCGGGCGCGGAATTCTTATCGCTGCATTGGGGCTGGTTCACCTGCGTGTTCGGGATTGTCGGTGGATTTTCCGGCGGCTTGATTTCCGACAAATTGTTTCAATCCCGTCGCGGGCCGCCCACCGCGTTACTGTGCGGCTTCGTCCTGGTCATGGCAGTGCTGATGTCGGTGTTCCTGTCTCTCCAGCCGCTCGTAGTGGGTTGGGCGGCGGTATTTATCGTGATGGCCTCAATCGGTATCACGTCACTGATGTCCGGCACGGCGGCCACGGATTTCGGCGGACGCAAGGCGACCGCGACGAGCATGGGCATCGTGAACGGCTTTGCCTACATCGGCAGCGGCATCCAATCCTTCGGCCTCGGCTTTTTGCTGGCGTCCAAGGATGCGAACTGGCAATGGCTGCCGATTTTTGTGATGCCCTTCGCCATCGTCGGAACCCTGATTGCCATAAAAATCTGGCATGACTTGCCTGCTGCCACGCGCAAATACATTGCCGAGGTGGAGCAAAAAACGTGTTGAAATTGGCCAAAAACAGGGCTTGACCGCGCCGGGAATTCCGGTATAGTAAGACCTTGATGTTGATAAACGTTTCACAAGCTGCTAATCTGGTTGTCGTCGTCGTTGTAGTCGCCGATGCCGTTGGCGCTTGTTGAACGAAACAAATTTAACAAGAACCCACGGCTGGCAACGGTCGTGGGTTTTTGTTTAATCCGCGCCACCGGCCACAACTGAAAGAACACATGAGCAAGACAACTGAAACCATTGAAAAGAAGCAACCCGCCTCCGCTGCGCGCGCCGAGGTCGGCCCGGCCATGGCGGGATGCGACATCCTTGTGCAAGCCCTCGAACGCGAAGGCGTCGAGGTCATTTTTGCCTACCCCGGCGGCGCGAGCATGGAAATACACCAGTCGCTCACCAAATCCAAAATCCGCACCATCCTGCCGCGCCACGAGCAGGGTGGCAGTTTTGCGGCGGAAGGTTACGCGCGTTCAACCGGCAAGGCTGGCGTGTGCATGAGCACCAGCGGCCCCGGCGCGACAAACCTTGTCACCGCCATCGCCGACGCCTATCTGGATTCCTGCCCGCTCGTTGCCATCACCGGCCAGGTCACCACCGGCATGATCGGCCGCGGCGCATTCCAAGAGACCGACATCATCGGCGTGACGCTGCCCATCGTGAAGCACAGCTATCTCCTCACCGACGTGAACGACATTCCGCGCATCGTGAAGGAGGCATTTTACATCGCGCAATCCGGCCGGCCCGGCCCGGTGGTGATTGACGTGCCGAAAAACATCCAGCAGGCCAGGACCCAGCCGGTCTGGCCGACGCTCTCGCAGATCAAAAAAGGTTTGCCCGGCTACACACAACCCGACTTGCGCGCCGATGAGGTGGCCTTGAACGAAATCATGGGGCTGATTGAAAAAGCCGAGCGCCCGGTGATTTATTGCGGCGGCGGCATCATTTCCAGCGGCGCCGCAGCGGAACTCAAGAAATTCGCCGAGGCCGCGAACATTCCCGTGACGACCACGCTCATGGGCATCGGCGGTTTCCCGGAAACGCATCCGCTCTCGTTGCGCTGGCTCGGCATGCACGGCGCGGCCTTCGCAAACTGGGCCGTCAATGGCGAATACGAGAAGCGCAAATCGTTCAACGACCCGATGGTGAAGATCAAGGACGGCGCGGATTTGCTGCTCGCGTTCGGCGTGCGGTTTGATGACCGCGTGACCGGCAAGTTTGAAGAATTTTGCAAGACCGGCACGATTGTCCACATTGACGTGGACGCCTCCGAGTTGAACAAAAACAGAAAGGCGCATCTGCCGGTGGTCGGCGACATCAAGGACGCGCTCACGCGCCTCAACGTGATGCTTGCCAAGCGCCCGCTCAACAATAAGCGCACCGCGTGGCTCGCGCAGATTGATGAGTGGAAGCAGAAAGGGCCGTTCGCCTATCGCATCACCAGTGAAATTGCCGGCAGCGACCACATGAAAGACCATATGCAGGGACACGAAAACCAGGTCATCCTCCAGCAAATGGTCGTCGAGATGCTTTATGAATTGACCAAGGGCGACGCCATCATCACCACCGGCGTGGGTCAGCACCAGATGTGGGCCGGCCAGTGGTTCAAATACGAGCACCCGCGCCAGTTCATCACCAGCGGCGGCCTCGGCTCGATGGGCTTCGGTTTGCCGGCGGCGCTCGGCATCAAGGTCGCTCACCCGGACAAGGAAGTGATTGACATAGACGGCGACGGCTCGTTC
>Ga0181520_10005664_pt1 | contig 19730 bp, 17 predicted proteins | sample PEATcosm2014_Bin_29_FD_132451 | JGI IMG/M metagenome (GOLD analysis project Ga0181520, IMG submission 132451) | Peatland microbial communities from MTU Mesocosm Facility, Houghton, MI, USA - PEATcosm2014_Bin02_30_metaG | ecosystem: Environmental > Terrestrial > Soil > Wetlands > Peat | place...
CGAATTGGAGACGGCAATCCAACGCGCTCAGACAGAGGCGGCCGACAGCCCCTTGAAGGAGCGCAGATTGGCATTCTCGCGTGCACACACGACGGAGAATTGTGCGCGGTGGCTATCACCTTTACTGACCAATGCAAATGAATTCCCGCCCCCGGATTGGGACAAAAATGAAGTAGTTAACTTGCTGGAGACTTCTTAGAGCGCAAGGCGTGTTCCATGGCGACATTCATCAGCCGTTTTTACCGCCGCCTGTGAACAAGTTGCCCGGGACTTGCCAGAACGTCACGACTTCACAATTGGCAGCCCGATGCCTGCAGCTTTTGCTCCCAATTCCAGGCCGACTGTAGAATTTCATGCAGGTTGCGCGTAGGCCGCCAACCCAGCACCTCTCTTGCCCGCGAGGCGTTCGCGTACAACACCGGAGGGTCGCCGGGCCTCGGGTCGGCGTAAGAGTGGGGCACTTTTCGCCCAATGACTTCTTCCGTTGTGGCAACCAGGCTTGCCACCGAGGTTCCCTCGCCTGTGCCCAGATTCAGGCACGTAGTCTCGCCGCCTTTGGCCAGGTATTCAAGAGCGGATACGTGGGCTTGGCCAAGGTCCGAGACATGGATGTAGTCGCGGATGCAGGTGCCATCCGGTGTGTCCAGATTGTTGCCGAAGATGCGCAAAGGCGGAGCGACCCCCAGCGCGGCCCTGAGAGCGAGGGGAATCAGATGCGTCTCCGGGTTATGCAGCTCGCCGATGGATCCGCCGGCATGAGCACCGGCGGCATTGAAGTAGCGCAGCGAAACCGACCGCAATGCGTGCGAGACCGAATAGGCAGCCAGCGCGTGTTCGAAAAACAGTTTTGTCGCTCCGTACGGATTGATGGGCGTTTGAGGGCTCGACTCGGTAATCGGCAGGGTTTGCGGAATTCCGTAAGTCGCACACGTTGACGAGAAGATGAAGAGTCGAACCCCGCTGACCAATACCGCATCGAGCAGCTTGAGGGCCGCTTCAACATTATTGCGAAAGTATTTTCGCGGATTCGTGACCGATTCGCCGACATAGGCGGAGGCAGCGAAGTGCATCACCGCTTCGGTTCCCTCCAGGGCTTTTGCCAGCCGCACTTCGTCGGCGATGTCGGCCTGGACGAATTCGTAGCCTTCGCTGAATCTGCGATGGCCCGTACTGAGGTTGTCATAGAGGACAACTTCGTGGCCGGAAGCGGTGAGTTCGCACGCCGCATGGGATCCGACGTACCCGCATCCACCAGTAACCAATACGCGCATTCGTTACCTCGCCTGCATGCTGCAAAGTTTGAGCACCGATGTCGCAGTCTTTCTCCTCAGTATAGCCGCCGCTCAAACCAGCGCGCAGTTTTCACAAGGCCGCGCAGCGAGGAATTGAAGGGATGCGCCAGCATCGGCTTCACGGATCCGAGACCGCTTCATTGCTGCTTCAACGGCGGGCTCGCCGGGGTTCCCAGTGCGATACGTCCGGAGACTCCCTCCGGTTCCAGGTTCTGTAATTTGATACCATCTGCTGGTGCGTTTCCAGCATGAGTAACGTGCAAACGAGCAAGAATTCCGGGTGATATATGGGTGCAGTGTCAGTCGTCGTCGATTGCTACAACTATGGCCGCTTTGTAGTCGAGGCGATCGAGAGCGCGCTTGCCCAGTCTGTGCTTCCGGCCGAGGTCATCGTGGTTGACGATGGTTCAACTGACGAGACGCAAAGGGTCCTCGAGGAGCGCTTCGGCAACCACCCCATTGTCAAAATCCTGCGTCAGAGAAACGGTGGCATGCTCTCGGCCCTCGTTCTCGGCATGGAGCACGCTTCGGGCGACGTCATCTGCTTTCTGGACGCCGACGACAAATACGAGCCCAATCATCTCGAGCAAGTAACTAGGGTATTTGCCGAAAAGAAAGACGTCGGTTTCGTGTTCACGGCACACCGCCGCTTTGGCGAAGAGGACCGAGTGGTGCAGCGCGCGCCGGAGGATCTCGATCTTGGCTTCTCCGTCATTGCGACTCTGAAAAGCCGAATTTATATCGGGTCGATCACGTCGACGCTTGCCATACGACGCGACCTCAGCCTGACTCTCCTGCCGGTCTTACGCCACGTTGCGCCGCGCTGGCGCTGGCGCGCCGATGATGCCTTCATCTACGGCGCCTCCCTGGCCGGAGCCAAGAAGTACTACCTCGCTACTCCCACCCTTCTTTACCGCATCCACCCCCAAAACGACCACAGGTTCGGCGATATGGCCCAATTTGACGAATTCTACAGGCATGGGCTTCGCCGCGACACATTATTCGAATTGCTTTGCAATCACCTCGGTCTTGGCCCGTCAGTCCGTCTGCACGTGGTTGCCGAATTCCTCTCCATCAAGCAGCCAACGCACAATCAATATCGTGTGTATGCCCGGCTCAACCGCCGGTTTCGTGAGTCGTTCGTGCAAGGGCTGAAGGGGCGCATAAAGATCTATTTGCATTACAAGCGCCACAGGCCCGCCTGGGATGTCTCCGCGCCGGCCGCTTTTCAACCTTAGCCGGAAATGATAGTGGGAGACGGGCGGTCAGAGCCGTTGTCCTACGCGGTCCTGTGCCTGTTGCAGCGCGAATTTGCCGTCAGAGGGAATGGCGCCTCAGAAACGCGATCACGGCTGGGAGGCGCCGGCCTGTGGCTAATTCGCCAGCAGTTTGTCGTGTCACCGCCAGAATGAGAATGGCGTCAGCGGTTCTGCATGGGGCGATGCGGTGCTTGGCTCCGTGCAGCAAGACGTAATGGGATGCGCCGGAGATTCCTACCATGGCCGGTACAAATCGGCTGCTGATACAGGTTGTTCCCCGGCTCCTGCCCACGCGGTGCGGGGTCAGCGATCATGCTATCGTCCTGGCCTCGGAGTTGCGGACAAGCTGCGGCATCGACTCCGCGTTTGTGGTCCTGAACTCGGATGAACCAAGCGATGTGCCGTATCCCGTCATTCACTGCTCACCGGATCAATTACTGAACGCTTGCATTTCGTTAAGCGAGAATTACTCGGCGGCGATTCTCGTTCACTTAAGCGGCTACGGATATTCTGCCGATGGGGCGCCGACCCTTCTTGCGGAGGCGCTACGAAGGGTAAGAGCGGACGGGCGCTTCCGTATTGCCGTCTTCTTTCATGAACTGTTTGCGACGGGAATGCCATGGAAGTCTGCCTTCTGGTACTCGCGGCGGCAAAAGCAGGTGCTTCGCAGGATCGCTGCGACATGCGAACTGGCCGTGACCAATGTGCACAATTATGCGGACTGGCTGGAGCAGGAAATCGCGCGCCTATCGGCCACGCCTGTCGTGTATCTGCCCGTATTCTCGCTGGTGGGTGAGGCACAACAGTTGGTTCCCCTGGCGCAGAGAGATCCAGTGATGGTGGTTTTCGGTCTGGGCGGAACACGGCAGAGAGCGTTCAAGGAATTGTCCTCACTGGAGAGTACGGTGCAACGACTCGGAGTTCGACAGATCCTGGACATCGGTCCTGAATTCGAGGCGCCGGGTGAGATTGCGGGTATCCCGGTGAGGCGCATGGGAGTGTTGGCAGCGAAAGATATCGCAGGGCATTTCGCACAATCGACCTTCGGGTTTCTTTCTTACACGCCGCACTATCTGGCAAAGTCGGGAGTTTTCGCCGGATACTGTGCGCACGGCCTCGTGCCAGTGAACGCCCAGCATTTTCAGGGGGAAATCGACGGGCTGAAGGATGGGGTGCAGGTTCTGAGCGCGCAGACGGCGAAAACGGTGGAGCCGGCAGGGTTGGAGGCATGCTCGATTGCCGCCTGGCATTGGTACCGAAGGCACGGATTGCACGAACATGCGTCCATGTACGATCATTGGCTTGGAGCGGCGGATGGGGCGCGTCAAAGCGTAGAACGGAAAAATGCATAGTTCCGGCATCTTGATTTCCCACCCGACGGGTAACCAGAACGTCCGCAACGCCCTGGCAAGCCTTGCGGAGCGGGAGATGCTGGCGGAGTTCTGGACGACAGTTGCCTGGGATGCCAAGTCTCATTGGAACCGTCTGCTGCCGAAGGGGATGCGGACGCTGCTCGAGCGGCGCACGTATGCGGAGGCGCCTGCGGAGTACGTGAAGTGCGTTCCCTGGAGAGAGATGGTTCGCCTGGGTGCTGGATCCACGCGATTCAGCAGTCTTCTGACATCGGGCGAGGGGCCTTTTTCGATCATCGGCGTCTACCAGCATTTTGACGGCAGGGTAGCAAGGCGCTTGAGGGCATTGCATCCCTGCGGCGTGTACGCCTATGAAGGCGGTGCGCTCAAAACCTTTGAGGAGGCCAAACGGCTGGGCATTGCAACCCTCTACGAACTGCCCAGCAGCTACTGGCATTGGGAGCATCGGTTTCAGTCGGAAGAGGCGGAGCGCAATCCCGCATTTGCCGGGCTTCTTCCCAAGCTTCATGATTCGCCGGAGCATATGCGATGGAAGGACGAGGAACTGCATCTCGCGGACACGGTTTTTGTCGCCAGCCAGCATGTTCGCCATACGTTGTCGGGTGTGGTGCCGGATGAAAAAATTCGCGTGGTGAGCTACGGTGCACCTCCCATACGGCCGCGCAAGCCAATGCCACGCGACGCCAATCGGCCCTTGCAGGTTCTTTTCGTCGGCTCGCTGATCCAGCGCAAAGGGATCAGCTATCTGCTCGATGCCGTCGACGGGCTCGGAGCCGAGGTTGAATTGACGATTGTGGGCAGGCGCTTCCAGCCCAATGAACGGGTGGACGAAGCGTTGAGCCGTGTGCGCTGGTTCGAAACGCTTTCGCACGGCGAGGTACTGGATCTGATGATGGAATCCGACGTGCTGCTGTTGCCCTCTCTCTGTGAGGCCTTTGGCCTGGTCGTCACCGAGGCCCTGGCCTGCGGTCTTCCCGTGATCGTGACGCCCAATGTGGGCGCCGGCGACCTCGTCTTTGACGGCCGGGAGGGTTTTGTCGTTCCCATCTGCTCCTCTGAAGCGATTGCCGATCGCTTGCATGCTCTTGACCGCGACCGTGAAATGCTGGCGGAGATGTCGCGCAACGCACAGAGCACCGCGGCGGAGCACGCGTGGGAGAACTATCGCGCCAACCTGGCAGATGCTGTGAGGACTGCAATCCTGTGCTAGTGCGTAGACCCAACCTGGACGGCGGCAAGAGCAAAATGCCACTCCTGAAGAAGCTCTTCTGGCTGTATTTTCTGCTGCTGATCTTCGAGGGCGCGCTGCGCAAGTGGTTTTTGCAGCCCTTGGCCGCGCCGCTCCTCCTGGTACGCGATCCGGTGGCTCTGTTGATCGTCCTGGAGGCGTTCCGGACCAACAAATGGCCGGCAAGGTGGTCGACCATCACCGGAGTGCTTGCCGTCATGATGGTCTCCCTTTGCGTGGCGCAGATGGTCATGATGGATAATCCATGGGTCGCCGCTTTATACGGGCTGCGTTCCTATCTCCTGCCATTTCCTGTGGCCTTCATTATGGGGGAGAATCTCGATCGCGAGGATCTGCGCAAGCTCGGTGTCTTTACGCTGTGGATTCTGCTGCCGATGACGCTCCTGGAGGCGATACAATACCGTTCGTCTCCCGATGCTTTCGTGAATAACGGCGCCTACGAAGGCGCCCGGCAAATCTTCTATGTCGGTGTGCACGTAAGGGCTTCGGGCACGTTCAGCTTTGTCACTGGTTCGACGTGCTTTGGCCCGTTCGTCGCCGCATTCCTCTTTTACGGCCTGGCCGTTGAAAAATTCGCCAAGAAATGGCTCTTATGGGCAGGGCTGGCGGCGCTGGTGCTTTCGATTCCGGTGGTTGGATCCCGCGCCATGGTGCTGTGCATAGGTGCGGTAGTTGCCTGCGCGGCAGTGGCCGCAATGTTCGGCGTAGCGCAGTCCATCAAGGCGGTCAAAGTCCTGGCGCCGCTGGCCGCCGTTTTCGTGTTGGTCTCGTTTCTGCCCATTTTTTCGCAAGCCACGGCCAGCCTGAAACAGCGATCGGGAGCCAGTTACGCCGCCGAGGGAGGGGTGAGGCAATCCATCGAGAGCCGAATTTTTGGAGCTATGTTCGCCGGCCTGGGAGAAATCGATTTGATTAAGCCCCCGCTGGGCATCGGAATGGGGCAAGGCGCCAATGCCATTGCAAAACTACTCACCGGAAAGGTACAGTTTGTCGCCGGCGAGGGTGAATTCGACCGCGTCGTGACAGAGATGGGTCCCTATATTGGGATTGCCTTCATGCTCTTTCGTTGCTTCCTGATCTTCTGGATCCTGCGGCAAGCGCTGGCGCGGGCAGCCGAACACGATCCACTTGCACTGCTGCTGTTTCCGATGGTTTTCCTCACGATGTTTACGGGCGTGCTCGAACAGCCTACGGACCAAGGATTCATGGTGACCTCTTTGGGATTCTCCCTGGCGGCAATAAGGCCGAGCAAAATCGCTGTAGTCCCGGCGCACAAGCGCGGCGCAGGCGCCGTTTCGCGGGGCCCAATGGTCCCTAACAAACGCACGCAACCCCGTTTTAGACGCGGGAGCGCCGGGCAGTTGTAGTTTTTTTATTGTGCCGATCATCTGTTCATATCGCCAATCGGCGTCAGAACCTTCTGTGGAGACAGGCAAAACATGCAGGCCGGTATCGATATTCATGAACACCGCGTGCGAGCGGCCGAGTGCAGCGGGGGCATCAGTTCAAACAGCATCTATGCCATGATCGAGCGGGTCGCCCTGGCCAGGAATCTCAGGGGAAGAGTTCTCGATTATGGGGCGGGCGTCGGACACCTGACCCGGCGATTGCTGGCGCTCGAACGCTTCGACGCGGTGGCCGCGGCCGATATCATGCCTGCCCCAACCGATCTTTCCCCGGCGGTCGAATGGATCGAGCAGGACCTGAATGCGCCCCTGCCGAACCACGAGAATGTCTTCGACGTGGTGATTGCCGCGGAGGTGATCGAGCACCTGGAGAATCCACGTTTTATGATCCGCGAGATCTTTCGGCTGCTCCGCCCAGGAGGCGTGGCACTGATAACCACGCCGAACAACGAGAGCTGGCGATCGCTGTTGGCCCTACTGATCCGTGGAAACTATGCGGGATTCGGCGAGCTAAATTATCCAGCCCACATCACGCCCCTCTTGAGAAGGGATTTTACGCGTGCCTGTCGAGAGGCCGGCTTTCTGAACCCGCAGTTCTATTTCAGCAACGAGGGGGGCATCCCGGGCAAGCCTGTGTTTACCTGGCAGCAAGCCAGCTTTGGACTGCTAAAGGGAATGCGATTCAGCGACAACTTCATGGCCGTTGCGTCCAAGCCCATTTGATCGATGGCCACATGACGCACCAGGTGTACGCCTTACGTGGCCATGTTATTCAGGCTATACGTACAGATATCCTGCTGGTGTTTGCCAAAAGCATCAATTAGGGAAGTTATTCGGCAATTCAATCGTGAGCTGTATCATTGCACAGGCTCTTCGATTTTCGGCTGGTCTTCTTCCAACCAAGCCTGGAAGACGGTGGGCTTGACGCAAAACAATGAAAATTCTTCTCTGCTCCTATGCTTTCGCGCCCAGCGTAGGCGGCATCGAAACGAATTCGTGGATTCTTGCCGAACAGTTCAGCCGTCTGGGATCATCGGTTACCCTGGTGACACAGACGCCGGGCGAGACGGCTTCTACGGCGTACGAGATCGTTCGGCGGCCTTCGCTGCGAACATTACGCCGACTGGCGAGACGCGCGGACATTATCTTTCAGAACAATATCTCGTTGCAAACGCTGCTTCCGTTGCAATTCTGCGGCAAGCCCATCGTCATCACCCATCACACATATTTGACTCGAACAGACGGCACGCTGGGCTGGCAGGATCGCGTGAAGCGGGTGCTGTTGCGCGCCTTCCATAACGTCGCCGGCGCCAAGGCAATTGCCGATACGCTGCCAGTGCGGTCGAAGATGATCGACAATGTATTCCAAAGCGACGAGTTTACGTTCGATGAAGGTCAGGTGCGTGACAGGGACATCGTGTTCATGGGCCGGCTGGTCTCCGACAAAGGCTGCGATGTGGCGTTGCGCGCCCTGAGCCGCTTGAAAAGCGAGGGCGTTTATCCTTCGTTCACCGTGATTGGCGACGGCCCGGAGATGCCGGCGTTGAGGCGGCTGACCGAAGAGCTTGGCCTTCAGGAGCAGGTGGAGTTTCGCGGTGCGATGCGCGAGGGTAGAGGGCGGGAGGTTGCCCGCCACAAAATCATGGTCATTCCCTCGGTCTGGCCGGAACCGTTCGGCCTGGTAGCGGTGGAGGGATTAGCCGCGGGTTGTGTTTCGGCCGCGTCGAACGTGGGCGGTCTGCCGGAAGCTGTCGGTCCCTGCGGGCTGCTGTTTCCGAAGGGCGATGCAGAGGCCCTGGCCGCGATCCTCAAGACCCTGGTTGCCGATTCGTGTTTGCGGGAACAGTTGCTGGCTCAACGCGACAACCATCTGCGGCGGTTTCATCCGGAGGTCGTTGCCCGTAACTATCTGGAGTTTTTTGCAACAGTCGTGAGGGATCATTCGCGATCCAGCATCCTTCGTAGAGCGAAGAAGGACTGATACGTGCGCATTCTCATTCTCAGCATCAATTACTGGCCTGAAGTGACAGGGATTGGTGCGTTCACGACGTACCGGGCGGAGTATCTGGCCGCCACCGGGCACGAAGTGGAGGTGTGCACCACATTTCCGTACTATCCGAATTGGAAGGTGCCGCCGGAGTACTCAGGCAAGCTGGGACTGAAAGAGAAGCGCAATGGAGTTTCGATCGTTCGCAGCTACTCCTATATTCCAACCCGGGTCACCGCACTCAAGCGCATCCTGTTCGAGGCGAGTTTCATCATCGGCGTGACGCTGCGCGCATTGCTGCGCAAGCGGCCGGACGTGTTGCTGGTGGTTTCGCCGCCGCTGGGCCTGGCGGCTACGGCAATTCTGTTGAGCCGGCTGTGGAGTATTCCGTACGTGTTCGATGTGGAAGACCTGCAGCCCGATTCGGCATCCGACCTGGGCATGCTCCCCAAGTGGGCGGTGAAACTTCTCTATAAAGTCGAGAACGCGGCCTACCGCCATGCGCGATTGGTCACCACGCTGACGCCGAGCATGCGACAGAAGATCATCGCCAAAGGTTTTCGAGAGGATCATGTTGAGCTTCTGGAGCCGCGCATGGACGACTCGCTCATCGATCTGCCACCGGAGGAAGGGATCGCGTTCCGGCAGCGGTATAATCTAGGAGAGAAGTTCCTTGCGACGCACAGCGGGAACATGGGTGTGAAGCAGGGCCTCGACGTCATTCTCGATGCTGCGGCACTGAACCGCGCCGACGATTCCATGCTGTTCCTGTGCGTGGGCAATGGCTCGGATTGCGAAAGAATCAAGCGCCGCGCCGCGGAGCTGGATTTGGGCAATGTGCGTTTTTTGCCGCTGCTCGATGAGACGGATTTCCGCGGATTGATGGCAGCCAGCAATGTTTGCCTGGTGACGCAGCAGCGGTCGGTTTCAGAGATCTTTTTTCCGTCGAAGATCGTGACCTATCTGGCGGCGGGGCGTCCTATGATTGCATCGGTCAATCCCGAGTGCGAGGTTGCCCGCATGACGCGCGAGTCGGGAGCGGGCAGGGTGGTCGAGGCGGAGAATCCGCGAGCGCTTCTGGAGGCAGTTTGCGAATTGAGGAACGCCGATTTGCGCAAGGCCGGCGAGAATGCGCGCGCGTATGCATGCATGCGGTGGTCGTCAGGACGCGTTCTGGAGCACCTGGAGCGGAGCCTCACGGCGGCGGCGGGGTCTCCAATGAGTTCCCTGGCCTGGAAAGGATTCAAACCATGAGTGGCGCCAAAACAGGAAGTGCGTTCTTGATCGCGATCGTTGCCGCGATGGTTTTGCCCTGCGCGGGGATCGCGCAAATGCAGCAGTCCGGAACCCAGGAAAGTACCGGCACGACTCCGTCGCTCACCGACGCAACGGCCACCTCTACGACGGCGGGTCCGACGGGGGCGAGCAGTGGAGCGTCGAGCTGGACAACAAGAAAAGACAGTTTCGGAATCACAGGCAAGACGCCGTCGAAATCGAGCATGGGAGCAACCGGCGGAAGCTGGTGGGCTGGGGGCGGAAGTTTCGGGATGAGAGCTCAGCCGGGCGGAATCTGGTACGATAGCGGCGGCGGATCGATGGGAACTCCAGGCACCGCTCCCACGCAAATTCCTACAGCCGAAGGATTCGCTCCTGCAGCACTGCCGGGGCTGCCTGCGGAGGTTCCGGCGACAGCAAGTACTCCCGGCGGAGCGCGATCTCGTGGCATTCCGGCTTCACGTTCCATGGCTGGCGGGCATCCCGGTTCCGGTGCGCATTTCGCGGTTTCGAGCGGTTCTCATCCCGGCGGCAGCAGATCCGTGAGCAGTAAGCAAACTTCACTCGGCGCACGTGGCCATGCCGGCCCGAGCCGCGGATTAGGCTTAGGTTCTTCCAGCGGGCATGCGAAGCCGCCAGCACCCTCCGTATTCGCGCCGTTAGGCTCCTCGACAATGGGAGGCACGCCGCCACCGGGTTCCACGCACGAAACCATTCCGTAGGGTCTGTTCGCCGCAGTGAGTCAGACGCTCCTTTTGCGCGACCATCGCGCGTGAGTTAGAGCAGGGGCGTTTGGGATGGGAGTGAAGCGTGGCGCTTCTCCCAGATTTTGGCATCCACGAGAAAACGGAACCAGAAGGTTTGCAAGACCCAGAAGATGAGGCCCTCGGTTCCGTCGAGAAAGCCCAGCCGGAAGAAGTAGCGATACACAAACAGGGCAAACGGACGCACGAACAGCGGCATGCGATTGTATTTTTGGCGAAGGTATCGCTTGCGCTGCGCGGGGTTGCCGCGGACGTCGGGTTGAAGACGGCCGGACGTCTCCTGGCTGTCCAATTCAGCCACCTCGCCGTCCGCCCAGCGATTGTGCCTCGCGATCCACTCCGTCAGGGGCATGCGGATGTCGTCGATCATGGTGCCTTGCAATTTGCCGCTGGCGCCGCTCAAGAGCAGGAAATGCTGGTCGTATTTGCGGTCTTCGCAGCGCCCCACCCCGCTCTGAAACAGTCGCAAATGCCAGGTTGGGCTCATGCCCCCGTGGCGCAGGACGCGGCCGAGAAAGCGCAGATAGCGGGGCAGAAAGAATCCCGCGTGTCCGGGCTCTTCAGGAAGCGCCAGAATGGCCGCAACCAACTCATCATCCATCCATTCATCGGCATCCAGATGCAGTTGCCAGGGCCTGGTGATGGGTAGATTGTCGATGGCCCAGTTACGCTGCGCGCCATAGTTCTCGAAGGCGTGCTCGACGACGGTGACCCCGAACGTACGCGCCAGCTCTACGGTCCCGTCCTTGCTCGAAGAGTCGACGACGAAGATTTCGTCGGAAACCCGCTTGGCGCTCGAAAGCGTGGCGCCGAGCGTAGCTTCTGAGTTATAAGTCAAAAGGATAACGGTTGGCCGCATAACAAAGATGGTAGCGCAAGAGCACGCCGGGAGCCCGATCCAACCGCAACCGGAAAAAGAGCTTCTTTGATGCCGGGGAGATGAAGCACGGAGCCCGATGAAGGTTTTATTGGTGGGGAACTACCCATTTGACGGGTCGACAAGCATGCATATTTGGTCGCATGCGCTGCTTCGCGAACTGCGTCAGCTTGATGTCGATGTCAAGGTAATTTCTCCACGGCCGAAGTTCGGCAAGATGAAGCCCTCCGCGCACGGCGTGGGGAAGTGGCTGGGCTACGTTGATCGCTTCGTGATCTTCCCGCGCGCCTTGCGCTCCGCGGCAGCCGAGGCCGGCATCGTGCATCTATGCGATCACGGCGCCGCGATGTATGCGCCGATGATCAGGAGAAAGTTCAAGGGAAAACCGGTCGTGGTCACGTGTCATGACATGATTGCAGTGCGCGGCTCGCGCGGCGAGCTGCCAGAGCTGCGGTCTTCGGCCTTTGGGCAATTTCTGCAGCGCTGGATTTGCCATGGACTGAGACATGCTACGCGCGTGGCGTGCGTTTCCCGGGCAACCTTCGACGATGCGCGCAGGATTCTGAAAGAGGATGAGAATCTCTGCGTTATTCTGAACGGCCTGAACTACCCATTTCAGCCCCTGGCGCCGGGCGAAGCGGAGCGGCGGCTCGCGGGCCTCACATCCGTTCAAACTCCCTTCGTTCTCCACCTTGGCTCCAACACGGCCTACAAGAATCGCGAAGGCGTGCTGAGAACCTTTGCAAAAGCGGCAGCGGAAACAAGTTTGCAGTTAGTGATTGCCGGCGAGGCGCTGAACCAGAGGCTGGCCCAGCTGGCGCGCGAGTTGCAGATTGAGGAGCGCATCGTTCAAGTCGTAAAGCCGGATGCCGGCTTGATCGAGGCGCTTTACAATCGCGCGGTCTGCTTACTTTTTCCCTCGCGCTATGAGGGATTCGGGTGGCCGCCGATCGAGGCCCAGGCATGCGGTTGTCCGGTTGTAGCCAGTGATATTCCTCCACTCGCTGAAGTGCTCGGGCAATCGGCGGTTCTCAGGCCGGTTGATGATGAAGCCGGCATGGCCGATGCCATCCGCAGACTGGCCAGTGACCAGGAAATCCGCGAGCAGCTGCGGCAGAGCGGATTTGTGAATGTTCGTACCAGGTTTCAAACTTCGCGCATGATCGGCGAATACATGTCGCTCTATCGGGAGCTTACCGGCAAGGATTCGAATTTTGAATTCCCATCGCATGTGTGATCGGTTGTGAATCCGTGGCAGGGGAGAGACCGAAGCGGAGGCCTTCCGCGCCGTGGATTTCGAAGAGGATGCAGCTAACTCCTCAAGAACCCGTGCCAGGTGAACCGGTAAGTGGACGAACAAAGCGGGACGTCACACTGCAATCAGGCAAGCTTCAGCAAAACTATCTATGCGATGGCGCTGCCACTTTGTGAGGAGCTTCGATGGCCAAGGTCTTACTTCACTCTGTGAGCCTTGAGGATTCGCGGATAGCTAAGTGGATGCAGGGAGCTTATGATCTGTTTACTGCGAGCGCCGGCCTGGATCACTTCGGAGTGCACAGCCTTACCTCCGATCCCTGCGACGCGGATCTTATCGTCTTTGCAGAACTTGGCAGCCACGGAATATTCGCTGAGCGAGTGCGGCACCATCCTTATGTAAAGAAATTCCGGGAAAAGTGTTTCCTCTTTGACCCCAGCGACTACGCACTGCCGTTGCTGCCCGGTGTCTATGCCTCGCTGCGAAAGAAGTACTATCATGCAGCCAGAACTTGCACCGGCTACTATCTTCGCGTTGATGAAAACCCATACGTGGAGTTTCGTCCGCCACAGCAGAACTACCAATACATCGCCAGCTTTATCGGGTCAATCGAAAACGATCCAGTGCGCGCGAAGTTTCTGAAGCTCCCGCGGGAGTCGTTTGTTGTCGAGGATACATCGTCGTATGCCGTCAGAATGCTCTACGGCGGGGAAAAGGAAGAGCGTCATCGCTTCTGGTCTCACTACGCCGACGTCATCGCTTCTGCCCCATTTGCCCTCTGTCCGCGGGGACGCGGGCCAGGAAGCGTTCGGCTGTTTGAGGCCATGCAAATGGGACGCGTGCCGGTGATCATCTCCGACGAATGGGTCTACCCCACACGCGTCGATTGGCAGGCTTGCAGCATCTCGGTACCAGAAAAGGCGGTGGAGACCATCCCTGAAATCCTGCGCGATTTCCGTAGCCGCGCGACTGAAATGGGGCAGAGGGCGCGTCAGGAGTGGGAGAAGTACTACTCTCCGTCCGTGAGATTTCATTGGCTGGTTGAGGACTGCCTGGCGATGCGGCAGAGGAGACGCATGCCGGAGGCGATCGCCGGAAGGCTCGTATGGCTGCATCTCTTCAATTACAGTACATTTCGGCTTTATCTCATCAGCAAGAGGGGGATCTATCGCGAGACCGGCAAGATTGTGCTGTAGCAGGTAAGGCCTTAGTGGCGGCCAGGCATCTCAGTTGGCTGCAAATAGCTCTTTGCTCGAGTGGCGAAGGAGGGAAATTCCGCGGTCTCCAAGTCCGGCAGTGCTGCGTTTGCGGAAGTGGGTTTACGCGGAATGCGGTTGTATTCTGTGCTCTATCTCCGTTGTCTGAGATCGATATCGGGCGGAGTTCGAAATGTTCGATCTGGTAAGAAGAAAAATAAGAAGACGACCCTTTCCACTGAATATTCCAGCGCTTCGTGCTTGCCGAGTATCGTATAGCCAGCACGGAGAGGATCTATTTCTTACGCTGCTGCTTGGATATGAGAGAAGCCACGGCGTCTACGTCGATATCGGCTGTTTTCAGCCAATTGTTTTTTCGAACACCTACATTTTTTATCAGCGCGGCTGGAAGGGGCTTGCCATCGATCCTAATCCACAATTCAGGCAGGCATGGCGACGATATCGACCGAGAGACACCTTCCTGAACTTGGCAATATCAAAGACCCGGGGAAGAATGACCTACCTAATCGATCGGCAGTTTTCACCAATGAACAAAGTGTTGCATGGGAATGAAGTTACAGGCTTTGACCCTGCCCAGCACGAAGTAAGTTCCTGTGAAGCGGCCCCGTTGGCGGAAGTACTTAGCCAGCATCTTGAGGGAAACCAAATCGACCTTATGAGTGTGGATTGTGAGGGCATGGACCTTGAGGTTCTGGAGTCCAATGATTGGAACAAATATCGCCCCCTGGTTCTCGCCGTCGAAGATATGGACATATCAGGTGAGAGTAGGTTGAATCGATTTGCAGAAAGTCTCGGATATGAGTACCGGGCGTATATCGGACTAACAAAGATATTCCAACTTAATTAGCATCTCAGGGGCATTCCGACTGCGTGTGCCGGAGTCTGATGCAGAGGCGGAATCGGGCAAGAGGCGACTGAAATGGGGCAGAGGGCGCGTCAGGATTCGAAGGTGAACCAATGAAGGAAGCACAAGCGCTGCCGCCAACCCGCGGGATCTATCTGGTTGCGAATCGGCGGAGCGAAGAACAGTGCAAAAACTTGATCCATTCGATTCGCCGCTGCGGATGCCGATTGCCGATTCGGATCATTCCCTACGGAGGACATCCGGTTTCTTTCGACGAGCGATGGGAAGACGTCAAGCGTCTGGAGTTGAACGACTTTCCCAGCGAGGGAATGGCGTTTGTCAAGGAACTGGAGCGGCGCACGGGGCAACCTGATCCAGGCCATCTTCGCAGGTATCTCGCCTGGTTTGGGGAGTTTGACGAATTTTTATATTCAGATAATGATATCGTCGCGTTGATGAACTGGGAGGAGTTATTCACCTATCTCGAAAACTATGAAGTCGTGCACGCCGATGAAGAGTTTACGACCGGCGGCAAGTACACCATGCAACAGCCGGATCGCTTCGAGGAACTGGTGGGCGCAGGGACTTTGCAGGCTGCGCTGACGGCGGGACATTTTCTGTGCCGCAGGTCGCCGCGGCACCCTGCCGATTTGCTGGCGGGGATTGCCTGGATGGAATCGCACCCGGAAGTGCCGATCTGGAACGATCAGACGCTTCTGTACGTGACGCTGGTGCTGGCGCAATGGCGTGTACTGAACCTTTGCAAACCGCCGCACGGCTGGGCCTCTTCCTGGGCAGGTAATTACAAGAATGTTCTGGATCTGATCCGCGCCATTCAGGTGGAGCGACGGCCGATCAGTCACCTGCACTACTCGGGAGGGATCGCCGCCGGCACGGAGCCGATTGACGAATTACTATTGACCAGTTTGCCGGTGAAGGAACGCAATCACAAGTTGTTGCGGGCGCTGTTGTGGCAGGCATCGGGACTCCGCGCAATAGAACGGCAGTACAGCCGCGTGAAGCACAAGATCAAGCGGCTCAAGAACGGCTCGAAGTAACGGGCGCGGGTCGAGGAGGGAAAGTTATTCGCCTTACAGATCACATACAGGCCGCAAAAGTATTTTTTCTTCCCAAATTGCATCGCATCGCGGAATTCCTGGCATCCCAGGGAATCACGATTGCGTGCAATCTTTTATTTGGATTGCTTTGCATCCGATTGCTTCCTATCGGAGAGTACGCGAAGTTTGTCGTAGTTTTTGCCATCCAGGGATCTCTCATGGTCCTTTTGGATGTGGGCATCTCGGGGACTTTCATCCCTCTGGTCGGCGAGCGGATTGAAGACCGGCAGCTGATTGCCGACTACCTTGCCTCCATACGGCAGATTGCGCATTGGCTCTTTGCCATCGCGGTTCCCGTCATCGTGGTTGCCTACCCGCTCCTGGTCCGCAACCGCCATTGGAGCTGGCAAGTCGTGGCGGCGATGGTTGTCATTGTGCTTGTCTCAGCGTGGTTTGCGCGTGTCGGATCCTCCTACGGCTCGGTGCTGATTCTGCGGCGCGATCGCTATCGCTATTACCAGGCGCAAATCTTTTCCAGCCTCGGCTCTTTGGTGTTGCTCGGCATCTTTTTCGCCATTCACCGGTTTGGCGCGTTCACGGCCATCCTCATCGGCGTGGGCAAAATCATTTGGATTGCTTTCTATTATTTCCGACGCTCGAATCAACTGCTCGGGGTAAAGGGCACGCCCTCAAAAGAGAAGCGCACGGCCATCATTCAACTCACTCTGCCGGCCATTCCCAGCGTTGTGTATTACGCGGTGGGAGGCCAGATCTCGGTTTTCTTGATCACTATCTTCGGCCGCACCGCCGCAGTGGCATCGGTGGGCGCACTCGGCCGGCTGGGGCAGGTTTTCTCGCTTCTGTCGCCGATGAACGCAATCCTCGTGGAGCCCTACTTTGCAAGGTTGCCGAAGGTGCATCTGAAAAGCCATTACCTCATGGCAGTGGCCGGAGCCAGCGCGTGCGGCGCCGGCATGGTAGCACTGGCCCGAGTTTGGCCGGGGCTCTTCCTCTGGGTACTCGGCCCAAAATATGCGGGCTTGCAAACAGAAGTCGTGCTGGTCATCCTGGCAGGAGCCATCTCGCTTGCAGGCGGCGTTACCGCCGCCATCAATGGCTCGCGCCGGTTCACTTACTACTCTTTTGTGCTGACGGACAACGTCGTCACCCTGATTGTGCAGGCCATCTTTATCTGGAAGGTAGATATGAGCACGGTGAAGAATGTGCTCTGGTTCAATATCGCGAGCCTAGTGCCAACTTTTATAACGGGTATTCTTGCCACGTTCTACGGTTTTGCCAAGGGCGGACGCAGGGTAGCAGGTATAGACTACAGTCTTGAAAACAACTGAGGCCTGCATCGCAGTGGCGCCGCAGTTTCATCCGCAACGGAATTGAAGGAGCACGTTCGTGAGGTGTCCGAGATTAGCAGATTTGCCACGGCCGCCTGCAGATAAGGCCGGCTGGCCTTGGACCGAAGAGTCAGAGCAGTTGCCCGATTTGATGCCAAACGGCCAGCCATGGCCGAAAATCAGCATTGTGACACCGCTTTATAACCAGGAAGGGTTCGTTGAGGAAACCATCCGGTCAATCTTGCTGCAGGGATATCCAAATTGCGAGCACATTATTGTCAACGATGGCTCGACGGATGGATCCCTAGCGGTCGCGGAAAAATACGGGCGCTGGAGCACTTGCATTACGCAAAAGAACGCAGGCCAGTCGGCCGCTTTGAATCGGGGTTTCCGGACGGCGCAGGGGGAGTTGATCGGCTGGCAGAACTCCGACGATTTGTACGGCCAGGACAACTTCAAGGAGGGTGCGCTCGCGTCGGCCCGATATCCGGATTATGAAATCTATAACGGCACGACGCGAGGGTTTCAAGAGATGGACCTTCGGCCGCCATGGCTGTTTGAGATGTGTGAGGAGTTTACGCAGTCTGGGCTGCTGGAGCGGATGTGCGTGATGAACCAGAGCATGTTCTTCAGGCGCAGAATCTTCGAGCGGGGTTTTTATATTAAGGAGGAAATGCACTATGCCATGGACCCGGATTTCTTCTGGCGTCTGTCGCTCGAGGGCTTTCGCTACAAGCTGGTCCCTTTGATGATCGGTTATTACAGACAGCAAGCGGCGGCCAAGAGCACAAATCCCAGCGTGCGCGCCAGCCTGGAGTCTTATGGGATTTTGCGCTGGCTATGCCGTGATAAGAGGCTTGCTCCTGAGTTGCGCCGCGTTGCGCGGAAAAAGCTGAGGGCTGACTTCCTGCGATCGCTCACAAAGGCACGGCGCAGCGTGCCTGGAAAGCTCGTGGCAGAGCTGCTTTTGCCCATTTGAGATTTCTATCGTGCATCATTCATTGGCAGAGGCGAGTCGTCGGGACCATGGAGAAGCGACAAACTGACGCGTCAAGAGCATCAAGGGGGTGCAATGAGAAAGATACTGGTCACTGGATCGTCGGGCCTTATTGGATCAGAGGTCTGCCTTAACTTTGCGGCTGAAGGATGGCAGATCCACGGAGTTGATAACAATCAGCGAGCGGTGTTCTTCGGTCCCAAAGGGGATACGCGTTGGAATCAACGGCGCCTTGAGCGCACCGTCAAGGACTTTGCCCACCACGAGTTGGACATCCGCAATCGCGCCGGGGTGATTGAGCTTTTAAAGCAGCTCAAGCCGGATGCGGTGGTGCATACTGCGGCTCAGCCGAGCCATGACCTAGCCGCGTCGATCCCATTTGATGACTTCGACACCAACGCTGTGGGAACGCTTAACCTGCTTGAGGCCGCGCGTCAGGCTGTGCCAGAGTCTCCGTTTGTTGCGATGTCAACGAACAAGGTATACGGTGATGCACCCAATGAGTTGCCGCTGAGGGAACTCGACACGCGTTGGGAATACGCGGACGCAGCTTATTGGGAAGGCATTCCTGAAACATTCCGCATCGATCAGTCAAAGCACTCCATCTTTGGGGCGTCGAAGGTCGCCGCGGATGTGATGGTGCAGGAATACGGTCGATACTTCGGGATGCCGACATGTGCGCTGCGTGGCGGCTGCCTGACGGGTCCGAATCACTCAGGCGTCGAGCTGCACGGCTTCCTTAGCTATCTCATAAAGTGCAACGTATCTGGCACGAAATACAATGTCTATGGATACAAAGGAAAGCAGGTTCGCGATAACATCCATTCGTATGATGTCGCCCGCTTCATCGCTGCCTTTATCGCGAATCCACGAGCCGGGGAGGTGTATAACCTCGGAGGAGGCCGCGCCAATAGTTGTTCCATTCTTGAGGCGTTCACGATGGCCGAAGGGATCTCCGGCAAGAAGATGATCTTTGAATACGTGGACCAAAACCGAGCAGGAGATCACATCTGCTATATCAGCGATCTGCGGAAGATGAAGGCGCATTATCCGGACTGGAGCATCTCCAGGTCGCTTAGTGATATCTTCACAGAGATTCACGAGTCGTGGGCAGTGCGTTCCGAGGCGCCCCAGTAGCTGTTGCGCGAAGTATTCCCGCAGCGGCTTTGTGCCGGCGGTACTGGCGCTAAAAAGGGAAGTGTACGCGCCGGAGCAAAAATAGACCACGTGACGCCGCGATAGCGGCGTTGTTAATTAGCCGTAGAAATGTTGTGCGCCTGGGCATTAGTCTCCATCCGCAGGCTCCGCATGGAAACCATGCCTGCTCTGGCGCAGAACCCAGGGCATTCCCCTTCCATACATAACGTGCCGCACCGTGCCGGTAAAATGCCGCGCGGCAATAGTTTTGTAATCCACGTCCGTTTCCCAATAAAACTGTCTCCGTGCGCTGATCACGTACCGGTCTTCGGGCAGGGCCTGCGCGTTTGCCCTCCTCATCAGAATGCTCATCACAGTCTGCTCAGTAAAC
>Ga0181520_10005666_pt1 | contig 19727 bp, 16 predicted proteins | sample PEATcosm2014_Bin_29_FD_132451 | JGI IMG/M metagenome (GOLD analysis project Ga0181520, IMG submission 132451) | Peatland microbial communities from MTU Mesocosm Facility, Houghton, MI, USA - PEATcosm2014_Bin02_30_metaG | ecosystem: Environmental > Terrestrial > Soil > Wetlands > Peat | place...
GCAGCCGGATCAGCGTGGACTTGCCCGCGCCGTTCACGCCCACCAGCGCCACGCGGTCACCGCGCTCAATGCTGAAGCGCACGTTGTCCAGCACCAGCTTTGCGCCATAACTCTTCGTGAGTCCTTCCGCCTCCGCAACCATGCGCCCTGAAGGCGGCGGCTGAGGAAACTTGAAGTGAATCGTAGACTCCTCTTCGGGAATTTCAATCCGCTCGATCTTTTCCAGTTCCTTGATGCGGCTCTGCACCTGCTTGGCCTTGGTGGCTTGGGCGCGGAAGCGATTGATGAACGCCTCCAGGTGCTCAATCTGTATGCGCTGGTTGCGATAGGCCGACTGCAACTGCGTTCGCCGCTCATCTTTTTGACTAAGGTATTTTGTGTAATTTCCCTGGTAGATATTCAGCCGCTTATTCCAAATCTCTACCGTTCTATCAATCGTCACATCCAGAAAATAACGATCGTGCGAGATCAGAATATAGCCGAAGGGATAACTCTTCAGATAGTCTTCAAGCCAGTTGCGCGTCTCAAGATCCAGATGGTTGGTTGGCTCGTCCAGCAGAAGCAGATTCGGTTTGGCCAGCAGCAATTTCGCCAGCGCAATCCGCATCTGCCAGCCGCCGCTGAACTCATCCGTCTGCCGCGACCAGTCCTCTTTGCTGAAGCCCAGGCCAGTCAGCACGCCGCCAACCTGCGCATCCAGCGCGTAACCGTCCAGCGAGTGAAAGCGCTCCTGCAGCATCGAGTAGCGCTCGGCCGTTGCTTCATATTCCGGTCCCGCGTGCTCCAGCACAGCCAGTTGCCCGCCCAGCCGTTCCACCTCGTGCTCCATCTCGCGCAACTCGTCAAAGACCGTCAGGCACTCCTCGAAGACGCTGCGCCCTGCAAGCGCCAGTCCCTCTTGCGGCAGATAGCCAATGCTCATGCCGCGCGTCTGCTGCACCTGGCCGTAATCCAGCGTTTCCAGGCCTGCCAGCACCTTCATGATGGTAGATTTGCCGGTGCCGTTGGCGCCCACGAGCGCAGTTTTTTCCCTGCTTCGGATCAGCCAGTTGGCTTCCAGAAACAAGACTCGCGGACCAAACCGCTTGCCGGCATTTTGCAGGGAGAGCATCTGCTTCCAGTGTATCGTTCGCGGGTCATTTGACAGGCAACGTGAAATACCGTCTAAACCTGCTTGATCTGGAGCATGATGACATCCGCAATATCGACCAACATGCCATCCGCGTCGAGCTTTTCGTATTGGTTGCTTCCAGGCATCTTTCGATAGACATTTTCCAGAAAGATGAGCTTATGATTCTCCTCGTCGTTGGCTATAGAAAAGCTCATGACTCGTCCCGTAATACTGCCTTGGTTTTCTTTCAATACAAGCTCAACGAAAACATCTTTTCTCTTCCCTTGGTCATCAAGATCAGGAAACAGGGCATTGTAAATAATGGGTCGTCCTGTGATTAGGAATCTTTCAATGTGATTTGTCCAAAAGCGCCCCAGCCCGGACTTATCGATGCCAAGCTTTTCGGAAACCCACTCCGAAGTTCTCCATGAATCAAGGAGTCCTCGCCCTAGTCCAAGCGACCAGCCGATGCCGAGGGAAAGAAACAGGTAGATCGCTAAGTATCCTGATGGAAGCTCACTGAATTTCTTTAACAATTCGGAGGGTGAGAGCGGAAGCCACCAGCGGATGAAAAACATTGCGGAACTTTGGTACAACAAACCGGCAAGTATCCAGAAACAGCCGTAAAAAAGAGTCAGAATAAAATGAGCCAGTACGCTAAAGATCAGAAACTCGGCAACCTCTTCGGTTGCGCCCTTTTCTCGCCTTGTGCGGGGAACGAAGCGATCGCTTCCCCGGCGGGCAAGGTATCCCGGCAACACGGCAAGAACAATCAGCACAACCTTTGAGAGGTCGATGTCCATTTCAAATTATTGCCGGGTAGACGAAGTGACGGTTGTCGATTCTTGCTCTGGCGCTTGATCCCTTGATGAGGCCGCGGACCGAACTGCGGTGACAAAGGGATTCTCCGCCCGCGCTGGACCAACAAAGTGATTGGCCGTGCTGAATCTCTCGTTGAATTTGTTTGGCTTTATCGTTGCTTGTTGGGTTTCGGCCATCTCACACCTCTCTGAATCAGTTTAACCAAGTTTTAAGACTGCTTCTGCTGCGTTCCGGCAGGTGCAACGGGGTTGGTCGGTGTTTGGGTCGAAGCTGCCTGGGATTGAATAAAAGGATTCGGCGTATTGGGATTCGCCGGTCCCTTCGACCAATGAGCATCCTTTTGCACCCAAATTGCACTGTCCTGCGCTAGAACGGGATTTACAATTTTTGAAAACTGATCCGACAAGCTCCCTCCACGTAAAAAGTATACGCCATTTGCTTTTCCCGCAAAAATTCATCTTCCTTTCATCTGATTCCTCTAATTATTGTTGTGACAGGCTGTGCTTCCCCGCGCGCCTGCACTTGAAATTCTTTTCCCTGGAGCCTATTCGATGGCCGATCTGGCAACTACAGTGGATGCGGCGCCCGCTGGGGCATCGCTGCTTGACCGCAAAATGAAAAAGTCCTCTGCGTGGTTCAGCGGCGCGGTGGTTTTGGTGGCGCTGATTGGCGGTCTTGGCTACATCGGCTTCCACATCGCGCAGGATCTGGGAAACATCGCCATCGTCAGCATCTGGCCTTATGCGCTGCTGGGCGTGGCGCTGCTCATCGCTCTCGGCTTCGAGTTCGTCAACGGCTTCCACGATACGGCCAACGCCGTCGCCACAGTAATTTACACACACTCTCTGGACCCGAATATCGCAGTTGTATGGTCGGGGCTCTGCAATCTGGCCGGTGTGCTAGTCTCTTCGGGCGCAGTCGCTTTTTCCATCATCACGCTGCTGCCGGTCGAGTTGATTTTGCAGGTCAGCTCCGGCGCGGGCTTTGCCATGGTCTTCGCGTTGCTGATTGCCGCAATTATCTGGAATCTGAGCACCTGGTGGTTCGGACTTCCGGCATCAAGCTCGCACACCATGGTCGGCTCCATCATGGGCGTGGGATTGGCCAACCAATTCATGAACGCGCATGGCGGCACCAGCGGCGTGGATTGGGAGCAGGCAACAAAAGTATTCAAAGTACTGCTGATCTCGCCCGTGATTGGCTTTGGCGCGGCCGCGCTTTTGCTGTTGGTGGCCAAGCTCTTCATCAAGTATCCGGCGCTCTATGAAGCGCCCAAAGACAACACGCCTCCACCGTGGCCAATCCGCTTGCTGCTGGTGCTGACCTGCTCCGGCGTCAGCTTTTCTCATGGCTCCAATGACGGTCAGAAGGGCATGGGACTCATCATGCTCATCCTCATTGGAACAGTGCCAACGGCCTATGCTCTCAACCACGCCGTCAGCGCTCGCGACGTGCAGGATTTCATCGCCGCATCCGAGCAGGCCGGGCACATTCTGGACCGGCATGTGGACGCCAACGGAATTATCGGCGCAGATCCCCGCTCCGAGGTCACCGACTACATCCGCACCAAGCAGATCCAGCCGGATACAGTGCTGGCGCTGCGCGAGCTGGTCGAAGATCTGAACCACGAAGTAGCTCTCTACAAGGAGTTCAAGGCCGTTCCCGCCAGCCAGCAGACCAACGTCCGCAATGATATGTATGTGGCCAGCGAAGCGATCCGGCTGATGCAGAAGAACAATAATCCAGCCTTTACCTCCGAGGAGAACGCAGCCCTCAAGAACTACAAGAGCAAGGTAGACAAGGCCACCAAGTTCATTCCGCCGTGGGTCAAGGTCGCCGTGGCATTGGCGCTGGGCCTGGGCACCATGGTCGGTTGGAAGCGCATCGTCGTCACTGTGGGCGAAAAGATTGGCAAGGAGCATCTGACCTACGCGCAGGGCGCTTGTGCCGAGCTTGTCGCCATGGCTACCATCTCAGCCGCCGATAACTTCGGCTTGCCGGTCTCGACGACGCACGTCCTCAGTTCAGGCGTCGCCGGCACCATGGCGGCCAACCGGAGCGGCCTGCAATTTTCCACTATTCGCAACATCGCAGCGGCATGGGTCTTTACGCTGCCGGCTGCGGCCTTGCTCTCCGGTTCGCTCTTCTGGCTCTTCCGCCAGTGGACTCACTAAAGCGGCTTCCCCCACTTTTCAGGGCGTCTGGCATTGCCGGACGCCCTTTTTACAGGCCTCCAAGAGACACTAAAGTCTGCATTGGCGCGCAGGGCTGCCCGGATTCCGGTACCATATTGAAGGTACCGATTAAAGAATGAGCCTGAAAGCCAAGCTGGAAGCAGTCATCTACGCCGCGGAGGAGCCGGTCACACTGGCCCAGCTCGCCGCCCTCTTTGCCGACGAAGCCCTCGAGTGGAAGGCGGAGCAGGAGGCCGTGTCTGCCAAGCTGGCGGACGTTCAACCTTTCCTCGGCGAGGAGTTCGCCCCGCCGGAACCGGAGCCGACTTTGGCGCGGGATCTGGATGCGGAACTCGACCTGGAAACCGATCCGGCGACTGAGCCAGCAACCGAGCCCGAGATCGATCAGGTTTTTGATCCAGAGTCCGATTCTGCCGCGGCTGTCGTGGATTCGGAGATTTCGGCCAGTCCCGAAGCGAATGCGGAAGCCATATCCGAAACCTCTGTGGAAGCTGCTCCCGAGTCTGCCGAGCTTTCCGATGAAGCGGCCACAACCGCTCCCGCCGAACCGGGAGCCGAAACCGCCCAGACCGCCGAAGCCACCGCCGAGGCCGAACTCGAAGCTCGCCGTCAAGCCAGGCTGCGCGAACGCGAGGTCCGCGCCATCATCCGCCAGCTTCTTGAAGAGCTGATCTCCGCCTGCGCCAGCAACGGCCGCGGCGTGGAGATTCGCGAGATCGCCGGCGGCTACCGCATGGCCACCAAGCCCGAGTGCCATGACGCCGTTCGCCTCTTCATCAAGAGCCTCAAGCCGGCTCTCAAGCTCTCCCTGCAAGCCCTGGAGACGCTGGCCGTCGTCGCCTACAAGCAGCCGGTTACCGCGCCCGAGGTTAATGAGATTCGCGGCGTGGATTCCTCCGGCGTCTTCGGTTCGCTGCTGGCGCGCAAGCTGATTGCAACGGCCGGCCGCAAGCCGGTCATCGGCCGGCCCATCCTCTACAAAACCACGCGCGAGTTTCTGCTCCGCTTCGGTCTCAAAGATGTCTCCGAGCTGCCTTCAATGGAGGAGTTCGAGAAGATGGCGACCATTGAGCTCGACGAGCCGGAAACGGCCGCTGCTGATGGCGCCGCGATGAAGCCTAACCCTGCTCTGGGGCCTGAATTTGAAGAAGCTGGACGCGAAGAGTTGGAAGCCGCGCCCGGCGAAGAAATGGAAGAGCCAACCGAAACCACTGAGACCGCCGCGATGGCGGTCAGCAACGAAGCCCAAACCCCGCAGAGATAGTCCCTGCCGCGCCTCCCGCCACCGTGCAGGAAGAAACTGAGAAATTCCGCTATGACGACAAAGAAGAAAATTGCAGCTCCTGCCGAATCCAAACCTGAATTGATCGAAACAAAAGCTGCCAAGCCGAAGGTGAAATCGGTCCGCGCCGTCAAAGCGGTAGCGACAGAGTTGGCAAAAGGGCCTGCAAAGAAATCCACGGAAGAACCTGCAAAAGAGTCCGCAAAGAAGCCAGCGAAGAAAGCGGCAAAGAAATCCGTGAAGAAGCTCGATGCGGAGGCGGGTGAGGGTGTCAAGCCTCGCAAAAAGGCGACCAAATCAACAGCGGCTTCAGCCCCAGCGGCAGAGTCTCAAGCCTCCTCGCCGGTTAGCCAGCCCGCTGCCGCAGAGCAAGCCGAGTATCAAGCCATCATCGCCGACGCGGCGCAGGATGCAATCGATTCGGAGATCGAGAAAGCCGATTCAGAATTGGAGGCTTTTCAATTCACCGGAAGCTTCTCCAACCTGCCCGATGCTCCGGAATCAGATGCCGGAGTAGAACCCGAGGCCGATTCCGGCAATACAACCGAGCCGGAGTTCACCCCGCAGCCGCGTCCTCCCGCCAAGCTTGAGCGTTTGCAGAAGATTCTGGCCGCCGCCGGCGTCGCCAGCCGCCGCAGCGCCGAGACCATGATCGAGCAGGGACGCGTGCAAATCAACGGCAAGACCGTCACCGTGCTGGGCACCAAGGCCGATGCCGGCCGCGACCATATCCGCGTCGACGGCAAGCTGCTGCAAGGCCCTGAGCGGCTGCGCTACTTTGTTCTCAACAAGCCCAAGGGCTTTGTCACTACCGTCAAGGATCCCGAGGGCCGGCCTACGGTGATGCAGTTCTTTGACAAATTCAAGGAGCGTCTCTACCCCGTTGGCCGCCTGGATTACATGAGCGAAGGCCTGCTCCTCGTCACCAATGACGGCGACCTGGCCAACCGCCTCACCAAGGCCTCCTCGGGCGTCGAGAAGACTTATCTGGTCAAGGTCGCCGGCCAGCCAACCGAAGACGAGCTCAATGTTCTGCGCGGCGGCGTCACCATTGAATTGGGAAAGCCCGGATCGCGCCAGGTCCGCACCTCTCCGGCTCGCATCCGCCAGGTTCGCCAGGGCGACAATCCCTGGTACGAAGTGATTCTCATCGAGGGCCGCAACCGCGAATTGCGCAAAATGTTCGAGGAGATTGGCCACTTTGTCGAGAAGATTCGCCGCACCGGCTACGGACCGCTGGTTCTGGATCAGGAGCCTGGGAATCTGCGTGAGCTTGAGCCGCGGGAACTGGATGCATTGCGCCAGGCCGCCGAAGGCAAGCTGCGGACACCTAAATCCAAGGATGTGCGCCGCCGCAACCTGCTTGATGCCGGTCTGCTGCCGACGGTTCTGCCCAAGCCCAGCAGCCGTCCGCGCCTGCCGGTTCCGCCGCCAGCACGTCCGTTTGATTCGACCCGGCAGCCGGAAGAATCGGGTGCGCCATCCTCGCCGCGCCCGGTGCGCAAAGAGTGGGATTCCAAGACAACTTCCAGAGATCGGGTGAAGAACGACTTTGGTCCGAAGAAATTTGGGGCGAGGGAAGCCGGACCCAAGAGATTTGATTCAGGCCGTCCCAGCCGTCCGGCAGCATCATACGGAAAGGGCGGACCAGCCAGTTCCTTCCGTCCCGAGCGTGGTGGCCCTGAGCGTGGCGGAGAGAGTTTCCGCCCTGAGGCTGGCCGCACCTCTGCTCCCAATCCCGTTCGCAGCTTCTCGCACGCTGAAGACGAGCGTCCCAGCCGGGGAGGAAGCGGCGGCCAAGCCAGCTTTGGCTCCGCCCGGCCCGCGGGACGCAGCTTTGACCGGCCAGCTTATGATCGGCAAGGCTCTGGCCGTCCAGTTTCAGATCGTCCCTCATCTGGACATCCAGATTATGCCCGTCCCAGCACCGGTGGCGGCGCAAGGCCCAGCTCAGCCGGAACAGGCAGAACAGCTCCCGGTCGTCCCTTTACCGCCAAGCCCGCCTGGAAGAAGCCGGAAGGTGCAGGACGTTCCGAACGCCCAGAGCGGCCGCGTCCCGACCAGCCTCGGAGAGATCAACCTCGTAAGGATCAGCCGCGTTCCGACCGGCCCGCCTTCAAGCGCCCCGCTCCGCCCGTTCGCGATGCACGGGATTTCGATGACGATCTCGGCCCGGTTCGGCCGCCAAACCTCCACATTGAGGAGGTCACCGGACCAGACCGGTCCAGCCAGAGCCGTCCCTTCCCGGCGCGTTCCAGCTATAGCCGCCCCACTTCACCCCGGCCGGCGTCGAGCCGGCCACCGTCGCCCAGGCCTGATTCCAGTCGCCCAGCCGCGCCGCGTTCCTATTCCGACCGGCCAGTTTCTTCTGGCCAATCCGGTCCACCGGCCAAGCCCTACCGCAGCGAAGGCGGCCTCGAGCGTCGCTACACTACCAGCAGCGGCCAACCCCGCGCAGGCGGCGCACGGCCCAACAGCAAACCCGGCGGGTGGAAGTCCAGTAAGCCAACCGGCCGCTCGTATGGTTCCGGCTCGCGTCCCTCTTCTGGCTCGCAATCCATTGAAGCTCGCACCGGCTCCGGCTACCGTCCGTCCGCCGCGCCTCGGTCCTATAAACCCCGTACCGAAGGCGCATCCGACTACCGCCCAACCACGGCGAAGCCTTATCCCGGTTCAGCTTCCCGCGCTGAAAGGAAGGCTGGTCCTGGCTGGAAGCCCAAGCCGAGTTTTGGTGGCCCGGGCAGGCCCGCATCCGGTACGCGAAGCGGGTCCAAACCCGGCGGTTTCTCAAAGTCAGGCTACAAGGGCAAGCCCAGTGGCGGCTCCGGCTTCAAACGATCCGCCCCCCGCGCTGGCGGCAAACCCGGTGGAAAGAAGCGGGGCTGAGTTGCCACCTCAGCCGTTTTCCTGCATCGGACGCGCGTGGACAACCATCCACAGTATTCCGAACTTGTCCCTGAGCATACTGAAGCGGAAGGCGAAGAATGTCTCGCCCATGGGCATCAGAATCTCGCCGCCTTCCGCCAGGAGCGCATGGATGCGTTCCGCCTCTTCGCTGCTATCCGCGTGAAGAGTAAGATAGGCGCTTCGCATGGGCTGAAACCGGTCCGGTGGGCCATCGCTGGCCATCAGCATCGTCTCGCCAAGCAGGATGCGGGCATGGAGAACGCCATTCTCCATGCCCGGCGGAAAGTTTTTCGGTTCCGGCATCTCGCTGTAGGTCATTATCCCGGTAATCTTTCCGCCAAGATGTTTTTCGTAGAAGCGCAGAGCCTCCGCGCAGTTGCCGCCAAAGTTCAGGTAGGTGTTCAGTTTCATTGTTTCGATCCTCCTTTTGGGAAATGGTTAGCTTTTGGGGAATGAATGGGTGAAGGGAAGGGTGGAATCAGCGGCGTGGGGTCGCGTTCTTGCCAACGCCGATAGGTCTCGGCCAGCATCGCCTCGCGATTTTCTTCCATCTTCGCGATGAAGGCGCAAGGCGCGGCCGTCTCTTCATGCCGCGCTGCCCAGATAAGCAGTTCCAGCATCGCCGGCGCCAGTGCAATGCCCTTGGCCGTCAAGCGATAATGCATCTTGCGGCCATCCTCCGCAACCGGCTCGGCGGTAAGAATGCCCGCCTCTTCCAGCTTGCGCAGGCGGTCTGCGAGGATATTGGTCGCGATGCCCTCGCCGGCGCTTTGGAACTCGCGGAAGCTGCCGTATCCGCGCACCATCAGATCGCGAACAATCAGCAGCGACCAGCGGTCGCCAAGAATATCCAGCGACACACTGACCGGACAACCCGAGCGGTGTTTCGCGATGGAATTTCTAGTCACGAAAGCAGAATAATAATTCTACTTGCAGTTTGCAATCTATTTATGTTTAGAATTTGAAACCGGCCTTCGCATCCTCGCACCGCGAAGGCGAAGTTCGATCGAGAGCAATCAATTCCCCAATACGAATTTCAGGAGGTCACCATGAGCGCAATAGAAAACTCTCCCCGCATTACGCCGTTTCTCTGGTTCGACGCAAACGCTGAAGAGGCAGTGGATTTTTATCTGACCGTCTTCAAAAACTCCCGCAAACTGGGCATATTGCGGCGTGGCATCGACGACCCCAGCGGATTGAAGGGGGACGTGCTCACCATTGCATTTGAGCTAGACGGGCAGAGCTTTACCGCGCTCAACGGCGGTCCATACGCTAAATTCAATGAAGCCGTTTCATTTGTAATCCGATGTGACACCCAGCAAGAAGTGGACGATTACTGGCAGAAGCTCACCGCCGGCGGCAGCGAAGTTCAATGCGGCTGGCTCAAAGACAAATTCGGACTCTCCTGGCAGGTGGTTCCCGCGCATATCGCAGAACTTGTCAAGCATCCCAAGGCCATGCAGGCAATGCTACAAATGAAGAAGCTTGACATTGCGGAACTGGAAAGCGCCGCGCAATCTTAATCAGGATCAAATCGCAATGGAATCAAAGGAGCCCCGCATGGCCAACACCTTCGGCACAGACATTCTTCTCCAGGCGCCGGACCCCAAAAAGGCGGCCTCGTTCTACGTCGAGAATCTCGGCTTTGAGGTTACCGATGAAGAGCCTCACATGATCAGCCTGCGCGGCGCGCACATCAACCTCTTCATCGAGCGCGGTCCGGCGCTGGGTCCAGTGCTTGAAGTAACGGTAGACAGCGTCGAGGCCGTGCGGCGCAGGCTCGTCAAAAGCGGCTGCGAAGTCATCAAGGACGAGCCGGACTTCCCCCGCTGCTACATCAAAGACCCCTGCGGCCTGATCTATAACATCACCAGCTAACAGCCAGGTGCGATGGGTGCCCCATCTCCGGATTTTCGGAGATGGGAGGCTACGAACCCCAACTCGCTTCCTTGCATTCCGGCATCGAATCCTCTGCAAGCGAATCGCGAGCCGCTGGCCGCACCGCGGTCGCTTTGCGGATAATTATTCTTCTAGCGCTTACAATGGAATCAGTCGCAAATCGGAAGCCCCAAGGATCGTCTCCAAAGACCCAATCCACGCAACCCCCGCCCCGGTTTTTGATTACCGGATTCGCTGTTTATTCGCCAAAAAATCCGGCGACCCCACCCCCCCTACCTTGTGGAGGCCATTTATCGGCCCAATAATTCGTGTAACATAAATATAATCAATAGTTTACAGTTTAACCGTAGTTGCTGATCGGTGCCTTGAAGAGGCCGATTTTCCCGTTTTTTTGACAAAAATCGCCGCTTTTGAGCCCCAAATGCTCATTTTTTGCAACTTTTCGCAGTCTTCGATTCGTGCCACCTTCCTTGGCCTTGCGGCATTCCCCAAGCGCCAACCCAAGTGCGCGCTCACTGCAAATGCACTCATCAAACCGCAAAAGTTATACTCAATCTTCGGACCTTCACTCGAAATATTTTCAGCGAAAGGGAAAAGGTCCGCAATGGGAGACCTAAAAACATGACCGCGAAAGTGACCGTGGAAGAAGTCGAGCGCGTGGCCGAACTGGCTCATCTGGAACTCACGCCGGAGGAGACTCCGCGCATGTTGGACGATTTGAATGCCATCCTGGACTACGTCGCCGAATTGAATGAACTCGACACATCGGGCGTCATGCCTCTGGCGCAAATCAGCGACCTGCTCGACGCATCGGGCAAAGGCGTTGTGCGGGACGACCGGTTGCAGCCTTCGCTCGATCGCGCAACCGTTCTCGCGCAAGCGCCGGAGAGCGATGGCGTCTTCTTCAAAGTTCCCAAAGTCATTGAGAGGTAGCAGGTTTTTGAATGCCGGTAATCCATGCGGTGATTGATAAGCCGCAGCAGGCCACAGGAAGGAAGATTCACTTGGAAAGCCAAGCCAAACCAGTCCAGAACTTTGTAGAACATCCCAAGACTCTAGCCGCTCTGCGCGATGAGATCGTGAGCGGCGCAACCAAGGCCGTCGATCTTGCCGCCAGCTATTACGACCGCATTGAGCAGCTGAATCCGCGGCTGAATGTCTATCTGAGCCTGACCAGAGAACGCGCGCTGGCGCAGGCGGCAAAGATCGATTCGCTGGCTGCCAAGGGCGGTCCGCTGCCTCCGCTAGCCGGCATTCCGGTGGGCATCAAGGATGTGTTGGTGATGCAGGGCGCTCCGGCGACGGCTGGGTCAAAGATTTTGCAAGGCTACTGTCCGCCGTATGACGCGACGGCTGTTTCTCGTCTGGAAGCGGCGGGCGCGGTGCTGCTGGGCAAGCTGAATTGCGATGAGTTTGCCATGGGCTCGTCGAATGAGAACTCGGCGTATGGGCCGGTGCGGAATCCGGTGGATACGGAGCGCGTTCCAGGCGGCTCCAGCGGCGGCTCGGCGGCGGCGGTTGCAGCCAATCTGGCCGTGGTCACGCTGGGCTCGGATACGGGCGGCTCAATCCGCCAGCCGGCGAGCTTTTGCGGCGTTGTCGGTGTGCTGCCGACTTATGGGCGCGTCTCGCGCTACGGGCTCATTGCTTATGCCTCGTCGCTGGACCGCGTGGGGCCATTTGCCGCCAATGTGCGCGACGCGGCGACTTTGCTGTCTGTGATTGCCGGGCACGATCCCAAGGACGCTACAAGCTCACCTGCTCCGGTGGCCGACTACGCAGCCGAGAGCGACAAATCCGCCGATGGCCTGCGCATCGGCGTGCCTGCCGAGTACTTCGCCGAGGGTCTCGATCCCGAGGTGCGCGGCTGCATCGAAGCGGGCATCGCGGCGCTCGAAAAGGCAGGCTGCGTTATCAAGCCGGTCGCGCTGCCGAACACCCGCTACGCTGTTCCGGCCTATTACCTGATCGCCACAGCCGAGGCCAGCGCCAATCTGGCCCGCTTTGACGGCGTGCGCTACGGGCCGCGCTCCAAGGATTCGGATACTCTTTCCGACATGTATCGTCACTCGCGCGATGAGGGCTTCGGCGCGGAGGTCAAGCGGCGGATTCTGCTGGGGACTTATGCGCTCAGCGCCGGCTACTACGATGCTTATTACTTGAAAGCCCAGCAGGTCCGCCGCATCCTGGCCGAGGAGTATCTCCGCGCCTTCGCCGAGGTGGATGCCATCGTAACTCCCACCGCGCCCACGCCCGCCTTCAAATTAGGCGAGAAGACCGGCGACCCGCTAGCCATGTATCTCGCCGACATCTACACCGTCACCGCAAGCCTCGCCGGAATCTGTGGCGTGACCGTGCCCTGCGGCACAACCAAGGCCGGTTTGCCGGTAGGAATGCAAGTGCTAGCCGCGCATTTGAATGAAGCGACAGCCTTCCGGGTAGCGCGGGCGGTGGAGAGAATCTAGGGACTGAGGGACGAGAGATTCGGCTGCCGGATGGGGCACACGCTGGGAAAGCGGAATGAGAATTCCTGTCAAACCGAACAAGGAAGGAATCAGCATGGGTTTCTCGAAAGTGGTTGGCAAATTGTTTCCTCCGTATGAGGTCAAAGTCACATGCCAGGACATCAACACTCTTCTTAAAACGGACGATGGGCTCTGTATCGACATAGTGAGAAGAGATGCCCTCATGCTGGCAAAGGACGCTGATAAAACCGTGTATTCGATCCGAATTAACGGTCTTAAGCCAGACCAACTGGCCCTAACCTTAATTTTCAACGTGTTAGTGCGAAATTTAGAGGGTGGTTGGTATCACGTCTACCGGGGTACCTTAGGAATGGAGGGATGCGACATGCTGAGGCTCTGGCACAAAACCGCGAAAGAAATGATAAAGCGTGGATATTCCACCGAAGAGGAATATGCCATTGATGCCGAAGGGCTTAACAGGGAAATTCGGTTGGTAGGCTAGGATTTAGCAAGTAGATCGACCGGGTTAGGTGATTAGAGGTGGAAGGTGCGGTTGACCTCGTAGTGCGGAATGACCGTGAGGCGCCCGATGGTAACTAAGCCAGTATGCCGAGAGAAGCCAGTCGCAGTTTGTACAACCTGCGGTGCAGTGTGCTACGGCCTCGATCTTTATGGGCGATGCGGCCGTATGGTCGGGGGTAAGCGTTGCCGTGGTCTTAAATGCAGCAGATTGAACGAAACCGACTGGGCACAGTGTGAAGCGTGTGAAGGATCTGGGCAGGTTGCTGGGTCAAGATGCGAGAAGTGCGACGGGGTCGGCTGGAAAGACGTGAGAGGCCGATGAAGGGCGATGGACAAAGACAAGTTTGTGAAGTCGCGGGAACGAGATGGTCATGTGCCCCATCCTTGGCGTTCTTTGCGAAGGGTGGGAAACCACGAAACCTAACTGGAACCTAATTCAAGGGAGCAGATTTCATGAACAGAAGATCGTGGTTGGCAATCGTCGGAATTGGAACATTGCTTTCTGTCTCACCAGTTATTCACGCATCCTCCCGCAAGGTGCACGTGGTGGTTCTAGGCGCAACGCGGAAGGTCGCTTACTCCAAGATCGGCGATCCGGCGGGCGCGGCTCAGGGCGAGACTGAACTCAAGATTCGCGCCCTGCTGGTAGATGGCATTCTGAAAGAGTGGACGACCGGCGAGGCGCATGACGTGACCGACCGCAGCTTTGTCGTCCGCCGCGTGCTGAAGATCAACGACACCTTGCCTGGCTACAATCCCGGGCCTAGTGACAGTCCCGCGCCTGGCGACAAAGCCGTGGCGAACGATAAATCTCTACCCGCTGCCAAGCCAGCGCTGGTCAACAAGCCGAAGCCTGAAGGCGAGCATGAGCACTGGGTCTGGCAGCGCGGCCCGTGGCTGCTTGTGGACCGCGTGACGGGGCACATCATCGCCCTCAAATTGCCTGACTACGATCCCGGCGTGAGTCAGGTGGCATGGTTCCGCGACTACGGCGCTTATTGCGGCGTGACGGCCAGCGGTAAAAGTCTCTACGGGGTCGTTGCGCAGGTGGAGGCGCGCAAGGCAGTGCTGGCTAAAAAGCTTTTGGCCTTTGATCCAGAGAGTCACGCCCAGCCAGCCTGCGGCCCTGCCGAATGGCAGCGCGAACCGCTGCGCGTCACCTTTCATCCCACTGGCAAAGAGGCGGCCAGCTTCGACGTAATTCCCGGCTCGGCGGTGCTGGTGGAAGATGCCGGCGACGAAGACAAGCAAGGAACAGGGAAAAAGGAATAGGGAACAGTTGCGCGTTAACGCCTGCCGCTGGCGCGCAGGAAATTCCAGAGAGCCCAGACCATGAAGGATTCGCCCAGAACGGCTGGAATAATTAACAACAATTCGCGATACGTGAGGGTCATAGGAACCACCTTTCCGCTTCACAGCCCACAGGCAACTCGAATGGAGAGCCTGGCTTGTGTGCAAAGCGTCACTCCTTCAGAAGACGCCCGCGGCAGTAATGGTCGAATACGGGAAACGTAAAAGATTTATAAGTGGCGGCAAATCGGCTTCTGCCAGGTAGCGGTTCGGCCGGCGTCAAACCGCTCGAAGAAGCCCAAAATTGCCCTTCGCGGCCCCTGATCCATGATCCATGATCCATGTTCCTGGCTTTGCACCTTGACACGCCCACGCCCGCGCGTATCTTATCTATGGAGGCACTCTTCTGGAACCCGGCCGAAATGTGCGCGCGGAAGTTTTGCGCGATCTTCGGATGCGGCTTTGCTGAGAAGTGCTGTGTCGAACAGGAAGCAGACGGCAGTTGGGTCGTATCGAGGTGTGGGCGCGGGGCGGAATAAGCGCCCGATCGTTCCAGCCGGACCCTCCTTCCACCGCCTGGGATGGACCGGATCAACGGCCCGAACCAGTCTGGATCGTTCCCGGAGACAAATTTTCGCGGGCTCCCGGCAAGCGGCGGGATAGGCCTGTGCCCCGCAGGGCGGCGCGGTTGCGCGGCTTAGGGGCAGACAAGAGACGAGTGTGGCAATGAGCGTGGCAACGTGTTTGGCAATCCTGATCTTCCAGCAGCCGGCCGGCGGCGGCAATCTAACGATGCTTCTTCCGCTGCTGCTGATTCCGGTTCTGTATTTTGTGATGATCCGGCCGCAACAGAAGCGCCAGAAGCAGTGGCAGCAGATGCTGGGCTCGATCAAGACCGGTGACCGGGTGACGACTGCGGGCGGCGTTCGCGGCATCATCGTTTCCATCAAGGACGATGTGATCGTAATCAAAGTCGCGCCGGACGGGATCAAGATGGAAGTGGCCAAGAACGCGATTGCCTCGGTGACCACCGACAGTGGGCAGTGAACAGTGGGCAGTGAACAGTAAATCGTGAATAGTGAACAGTGAATCGTGAACAGTCTGCAGTGAACAGAGCTTGCGCCAAACGATCTATCGGGGTTGATTTCCGCTAGTTATTGGCAATAAAAACTGACCACTGACAACTGTCCACTGAACACTGTAGAGAAACGGGACGATGAAGAAGAATCTCAAGAACAGAATTATCCTGGTTGTTGCCGTCTTGGCGATTTGCGTCTTTGGCATCTTCGGCAAGCCATCCGGCGTTACCGGCAAGGATCTGGGCGAGGCTGTCACCAAGCGCATTCACTTGGGTCTGGACCTTCGCGGCGGCGCTCACCTGATCTTGCAGGTCAAGGTCGAGGAGGCGGTCAATGCCGACACGGACAACGCGGTGGCGCGCATCAAGCAGGATCTGAAGACAGCCAACCTGAGCTTTTCGCAGGCGTACAAGCCCGATCCGGCTAAACCGACTCTGATCCGCGTGGAAGGCGTGACGCCGGCCAAGGCCAATGACGCGCATTCGCTGCTGGATTCCAAGTACTCCTCCGAGTACGATTTGGCCGATGGCGACACCTCGGGCAGCTTCACGCTGACCATGAAACCGATGGTCGAAAAGGCTCTGGAAAAGAAGACCGACGAGCAGGCTATCGAGGCCATCCGCGACCGCGTGGACGCTCTGGGCGTCAGTGAGCCGCAGATTCAGGAGTACGGCCTGGGCGACAACCAGATTCTGGTGGATCTGCCCGGCGTCGAGAACGAAAGCCAGATCGAGTCCATCATCCAAGGCACCAACCGGCTTGAGATTCACGCCGTCGTCGGCGGCCCATACAAGGATGCGCAGGAAGCCACTGCCAGCACCGGCGGCAGCATTCCGCCCGACGAGGAGCTGAAGAGCTTCTCCGGCGTGATGGAGGGCGGCGCATCGGCCGACAGCGTCTACGTTTTGCAGCGCGCCTCGGTGGTAGCCGGCAACGACTTCCGCTCCGCCGACCCCGGCATCAATTCCAACACCGGCCAACGCGAGGTTGACTTCACGCTGACCAATGAAGCCGGCGACAAGTTCTACGACTACACCAGCAAGAATGTTGGCAAGGCGATGGCCGTGGTCATGAACGACCATATCCGCGAAGTGGCCAACATCAAGAGCGCGATTCGCGACCGCGGCGAGATTGAAGGCAGCTTCTCTCCCGATGAGGTAGCGGCGCTCAGCAAGTTGCTTCGCACTGGCGCCTTGCCGGCCTCCCTGGAGCAACTGGAGAAGCGGTTTGTGGGCGCGTCGCTGGGCAAGGATTCCATCGACAAGGGTGTGACGGCGGCGATTGTCGGCATTCTGGTGGTGATGGCCTTCATGCTCATCTACTACCGCGGCTCGGGCATCAACGCCGATGTGGCGCTGATTCTGAACCTGATTATTCTGCTGGGCTTCATGGGGGCGTTTTCGGCCACTTTGACCTTGCCCGGCATCGCCGGAGTGATTCTGACTATCGGCATGGGCGTGGACTCGAATGTGCTGATCTTCGAGCGCATCCGCGAAGAGGTGCGGGCTGGCAAGGCTCCGTCGGCGGCTGTCGATCAGGGCTTTGCTCATGCCTGGATCACCATCGTCGATACGCACGTGACAACGATTGTCTCGGCGGCCATCCTCTTTGTCTTTGGCAGCGGTCCGGTGAAGGGATTCGCGACCACGCTGACCGTCGGATTGCTGGCCAACCTGTTTACCGCGGTCTTTGTCTCGCGGTTGATCTTTGACGCTCACTTGAACAAGATGAAGCCGGGTCAGCCGGTTTCCATCTGACGAGGGGCCAGTGATTAGAGGCTGCTGCAAGCGGCTTTAGGTTTCAACTCATGCTGGAGTCCCCTGGTGGACGCCAGCCCCGGAGAAGGGAAGAGATTCAGTGGAATTCTTTCGCGGCGTAAATGTGGACTGGCTGAGGTTGAAGTGGTACTTCCTCGCCTTTTCGATGATCTTCAGCGTGGCCGGCCTCATCTCGATGGGCCTGCACATGCACAGCATAGGCAGCCCGGTACCGCTGGGCGTGGATTTCAAGGGCGGCACACAGGTGCAGGCGCAGTTCGCTCAGGCTCCGGATGTTAACCGGATTCGCCAGGCGATGGACGCCTCAGGCATCGCGGACGCCAGCATTCAGACGATCAAATCCGTCGATGAGCCTAACGGCAATGAGGTGCTGATCAGCCTGCCCGAGCAGCGCGACGAGAGTTCGCTTGACGCCGGCCGAAGCCGCATCGTTGGCGCTCTTCAGGCTCATTACGACAATCCTTTTGTGGTGCGCGATGTCGCCGTCGTCGGTCCCACGGTCGGCAAGCAGTTGGAAAAACAGGCCTTGCTCGCCACGCTCTACTCGATGGCGGGGATGCTGGTCTATCTTTGGATTCGCTTTGAGCTGATCTATGGCGTGGCGGCCGTTGTCGCCTGCTTCCATGACACGCTGATTACGGTCGGCTTCTTCGCTCTGACCAACCAGGAGATTAGTTTGACGGTGATTGCCGCCATCCTGACGCTGGTCGGCTATTCGATGAACGACACCATCGTTGTCTTTGATAGAATCCGCGAGAATCTGCGCCTTAGCCGGCGTGAGTCGCTGCCGGATGTGGTCAATCGGAGTATCAATCAAACTTTGAGCCGGACCGTTCTTACTTCAGGACTGACCTTCCTGACGGTGCTGTCTTTGTATATTTTTGGGGGCCAGGTTCTGCGCGGCTTCTCTTTTGCGCTGGTGGTGGGCATTATCATCGGAACGTACTCTTCGATTGCCATCGCCGCGCCAATGCTTGTAGCTTGGCAAGAGTGGCGCACGCGGCAAGGCAAGGCAGTTGTTCTGCCAGCCGCCAAGCGCGCCAGGGTTTAGGGTTACACGCGAAAGTTTAACCGTTTCTTCGTGTTTTTTTGCGATAGGTGTTCTATTTCGATCAGGAGAGAACGCACTCCTGTGGTAAGTTTTGGGATGCTGGGAACATTTTGATGTTGCCCGGTGTCTAATTAAGTAGTAAGCAACTACCCGATTCGAGGCTGGCAATGTTTGAAGATTCCACGTTTGAATCCGCGGGCAGGATCAAGAGCAAGAGTGGGCGCTGGGCGCTTGTAACAGGAATCGTGAATGGTTCGATTCTGATTCTGCTCATTCTCATTCCGCTGATCTATCCCGAGGCGCTGCCCAAGGCCGCGATGCAGATGGCCCTGGTAGCACCACCCCCACCCCCGCCGCCGCCACCGCCACCACCACCGCCTGAGGCGGTGCATGTGGTCCAGGTGCATTCGGAGATGATGAACAACCAGCTCACGGCGCCTACCCGCATTCCGCACGACATTCTGATCGCCAAGGAGAGGGAAGCGCCGGTCGCATCCTTCGGCGTGGCCGGATCGGACTTTGGCGGCAGCACGGGCGGCGTCATGGGCAGCATCTTTGGCGACGCCAAGATGAAGGTCCAGGCCGCACCTCCAAAGAAGGTTACGATTTCGGGCGGCGTGATGGCCGGCATGGCGATCTCCAAGCCTTCGCCCAATTATCCTCCCATCGCCAAGGCGGCTCGCGTACAGGGCACGGTGGTTTTGCAGGCCACCATCTCCAAGACGGGCTCGATTGAAAACCTGAAGGTAGTCAGCGGTCCGGCAATGTTGCAGCAAGCCGCTCTGGATGCCGTCAAGAACTGGCGCTACAAGCCGTACCTGCTCAGTGGTGAGCCGGTTGAAGTGGATACCACGGTCAACGTGATCTTCACGCTAGGCGGATGATGAATGTCTTTGGCCCTTTTCGCTTAGATGGGGAAAGGGCTTTGCTTTTGACCTGAAGGCGCATCGCATTTGAGGCGCATTCCCAGCTTTCACAAGGCAGTTGCAGTACACAAGATAACTCCTTAGGAGGAACGATTCAGTGATTCTCGCTCAACTCGCACACTTCGCTTCGCACACGGCCGCCAACTTGGCATTCATCTTCGACGGTGAAGAGCAGACGGTCAGTTTCAGCCCCATGGGGCTGTGGGACCACATGGGATGGCCGGCGCGCGTTATCGCCATCATCCTGTTCATCGAGTCGATCTGGTCGCTGGCCGTAATGATCGACCGTCTCCTGTACTTCAACGCCGCCCGCAAGCAGTCGCGCGAGTTCGCGCCCAAGGTTGCCGGCGCGCTGAAGGACAGCAAGCTCGAAGAGGCGATCAAGATCGCCGACCGCAAC
>Ga0181520_10005667_pt1 | contig 19723 bp, 13 predicted proteins | sample PEATcosm2014_Bin_29_FD_132451 | JGI IMG/M metagenome (GOLD analysis project Ga0181520, IMG submission 132451) | Peatland microbial communities from MTU Mesocosm Facility, Houghton, MI, USA - PEATcosm2014_Bin02_30_metaG | ecosystem: Environmental > Terrestrial > Soil > Wetlands > Peat | place...
CACGATCATCTTCGACAGCGGATCGTGCACCCGTTCGGCCTCGGCGTCGTAGATGCGATGTACCGCCAGCCAGATGCCGTGCAGGTCCACCGCGGCCGCAAAGTCGCGCAGCAAGGGCACAATCTCCACCACCTGCGTGGAGTCGGGAGGCATTTCCGTCAACTCGACTGAGGTTTCCAGTTCCGGCGGCGGGGTCAAATAAAGGGCCAGCGAGATGTACTGCGCAATGTCGCGTTCTCCGCCCGTCATGCGGTGCTGGGCGATGTAGAGGCACACATGGTCCCGCTTGTTGCGGGCGTCCTCGCTCTTCGCCAGCGCCTGGTTGATCTCGTCGCGCACCCGCTTGCGAATCGGGGCGCTCTCGTCCAGGCCCTCGTCGTAGCCGCAGGCATTCAGCGCCGACGCCATCAGAAACACCGGCTCGGAGCTGACCAGCGAAATCGTCGGGCCCGCCGGGTCCACCAGCGACGGCGCCTTTTCCTGCGCGAATCCCGGAGCGGACGACGAACTCTGTCCCCCGCCGGACGATTTGCCCTGGTCGGCGAGAGTCCCAGACTGTTTCGCGGGGTTCGAGGAGGAGGATTGGGCCAGGGCCACGCTGGGCGGAAGACCCGCCAACAGGCAAAAAGCAGCGGCTGAAAGAAGCACGGAAGATCGAATTGCTCTGAACGTCATGGGAACCCTGCCTGCAAGTCTACAGCGGAATCGGAGCCGATGCATCCCGGAAGGACGCCTGCCCGCCGGCTTTTTCCCCCAGGAAAAAACCACCGGGAAAACCCTCCGTGAGGGCGCTGCTGCTCCGGTTCCGCTCTCGTTAGACGCGCCGCCGGTGTCAAACGGGAGGCCCGCGCCGGCAACTGCTTTAGCGCGCCATTATTGATCCGGCCCCCAAATAGAAGCAGGGTGCCCATCTATTTCGAGGGTCTTATCGCGAAATGGGTGGGAAGGTAGCTTCGGGATGGACGACGATCCGACCGCAATGCCCGTTCGGCGCCACCATCCTCCACTCACGGCAATGTCATCCTGAACGCAGTGAAGGATCTGCGGTTGTCTTTGAGAGTCTCAAAGCGGTGTTACTTCCGGATTGCCGACTAACCGCTCACGACGTGCTTCGTGAACCGGAATGGTGCACCGCTTTCACTTTTCGACGTCCGGCTCAGTGCGATAATCGGTCAGAGATCGAGGAACGAAACCATGCGTCGAACTTTGACCAGCCTTCTCTTAAGTCTCGCGTTCACGACCATTCCAGTCTCAGGCCATGCGCAAGACAAACAGTCGCCTGCCGCTGCCGCAGACCTGAGTCACGATGTGCCATACCTTCAAGAAGCCGCCCTGCCTGCTTACCCTCCGATTGGGAGGGCTGCGAGCGTTACCGGCAAGGTGATCGTGGCGGTGACGATTAGCGGCGGCAAGGTGACAAATACGGACGTGAAATCCGGTGCCCGCCTTTTAGTTGGCGGCACAATCGCCAACTTAATGACGTGGCGCTTCGCAGATGATGTCAATGGCACGTTCACTGTCACGTACACGTACGCGATCTCCGGCGATGAGACCGACGGCCTAATGAATTCTAAGGTCGAGATGCTTCCATCTCTCGACGTGAACGTCACATCCCGCCCGATCAAACTGATTCCCATGTACGGGGCGGGCAGCGCAAAGAGCAAGATGTAGGCAGCGTGAAGCTGGCGTTACACCTGAATCACCGCCTAACCGGAAGCAATCCTTCCATACCTCGGCGCATACGGGATGTACCCGACCGAATTGCTGTGCCGCATGGGCTGACGGTTCGCCGTCTCACTCCCGCCCCCGGGGGTTGGCACCATGGTTCCCCCCTCTCCGTTTTGCCCGAAATCCACCCCGCGGAGCCCGATAATAGAGACTGCTCTGGGATTCTCCCGCCGCTCCAGTGACTCGTTCGCTGAGGTATTCGGAGCGGGAGCTAACCCATCATGAAGCCCATTCGCATTGTTCTATCCCCGACGCGGAGCCGCCCCCTGAACATCTTTCTGGGGCTGGTACTGGTGCTGGTTGCGCTCATGCTCCTCCTTGCGCTGGTCACCTATCACCCCGCCGACCCGTCGCTGAACACCGCCACGGACCCGGCCGCGCTCCACGCCGCCCGCAACTGGATCGGCCTGTTTGGCGCCTGGCTCAGTGACCTGCTGCTCCAGTCTCTCGGTTTCACCGCCTTTTTCCTGCCCCTGTGGCTGGGCGGCCTGGGCTGGACCTGGATGCGTTCGCGTTCCGGCGGTTCGCCCCTGCTGCGCTGGCTTGGCACCCTGCTGGCCATCACCTTTATTCCCACCGTCTTCGCCCTGCTTCCCTGGCACTTGCACTGGCTGCACGCGGTGCCTGTCGAAGGCGTCGTGGGCAAGCTCATGGCGGGCTTGCTGGTCGCCTACCTCAACATTCAGGGAGCCTGGCTGGTCGCCGCCGTGCTGGCTGCAGCCGGACTTTACTTTGCCTCCGCCGTCAGCTTCTGGGCCCTCAAGGAGGGTTTCGGGGACCGCTGGTTGCAGGCCATGAGTTTGCGCGACCGCTGGCGCAACTGGCGCGAAGAACGTGCCGAACGCCGCCACGATCGAATTGAGGAGCGGATGGCCCAGCGCGAGGCCCAGCGCTGGCCGGACGGTCCGCCGGATTCAACCGGGCAGTTCGGTCCCGGCGCCATCCCCGGCGAAATGCAGGGTCCGCGCCCCAGCCTGCTGGCCGGGCTTTTCCGCCGCAACCGCACGCCCGACACCGACCCGCAAGACATTCCCGCGTTTCAGCGCCCCGCATTCCAGTCCGACGAGCCGCAGGCTCCTCCGCCGATTCCTGTCCGAGGCGCCAGCATCTGGGAGCGCTCCACCGTGGAACCCGCAACCCCATCCGTTCCCGCCCCTTCCGCGCCCATCCCTGTGGTGCCGATTCCCGCCGCCGCAAATGTCATTCCCATGCGGCCGCAGCCTGTCCAGGCCCAGCCATTTCAGCCGCAGCCCGCGCAGTCTCAGCCAGCGCAGCCCCAGCCCGTCCCGGCTCGGCCCGCCGACTTCATGCCGTCCGCCTCGCCGCAGCCCGTCTCCATGACGCCTCGGCCCATGAGTCCACCCCCCGCCGCTGCCGTCCCTCAACCTTCCCGATCCGAGCCGGCTGCCGCCCCGCGCCCCGATGCGGACATCGCCATCCACACGCGCCCGGCGGCCGAACTGCGCACCGCCACCGTGGCGCCCAAGAATGTCAGCGGCTTCAAGCTCCCGCCCAGCACCCTGCTCAATCCCAGCAGCGGTCCCCAGGCCATTCGCGAAGACGAGTTGCGCGAAGAGGCTCGCGTGCTGGTCGAGAAATGCGCCGAGTTCGACGTGCGCGGCCAGGTCGTCCAAATCAATCCCGGCCCCATGGTCACCACCTACGAGTTCAAGCCCGAGGCGGGCGTCAAATACAGCCGCGTCACCAGCCTCGCCGACGACCTCTGCCTGGCCATGCGCGCTGAAAGCATCCTCATCGAGCGCATGGCCGGCAAAAGCACCGTCGGCATCCAGGTGCCCAACAAGGAGCGCGAAACCATCCACCTGCGCGACGTCATCGAGTCGGAGCCCTTCCACAAGGCCAAGTCGCGCCTCACGCTCTCCATGGGCAAAGACATCAACGGCCGCATCGTCACCGCCGACCTGGCCTCCATGCCCCACGTCCTCATCGCCGGCTCCACGGGCTCCGGCAAATCCGTGGCCATCAACGCCATGATCATGAGCCTGCTCTACCGCACCACGCCCGCGCAGGTCCGGCTCATTCTCGTCGATCCCAAGCGCGTCGAACTGGGCATGTACGAGGGCATTCCCCACCTCTTTACGCCCATCATCACCGAGCCCAAGCTGGCCGCCAACGCTCTGCGCAACGCCGTCCGGGAAATGGAACGCCGCCTCAAGCTGCTGGCCTCGCGCAGCGTGCGCAACATCGATCAGTACAACAAGCTCTTTGATAGCTCCATGCCCTCGCTCTTCGATGACGGAGAAGACGAGGAGCCGCTGCCCTTTATCGTCATCATCATTGACGAGTTGGCCGACCTGATGATGCTCGACCGCGCCAACGTCGAGGAATCCATCACCCGTCTCGCGCAGATGGCCCGCGCCGTCGGCATTCATCTCATCCTCGCCACGCAGCGGCCGAGCGTGGATGTCATCACCGGCCTCATCAAGGCCAACATCCCCACGCGCATCAGCTTCCGCCTGGCCACCAAGGTTGACTCGCGCACCATTCTCGACACCAACGGAGCCGAGGCTCTGCTGGGTCGCGGCGACATGCTCTTCCTGCCTCCCGGCACCAGCCGCCTCATGCGCCTGCACGCGCCTTATGTCAGTGAGAAAGAGACGGCGGCCGTGGTCGGCTTCTGGAAAGATCAGGGTCAGGCCGAATATGTCGAAGGCTTCCTTGAGTCGCCCCGCGACGAGCATCCCAGCGTCGATGGCTCCAACTCCGACCCCGACGAGAACGACCCACTCTTCGACGACGCGGTCCGTCTTGTCTTTGAATTCGGCAAAGCCTCCACGTCCCTCTTGCAGCGCCGTCTCCGCATCGGCTACGGCCGCGCCGCGCACCTGATTGATCTCATGGAGCGCGACGGCCTGGTCGGTCCCGCCGACGGCTCTCGTCCCCGCGAGTTGCTAAAAGCCCCCGGCTGGCTCCACGAAGTGACAGCCACTGCCGACGAGTAATTTCGGGCCGTCATCTTTCTCTTCGTTCGCCACAAACGTCTGAGTGTCCCATCCAAAGAAGCCCACGTGCCCCATCCTTTGTGCGTTTTTTGCACAAAGGGTGGGATACCATGAAGCCAATCTCACATTCCCGCCGGGTGCCGGGTGCCCCAGGTCCCTCGCATTTGGGGACCTGGGAAAGCATGAACTCCGCGCGAGTGGGCGGGTGGCCCACATCTGACCAAGAAGACTGGGTTCCCCAGGTCTCCCGGGGTCCCCACGGACAGGTCTTCGTCCGTGGGGTGGAGGTCTCGCTTCTGAGACCTGGGAAACCACGCAGCCACCCCGCCAATCGTCTGCCCGGCGAGCGCCAGCTCCCCATCGCGCATCTATCGCTCAGGAGCCATCCCCGATGCTGCGATTCCTTGTCCTCCCCCTGCTAGCCTGCACCGCCCTCCCCGCGCAGCAGGCTCCCATGCCGACGCAACTGCCCGGCAGCCCTTTCTTCATCAAGCAGACGTGGGTCATCGGCGGCGTGGGCAATTGGGACTACCTGACCCTCGACGCTGCAGCCGGCCGGCTCTTCATCGCCCACGGCCCGGTCGTCCAGGTGGTCGATGTGGAGACAGGCCAGCTTGCCGGCGCGGTTTCCGGCCTGCACGAGGCGCACTCCGTGGCGCTCGACGACACCGGCGAGTTCGGCTACGTCAGCGACGGGCCAGCCAATCAAGTCAAGGTCTTCGACCGCCGCACGCTCGCAGTGGTCGGAACCATTTCCACCGGCCCCGTCCCGCGCGCACTTGTCTTTGAGCCGCGCAACCGGCTGCTGTTCGCCGTCTGCACCATGCCCGTAACTCCCAGCCAGCCCGCAACAGCGCAGGGAAGAGCACCCAACGCCGCACGCCCCGCGCCAGGCAATGTGCCGCCGCGGCCCCCAGCCAACGAGGAGATCAAGTCCTCGGTAACGGTCATCGACGCCCAGACCCGCCAGCCGCTGGGCGAAATCCTCATGCCCGGCAGGCTGGGATTTGCCGAAACCGACGGCAACGGCGAAATCTTCATCAACATGGTCAGCCGCAACCAGATTGTCCGCCTCGATGCGCAGTCCATCGCCGCGCTTCTGGGCAGGCGTGCCGATCAGGCCGCCGCGCAAACCACCATCGCCCAGCCGCCAGCGACTCAACCAACGGCAACCCAGCAAGCCGCAGCCCAGCCCGGCCAAGTCACGTCCGCTCAGGCAACCGCGAGCGCCACGTCGCAAGTGCTGGACTGGAGCCATGAATCCCGCCTGCCCAACTCCGCTGAAAACCGCATGAACCTGCTCTCCGTGGGTCCCGAATGCCGCGAACTCAGCGCCCTGGCCGTCGATGGCGCCCACCAGCGTCTGTTTGCGGCCTGCGCCAATATGAGGTTGCTGGTTCTCAATGGCGGCACCGGCGAACAGGTCGCATCGCTTCCCATCGGTCCCGGCCCTGAAGCCATCGGCTATGACGCCGGCCGCGGTCTCCTCTACAGCGCCAATGGCGGCGCGCAGGGAAGCCTCACCATCATTCGCCAGGACGTCACCGACTCCTATGCCGTGGTTCAAAACCTGCCCACCCGCCAGCGCGCCCGCACCCTGGCGGTCAATCCGGCCACCGGCCAGGTCTACTTGGTGACGGACATGCTCGGCGTCCGCCTCGATCGGCCGGGCACGATCGGCACCCTCCAGACGGCCCCGGTGCGCGGCAGTTTCCAGGTGCTGGTCATAGGGAACTGAGCGCAGCCCCGAGCCGGGAGAGTGGCTCGCAACCCGGCTCCGGCTCCCAGATGGCACACTGTATCTATGTTGAATTTTGTCAAAGGGCCCGAACTCCCCACCTTGCTGCTGATCGATGACGACCTGGTCAGCCGCGAGGTGATGGCGACGCTGCTCACCATGAGCGGCTACTCGGTCCACACGGCCGGCGACGGAACGGCCTCGGTCGAGCTGCTGGAATCCGGAAACTGCGCTCCGGACGCAATTCTGATGGATGCGCAGATGCCCGGCCTCAACGGAGCCCGGCTCATTGACGCACTGCGCGCGCGCAGCCGGGCCAGGGTATTTGCCATCAGCGCCAGCAGCGCGCCAGAGGACGTGGTCGCCGCTGCCGATGGCTTCCTGCTCAAGCCTTTCAACGCCGATGAACTTACCCGCCTGCTCGAAACAAGCGCGCCGCAAGCCGGCCGGCCCGCACCTGAGACCGTAGCCGCCCCCGATCCCGTCTTGCCGGAAGCGGGGGAGCCTGTGCCGGCAACCGCCGACCCGGTCGTCAGCCCAACCACGCTGGCGCAGTTGCGCGAACTGATGTCCGACGCCGCGGTCGGCGAGATTTACGAAGCCATGGTCACGGACCTCAACAAGCGTCTGGCTGCGCTTGAGGTCGCCATCGCTGCGGGAAACGCAGCCGAGATCCGCCGCATCGGCCACGCCATCAAGGGGGGCTGTGCAATGGCCGGGGCCATGCAACTCGCCAGGTTGGGTGCTCTCCTCGAGTCAGGCAACGCCGAGGCCGGGAGTAACCAACTGGATAACAACCAAGCGTTGCTTGGCGATTTGCGCGCCGCCGCCCGCAGCCTGGAGCGTATGCTGAAGCAAGAATTCCCAGCGTAGGGAATCTCGTTTTTCGCACCATTCAGCCTCGGGAGTTACCGCGCCGGCCGCAAACCACGGCCACAAGCGGTCTTCCGGCGCTGGCAGATCATGGGGCTCCGGGCCCGTTGCAGGAGGTAAGCCGCTCAAGTGGATCGACCCATTCGAATTGTGTTGGCGGATGACCATCCTGTAGTCCGTATCGGCGTGCGCAACATGCTCACCGAGAAGGACGGCTTTGAAGTGATCGGCGAGGCCTCGGACGGCGATGAGGCCATCACCCAGACCCTCGAGTTGGAGCCGGACATTCTGCTGCTCGACGTGCAGATGCCCCGCCTGCCCGGCCTTGAAGCCATGCGCGCCATCATGAGCGGCACGCCCACCGTCAAAATTCTCCTGCTCACTTCCACCATTACCACCCAGCAGATCATCGAGGCCCTGCAAATCGGCGCCCGCGGCATCGTGCTCAAGGATGCGCTGGTCGGCCATCTGCAAACGGCCATCCGCACCGTTGCCTCCGGCGACTACTGGATCGGCGGCAAGCGCGTGGGCAACCTGGTCTCCGCGCTCCACGACCTCATGCAGCAGGCCGCCGTGCCCCAGCACAAAACCTACGGCCTCACGCCGCGCGAGCTTGAAGTGGTGGGCGCCATCGTCGAGGGCTGCAGCAATCGCGACATCGCCAGGCAGTTCACCCTGAGCGAGGAGACGGTCAAGCGCCACCTGTCGAACATCTTCGACAAGACCGGCGTTTCCACCCGCCTCGAACTGGCCCTGTTCGCCATTGCCCACCAGTTGGTCAAGCCGCTCTAGTTCTCCACCCGCCTTGCCGGCCCACGCTGGGATGAAATTGCGTCCGTCGCTGCCGTCCGCTAACTCGCTAACTCGCTACCCCGCGCAGCGGGGCTGACTCGCTACAACCTTCCCACGCTCTCCGCGCCTCCTGCCTTTGCATTGTTCAGCTTGCAGCACAATCCTTAGTTCGTTTGTTGTTGAAGCCCTTTTCGCCGCTCCAATCCCAGCCAAAAAACTTCCCGTTTGACGGAATAAATTCCGCCTGCTCCAGTTCTATGCAGTGACCGGTTACCTCCGGTCAAAGGAGCAATCGATGAACAAAATACTCCATTGGCTGACTCATCCCCCCACAAGCGGCCCCGGAAGCACTCTGTTCCTGCGGCTCATGGCAGGAGGAGTCTTCTTCTGGGAGGGCCTTCTGAAATTCGTCTATACCAACCAGGGCATAGGCCGCTTCACCAAGCTGGGAATCCCTTTCCCCCACTTCACCGCAACCTTCATCGGCGGCCTTGAAATCGTGGGGGGCCTGCTTCTGCTCTCCGGCGTGGCCACGCGCCTCATCGCCATTCCGTTTGTTGTGGAGATGATCGTCGCCATCCTCACCACCAAGATTGCGCTGTTTCTTGGAACCTCTCCCCTGCCTCTGCCGCCCGCGCCGCCCAGGGTGGGCATCTGGGCTGTCCTGCACGAAATCCGCTCCGACTACGCGCAGATCCTCACCACCCTGTTCCTGCTCGTCAACGGGCCGGGCAAGTGGTCACTCGATGCGGTGCTGCAGCGCAACAGAAAGAATTCCGCGGGGGAACGTGCGCCTTCCCGCAGGCGGCCGGATTTGGGAGCGACGGCTGCGGATTGAGGCGGTGGTCCCGCTCGAAAACTTGGAGCCTGGAATCAAACTCGAAAGTTGCTTCCAAGTTATTTTCTTTGTGCGGGTCAGCGCGAATAACTCCTCCTCGTGTACACTGTCCGTGCCGTGCCGAATTACTCTTCAGCTACCGGATCTTTCGAGCAGCTTGCGATGCCCCTCTTCGCCAGCCTCTATAACTTCGCCTTCTGGCTGGCGCAAGACCAGGCCGCGGCCGAAGACCTGGTGCAGGAGACTTACATGAAGGCGCTCAAGGGTTTTTCCTCCTTCGAGCAGGGAACCAACTTCCGCGCCTGGATGTACCGGATTCTGCGCAATACTTTCATGACCACGCAGGCCGGGCTCAAGGCTTCGGCCTTCGTATCCCTCGACGGCGACGACGGAAGGCCGCCGGAATCTGAAACGGCTATGGAAACGGCTGAAACTCCTGAGTCGCTTTTGCTGGCGCGCGTCGAGCAGCAGCAGATCCAGCAAGCATTGGAGCAATTGCCGGTGGCCTATCGCGAAATCATTCTCCTCTGCGACATGGAAGAGATGAGTTACCACGAGATCGGCCTGGCGCTTGGCATTCCCATCGGGACCGTGATGTCGCGGGTTTTCCGTGCGCACAGAGCCATGCGGAAGCTGCTGGCCCAAAGAAATGAGGGGGCTGTCCATGAGCTGTGACGTGTGGCGGCAATGGCTCGACGTTTATGTGGACGAAAGCAGCTCCGCGGAAGAGACAGCGGCAATCGAGGACCATCTGCGCACCTGTCCCTCCTGCACCGCCGCGACCCTCGCCCGGATGCAGCTCAAGCGCCTCACGCGGGCTGCCGCCGCCGGCCGCTACGTCCCATCGCCCGAATTCCGCTTGCGCCCGGAGCTCTCTCAACTCATGAAAAAGGGCGTCCAAAAAGACCGCGAGCCCCTCTGGAAGCTCCCCTGGGTGCAAGCTGTGGCCGCGGCGGTCGTTGCGCTGCTCATCGTTCTCGTTTCCATCTCCGCGTGGATGCGCCATTCCGTTCGCGACCAGGCCCTGGCCGAGCTGCTTGACCTGCACGTCGCCACCACGGCCAGCGCCAATCCCGTCGACGTTGCTTCCGCGGACGGTCACACGGTCAAACCCTGGTTCCAGGGCAAGCTCCCCTTCACCTTCAACCTGCCTGAGCCGGGCAGCTCGTCCTTCAAGCTGCTGGGCGGAAAGGTCGTCTATTTCCACCACGCGCCCGGCGCGCAATTGCTCTACGAGCTGCGCAAGCACCAGTTCTCGGTCTTCATCGTGCAGGAAAGCACCGGATCCTCTCCGCAAGCGGCCGGCATCGCCACATCCCGCCAAAAGGGCTTCAGCATTGAAACCTGGAGCGAGACCGGCTTGCGCTACGCAGTCATCTCCGATTCCAACCCCTCCGATGTGCACGACCTGAGCGCTTTGCTGCGCACCGCCGCGCATCAGTGATGAAGGCCCCCCAACCGCCTGCTGAAAACACAGCCTCGTCAACCCCCTGCTGAACAAGGTGGCTCCTCAAGCGCCTACTGAAAAACGTGTCCCCTCAACCGCCGAGAGATGCGGCCCTCACCTTTCTGGCGAAAAACGCAGCTTTGTAACAGGGCACGACTTCAGTCGTGCCAAAAATGGCGTAGAAAGAATGTGGCCTTCAGGCCCTGCGGCACCCTGTTTGGGATTCCGCGAACCATTTGTCCTCATCCGCCGCCCCTCAACCGCGTCACTCTTCCACGCTCGGGCTCTCCGCCCGTATCAGCCGCACCCGCGCGTGCCAGGCCATCCAGCCGTAAATCCAATACGCCACCACGAAGCTGAACGCCGTCACCGCAAACAGCAGCAGCAGAAAATGCTGCGCCATCCAGATCCGCATCCGCGCGTACCACGAGATGTTTCCCAGGTGATACGTCGCACCCTCCAACGCATACGACTCGAATCTCCCGCCGCGCAGCAGGCTCAGGGGACCCGTCATATCGGTCGATTGCGACCGGTCCAGCAGCACGCTCGCAAAGGATTCCGCCGATGCGTCTTGCCTCAACTCGACGAGCACAATCGACCGGTCCTGGGAAGCCGGCGACTCAATCTCTTCCACCAGCGCATCCGGCAGCCCGCCTTCATTCCCCGGCAGGTTCTCCGTCACCGTGAGCCCGCGCAGGCTGGCCCACCATTTGGCGATTGCCGTCCGGTAGCGCGAAATCCAAGCGGCAAAGCCCTGCTCCGGCTTTACATGGACTCCGCTCCCGTTCAGCGTCACCGGCAGCAGCGGGTCCAGCGAGTTGAATGCAGGCTGGTCGGCCACCGTTCCCACAATCAGGTAGTCGCGCCCGCCGCTGATCACCGCGCTCGGGCCCTCCACTGAAACCCGCAGCGCCGGGTAGCCGGTTTGCGCCCCGAAATGCCCCATCAGGTGGAGATAAAGCGCAATCTCGTCCACGCTGGGAACCGCGGGCAGAACCACCGTCGTCGCCCCCAGGTCCGCCAACTGCGTAAACGGGAACCCGGCATTGGCAAACAGCTCCAGGTTCGGCATCGCCGTCCACAACTTCAGCCCCTTCAAATCCAGAAACGAGTTGCACAGAATCGCGCCTGACAGTGGGGCGGCCTGCGCTGCGTCCCGGTTGCTGGGGACAAAGTCGAAGTTGAACAGCATGGTGTTGCCGAACGGCCGCAAATCCGCCACGGGAACCGGAATCACGCGCCGCCCCTCGGCGAAATCCGCTCCCGGCGCCAGCGGAATTTCGCTCACCAGCAGCCCGTTCACCACCACCCGCAGCGCTGAGCCGGCCGCCACCGGCCGCGCGTCGTAGCGGTAAAAAAGATGCAGGTCCAGATTCTGCTTCTCTCCGTAGAACAAGTCCGGCGCCACGTGAAAGTACACAGGAATGGCGCTCGATCCGTCGCTTTCAAGAGCCTCCTGCAGTTGGCAACTGGCCAGCTTCTCTGCCTTGCCCGGGGCCAGCCAGCGCGGCGCATCGTCCCTGGCGCGGGCAGTGGGCAGGGTCAGTTCCTGAACCTGCATCGTTTCCCCGGCCAGCGCCGCTCCCGGCCCCGGCGCTCCCGGCTTTCCCGCCATCGCCAGCGTCCGCGCCGCCATCAGAAGCTGGTTCTCATCGTCGCCCGCAACCACCAGAACGCTTCCATACGGATCGGAGGGATTCGCGGTCATCGCGATTACCGGGCCGCTGCCCGACGGCATTTGCAGCATTCCAGCCAACTCTCCCCGGTTGGCTGAGAAGATCACCGCGTTGCCCGCCGGAATCTGCCCCAGCGCGACCGAAAAGCGCACCGGCCGGGTACCGGCGCTGAGCCCCAGCCACGAAGCCACAACGCCCGCGGCCTGCAGCGTCCTGGGGCTGGGCTCTGCAACAAAGACAAAGGGAACCGTTGTGCCGGATTCGAGATCGCTGTCAAAAACCGGCAGCGGGAGCTGGCTCAAATCGTTGTTCAGCCGAAACCGGTCGCCGCTCACGGTCAGCGTGGATGCCTGGCCGATGCGGCACAAGATCTTGGCCCGCGCCTGTTCCTCGCGCTGCATCACCCCGCTGCCCGTGAATTCAAACGTGACCACATTGCTGCGCACCAGCAGCGCATCCGGGACCATGAGGTCGACCGGCGCAAAGCCGTTCCGGATGTCCGCTGCCCGGGGGGTCGTCAGCGTCGCAATCGCCGTGCCGTTGAGGTTCACCCGGAGCGAGGTGGCGCGCGGGTCCAGCCCGGGGTCGATGCTATAGAACAGCCGGAGCGTCGCCTGCCGCGGCACCAGGGCATGAGAAAGCGTGAAGCGGACCGAATAGTAGGAGTGCGGCCCGCGCATTTCGATGGCCCCTTGCTGGCCCAGGTCCTTCAGGCTCATCGTCTGCTCGGCTTGGGCGGCGTTATCGGCGTTGGATTCCCCACGCCCATCGCTGCGCCACGCTAACTGGCTAACTCGCCATCCCCGCGTAGCGGAGGCTAGCTCGCCAAATCCTTCCCAATGCTGGGTGCCCCATCCTTGCCGCGTCTTTGTTTTTGCGGCAAGGGTGGGAGGGGACGATGCCCCGATTCCAGCGACAGCGAAATTCCTCAAACCCCTTGCGAAAGCCTGGCCGCAGCAACTCACCATGCACGCAATCAAAATCAATGCCGCCGTCTGCGCGGCGCGTGTGTTCTTCGCCTCGCTCTTGCCCGGAAAGTAGCTTCGGCAAATCTGGTAAATCCCGTACGCGGAAAGCCGGATCACGCGCCCCAGGCTCACCAGTGGCCGATCCACTTCCTTGGTGCGCAACGAGTCTATCCATGCATCCGCCCGCGAGTAGAGAGCCCTGGTCAGCACTTCCTGTTCCACAATCGTGGGCAGCGAAAACGACAGGCGGATCACGCCGCGGCCCATCCCCGCCACCCGTGCCGCCACGCTCTGATCCGCATCGCCCGCAATCTCTGGGAAGGCCAGCCGGAACGATTGGCCGACGGCAAATTCCTCGTCCCCGTTCACCCGCACCGATGCCCCGCCCACCGACATGTCGGTCGTCACGCCTTCCAGCCGCCGGCCGCCGGCGAGATCCAGGCGCACCGGAATCCTGGCTTCAATGCGCACCGATTCCCGCCTCTGTTTCTGCTCCATCGCTACCGCGCCCGCCACGCCCAGGATCACGATGTTGAAAACGACCCACACCATGTTCATCACCACCGCGCCGGTGTGCGGCGTTTCGCCGGGCGTCATCAGCCGGTACACGCTGGCCAGCAGACCCATAAAATTCAGCAGCAGCATCCACCGCGTGGGCGCGGCAATCCGCCGGTCGAACTGCGTCTGCTGGAGCGTGCTCCCCTTGTCCGTCACGTTGAACTTCCCCAGCTTGGGATTGATCATCGCCAGCAGCGTCGGCGCCAGGATGTACGGCGCCAGCACCGCTTCGTAAATCTCGTTCCAGAACGAATGCCGGTGCCGCCCCTGGATGCGCGAGTTGGTCAGATTCGACAAAATCAGGTGCGGCAGCGCGTAGGCCAGAATGGCCAGCCAGTAGCCCGGAATGATGGTTCTTCCCAGCAGCAGGTAAACCAGCGGCGCCAGCAGAAACACCAGCCGCGGAACCGCGTAAAGGAAATGGGCCATGGCGTTGAAGTAGCAAAGCCGCTGCGCAAACTTCAGGCCTCCGCCAAACAGCGGGTTGTCAATGCGCAGAATCTGGATCATCCCCCGCGCCCACCGCACGCGCTGCCCCACATGCGCCGACAGGGTCTCGGTAGCCAGCCCGGCCGCCTGCGGAATGTTGATGTACGCGGTGTTGTACCCGCGCTTCTGCATGCGCAGCGAGGTGTGCGCGTCCTCGGTCACCGTCTCCACCGCGATCCCGCCCACTTCGTCCAGCGCCGAGCGCCGCATCAGCGCGCATGAGCCGCAAAAGAAGGTCGCGTTCCAAAAGTCGTTGCCGTCCTGCACGATTCCGTAGAACAGATCGGCTTCGCTGGGAATCGTCTTGTATTGCAGCAGGTTGCGCTCGAACGGGTCTGGCGAATAGAAGTGGTGCGGCGTCTGCAGCATGGCCAGCAGCGGGTCGGCCAGCATCCAGCCCAGCGTCATCTGCAGAAAGCTGCGCGTGGGCACGTGGTCGCAATCGAAGATGGCCACGTACGGCGAGCGCATCAGCGTCAGCGCGTGGTTGATGTTCCCGGCCTTGGCGTGCTCGTGCTCCCTGCGCGTAATGTAGCCGATGCCGGCCTCGTACGCGAACTCCTTGAATTCCTTTCGCGTCCCGTCGTCCAGAATGTAAACATGCAGTTTCTCCGGCGGGTAGTCGATATTGATCGCCGCCAGCACCGTGTAACGCACCAGCGAGAGCGCCTCGTTGTACGTGGGAATCAGCACATCCACATGCGGCCACAGGTCTTCGTCCGCCGGCATCGGCAGCGGCTTGCGCCTCAGCGGCCACGCCGTCTGCATGTACCCCAGAATCATGATGAGGATGGTGTAGGCTTCGGCGGAGATCAGCAGCAGCAGGAAAAACGTGTCCAGCGAAATCCGCTTGTTCGACTCATCCGCGAAAAAATCCACCAGCAGGTGAACGCGCCACCACGCATAGCGGAAGGTAGCCGCGATGGAAAACAGCATCAGCGCGATGGTGATCGCGCGCGAGGCGGACAGCCGGTTGATCGCCAGCGCGGCCAGTATCGTCGCCACCCCCAGCACCATCTGCTTGGGCCAGCTCAGAAACAGGCTGATGAACTCGAAAAAAACGAACGCGGCGACGCACGTAACCAGCACTCGAAAGAGTCGGGTCGCAGCGGCCGGCCTGTGGGGAAGAGAATTCATCCAGTTGGAATTGTGTGCGTCTGCAATGTCGATCGATCGGTCTTAACATGCTGCGAAAAAACAATGCCTTGTAACAGGGCACGACTTCAGTCGTGCCGCAAACCAGCCAATGTTGACCTGGGCTTTAGCCCCTGCGGCACTCGGTTTTGGATTCTCGCCATACAATCGGCCTTTTTCCGCAACCTGTTTAGGCCCTGCGGTACACTCTTCGGGCCTTTTTCGCCATTCATTCAGGGTCTTTCCGCGGCCTGTTAAGTCCCCGTAAGTCTCGACTTCCTTGCGCGGCAGCGCACCGTATGTCCTCGTTCCTTGATCTGGAGTCTACATCCCCAGTCCTTGTGCCCGGCTGTCGCGGATAGACCAGTCCTCCATCCCCCGCAACGTCTTCCTGGGTCCTGTCTCCGGCTCCGGTACCCGTCATCGGCATCCTGAGTTAGATTTTCAATGGAGGACCATTCATCATGAAAATCGCTTTTCTCGGCTTGGGCAAAATGGGCGCTCCCATGGCGCATCGGCTGCTGGCCGCGGGTCACGATGTCACCGTCTGGAATCGCACCCCTGATCGTGCCCAGGCGCTGGCCGCCGACGGCGCAAAGGTATCTGCCTCGCCCGCCGCGGCTGCCCGCTCTTGCGACGCGGTTCTCACCTCGCTCTTTGACGATGCGGCCAATGAGGACGTTCTCTTCGGCAGTGGTGCCGGGGCCGGCGGCGTTCTGGACGCGCTCCCGCCCGGCGCGCTTCACATCTCGCTCTCCACCATCAGCGTTGCGCTTTCTGAGCGCCTCACTGCCGAACACGCCCGCCGCGGCCAACTCTTCGTCGCCGCGCCGGTCTTTGGCCGTCCCAATGTAGCCGAAGAAGGACGCCTCTGGATCGTCGTCGCCGGGCCGGACGCGGCCGTCGCCCTGGCCCGCCCGCTGCTTGAGCCCTTCAGCCGCGGCATCTCCGTCGTCGGCTCAGAGCCGCGCCAGGCCCACGCCCTCAAACTCGGCGGCAACTTCCTCATCAGCGCCATGATCCATTCGCTTGGCGAGGCGTTTGTCTATGCCGAGGGCCAGGGAATCGCGCCGGCCACCTTCCTTGAGACCATCAACAGCGCCCTGTTCCAGTCGCCGTTTTACCTCGCCTACGGCAACGTCATGCTCAATCCGCCGCCGCAGCCCGGCGCCACCATCGACCTGGGCGCCAAGGACCTCGCCCTGCTCCGCGAAGCGGCAGCCAGCCGCCACACCCGCCTCAGCCTGGCCGACAACCTCGCCGAAGTCTTCACCCAGGCTCGTCAATCCGGCCTCGCCGGCGAGGATTGGGCCGTAGGCCAGTACCGCATGGCCCAGAAACGCGGCGGTTTGGCAGTTTGAGCCGCGCAGCTATCTATTGATTCGGCCCAAAAGGATTGCACCACCACAGATCACCGGCGAGGCCGACCCACAGGAGATGAATCTGTACCCCATCCATCGGACGTCTTTGCTTTTGTCCGATGGGTGGGCGTGAACTCCGCATCTGCGGCAACCTTTTATTTTGTTGAACTTGCATTCTGTTTCTTGTCAGGACCGGATCACAAAAGAAAACTGGCCCGCTCCGCCTCTGGTTAGGATAGAACCATGAATCTCAATGGAAAAACCGTCTTCATCACTGGAGCCTCGGCCGGCATTGGCGCAGCCACCGCTCTGGCCTTCGCAGCCGAGGGCGCCCGTCTGCTGCTGGCCGCCCGCCGCGCCGGCAAATTGTCCGAAATCGCCTCTGAAGCCCTCAAACGCGGCGCCCAGGCCGTTCACTCCATCAGTCTCGATGTCCGCGACCGCCGTGCCGTCCAGGACGCCATCGACACCCTGCCTCAGGAATGGGCCGAGATCGATGTGCTGGTCAATAACGCCGGCCTCAGCCGCGGCCTCGACAAGCTCTACCAGGGCAAAATCGAAGACTGGGAAGAGATGATCGACACCAACGTCAAGGGCCTGCTCTATGTCACCCGCGCCGTCGTTCCCGGCATGGTGGTGCGCGGACACGGCCACGTGGTCAACCTGGGTTCCACGGCCGGCGAGCTCACTTACCCCAACGGAGCCGTCTATTGCGCCACCAAGGCTGCCGAGCGGGCCATCAACGACGGCCTGCGCCAGGACGTGCTGGGCACGCCCGTGCGCGTCACCAGCGTCGATCCCGGCATGGTCGAGACCGACTTCTCCCTGGTGCGCTTCCACGGCGATCAGGAGCGCGCCGCCAAGGTGTACAAGGGCGTCCACCCGCTCACCCCTGCGGACATTGCCGAGGTGATCGTATGGGCCGTTTGCCGGCCCCAACATGTAAACATCGCGCGGGTAGTGCTGACGCCGGTTCAACAGGCCAACTCTCTGCTCTTTCACAGGGAGCCGTAGCCGCGGGCAGCAAAACTGCCCGCAAAACCATCTTTCCACCTGTTGATCGCACACTCCGGAATGAGCCACAGCCCGCACAGGTTGCGGAAAAAGCCGGTCTTGTAACAGGGCACAACTTTAGTCGTGCCGCAACTGGTTGAAAAATAACGAGGGCTTTAGCCCCTGCGGTCTGCCTTTTGGGAACTCAGCCCGAATTCAAGAGTTTTTCCGCAGCCCGCTCAGGCCCGGGCTTTCGCCTTTCTTCAACTATCGGAAGCGAGACAACCGCAGTCCTACCCCAGTGTCTTGATCTCACCCTCGATCTGGGCCAGGGCGGCTTCCAGTGCGGCGCGGCGCGCCGGGCTCGAGGTTCTTTGCGAAAGAATATTTTCTCTTTGCAGATTCAATTCCTGTTTTTGCCGTTCCCGTCTGGTCCTCACCTGCTCCGCCAGCCTTTTGGCCTCTTCATTGATAAAGCCGCTGCCCCGGTAGACCTCCGGTTGCTGCAAGGCATTTGCCATCTGCTCCTCCATGGATTTACTTTCCCAACCACGAGCCATATCTCCATTCTACTGGGGATTGGCAGTCGTGCGTCCCGCGGATCGACAAAAGGACCGCCCGAAATCCTGGAGAAGAGCTCATGCGCGTCGGTCAAATTTCGTCGTTTGGCATTGATTCTTTGGAGTTTACAGAACGCCCCACTCCCCAGCCCGGCCCCCATGAAGTGCTGGTGCGCGTCCATGCAATTTCCTTCAACTATCGCGACCTGCTGATGGTCAAGGGGCTCTACAACCCCAAACTGGCCCTGCCCCGGATCCCTTGCTCCGATGGCGCGGGCCAGGTCGCCGCCGTGGGTGAAGCCGTCACCCTCTGGCAGCCCGGCGACCGCGTGGCCGGCATCTTCATGCAGAATTGGCAGGACGGCCCGCCCACCCCCGTCAAAACCAGGGGCGCTCTCGGCGGCGACATCGACGGCATGTTGGCCGAGTACGTGGTCCTCAACGAATCCGGCCTCGTGCGCCTGCCCGAGCATCTCAGCTTCGAGGAGGGCGCCACGCTGCCCTGCGCCGCTGTCACCGCCTGGAACGCCCTGGCCGCAGGCCATCTCAAGCCGGGCTCGACCGTCCTCATCCAGGGAACCGGCGGCGTCTCCATCTTCGCCCTGCAATTCGCCCGCCTGATGGGTGCGCGGGTGCTCGGCGTCAGCGGCAGCTATGAGAAGCTGGAGCGCGCCTTCTCCATGGGCCTCGACGCTGGCCTCAACTACCGCGAAATCCCCGACTGGGACCGCTGGGCCGTGGCCGAAACCGGCGGTGAGGGCGTTGACCTGGTCGTTGAAGTGGGTGGCCAGGGCACGCTGCCCCGCTCCCTGCGCGCCATCCGCATGGGCGGCGCCATCGCCCAGGTCGGCGTGCTCACCGGTCCCGCCGAGCCCCTCCCGCTGCCCCTCATCCTTCATAAGCAGGCCCGCATCCAGGGCATCTACGTCGGCTCGCGCCAGGACTTCCTGGAGATGAACAAGGCCATTATCCTCGCCGAGCTGCGTCCCATCGGCGAAACCTTCCCCTGGTCCCAGGCCCGCGCCGTCCTCGCCCGTCTTGAAGAAGCCTCTCATTTCGGCAAGCTGGTCCTGACCGTCGGGTGACACCTGGTCCCTTGATCGCGCGAATCGCGCAGGTTTCAACGGCCACCCTGATTTGATTGCCCGCCGTGAACCTACGGATGCAATCAGAATCCGGACGGCAAAGCTGCCTCAAGATTGATTTGTTCTCCGCTGATGGGGTGGTGGAATTTCAGAAATTGCGCGTGCAGCAAATATCCTCCATCGCCGGGGAGCCCGGGGAGATTTTCAAGAGGCTGGCCGGTTAAGCCGTACAGAGGATCGCCAACCAGAGGATGGCCGATCGATGCCAGATGGATTCTGATTTGATGAGGGCGGCCCGAATAGAGGGTTACCTCAAATGTTGTGGTGCTTGTGGTCCGTGCGATCACCTTTGCCAATGACTTTGACGGTTTGCCACTTGGGTTGGCGGCCCAAACGAAACCGAGGCGCGGGTGCGGTACGAGGCCGATCGGTGTGAGGATTTCATAGGCGTCCTGCTCGGCAACGTTTTGAGCCAGCGCCCGGTAGATTTTTTGAATTTTGGGTGTGTTCCAGTTTGCGG
>Ga0181520_10005670_pt1 | contig 19718 bp, 24 predicted proteins | sample PEATcosm2014_Bin_29_FD_132451 | JGI IMG/M metagenome (GOLD analysis project Ga0181520, IMG submission 132451) | Peatland microbial communities from MTU Mesocosm Facility, Houghton, MI, USA - PEATcosm2014_Bin02_30_metaG | ecosystem: Environmental > Terrestrial > Soil > Wetlands > Peat | place...
AGCCTAACTCAATTCGAGAAAACGCCCATTTTACGGGCACTTCAGGAGATGGACTGCGATAACAACTTAGACGATATTTGCAACCAGTTGAATCTGTTCAGCTTATAGCCGGACAGCAGTGAGCGCAATGCTACGCCTTTCAAAATCGAAAAGCGCTTGGATCGCAGACTCATAATAATCCACATTGACGCCGCGATGCCAAGGAATGATGAGTGCACAGTTTTGCGAAAGATTAAACTTTCCGCTAACAATTCGAGTTGTCATTGCTTTTGCACCAACTGTCGTCACGAAGATGACCGGTGATGCGAAGTCAAACTCAAACGAATCAATACGCCCCATGAGACCGTCATTGTCGGTCTGTCCGCTAAACACAGGAAACTCGCCTGGGTGTTCAGCAATATATTTTTGCGTCAGCTCCATCGCACGGTCGCCTTTTCTAAACCTAAAGAGTGTATTGAGCTTTGAAATCTTCCAATGTGATGGGATTTCAGGAATCCAATCCACTCCGGTTTTCCGCATTGCGATGTCTGGGTTTAATCCCTTCGTGATAGCCCGCGTGAAGACGGTCTTGCGGAGCTCGTCGAGAATTTCTAGTTGATGCCCCTTTGCGGCAATCGTGGCATCTATCGCCGAGCAACTCGCATCCAGATATGCCGCGATGCGCTCTTGAAGAGGCAGCGGCGGGAGAGGCAAGTAAAATTGCGAGAGTTGAGTTGGCCAGTTAACCCGGGGCATCTTCGCACCGTATGCGAGAACATTGCATCGCTCGATGAACCAGGGTGAGGCAACACAATAGAAAAGAAAGCGGCTATTAATACGCTCTGGTTTGAAGGCAAGGATCTCACCAGTGCATTTCCCGTCGAATTCAGCCTGGTAGTACTTTTCGAGATATGGACGCAGTTTGCCAAACAGCACGTCACCCTTCTTGAATAGGGTCACTGCACTTTCAACGTCTACGGTGTTTTGCCGGTTAAGAATACGTCCTGTGCCAGATTCAATATCTTCTAGTTCGAGATAATCTTCTTCCTCGCTCGCGACGTCGGTTTTGCTATTGCGGAGCGTAGCGACATCTTTAAGCCGGTCATACTTCCATCCCACGGGTAAAAAGCTCAGGAAGTTATAGTTGTCGGGAATCATGCTATTCCTCATTTGCTGCGAATGTCGTCAGCATCTTTTCCGCCTTCTTCTCCAGCTTCCAAAAATCATCTAGCAGGTCCTTGACGAGCGTGGGTGGCTGATAACGATAAAAGTACTTATTGGGCAGTATCTCGTATCCAAGCTGCGGACGGTCTTCCCATCTAATAATTGGCTTAGCAATCTCGCGTTTCAGAAACGCCTCAATGTCCTCGCCGTATGGTATGTATTCGTCGTCCTTCACGTAGTGCCGGTGTGTCCATTCGACCGAGATAATATCCGGCTTCCCCTCCATCAAAAACTTAAGCTTGTTGGCGGCGTTGTCCTTGGGTCTGAGTTCCAAAGTCTCTGTTCTCTCATCCTTGCCAATCTTTAGACGAACGTAGAAGGTAAGTTCGCTATTGTGAAACTCCTGCTCCTTCTTCAGATTCGCGACAGTGAATGCTCTTTCATAAGGCTCGGTGATGATCGCGGGTTGGTCATGTTCGTCTGTCTGCCAAAAAACAACCTCCACTTTGTGGTATGCGAAGTCCTTCACTTTCCCATTATTCTGAAATAACTTCACGTCTGGGTCCTTATAGTCGGGTTTCCATGCTTCCAGATAGCGAGTCTTGACCCATTGCCGGTGTGCGTCGGTCATTCGGTTCCGTTTGTTGCCGAAAGATTTCGGCTCCTTTTCAAACTGTTTCCGAGCATCGATAATCAACACGCGACGGCGATGACTCGTGGGCTTCTCGTTTCGCAGGAGCCAGATGTATGTGAAGATGCCGGTGTTGTAAAAAAGCTGATCGGGTAACATGACAATAGTGTCCAGCCAGTCGTTTTCTATGATCCAGCGACGAATCTCACTCTCATCTTGACCGCAGTCTCCGTTCGAAAGTGGCGATCCGTTGAATATGATTGCAATTCGGCTTTCCCCTTTATCCGGCTCCTTCATCTTTGCCAGCATGGTCTGGAGAAAAAGCAACGCACCATCATTCACTCGAGGCATACCTGCTTTGTAGCGGGTCTTCTCCAGCTTGCGTGCCTCTTTTTCGTAGCCATCCTTGCCTCCCCACGTCACTCCAAACGGAGGATTACTCAGCATGAAGTCGAAGCGATATTTCGATTCCGGCAATTGATCGCCCGGCTCTTTGCCGTGGGGGTCGTGAGGTATGAGCGAATTCCCAAGAAACACTTTAGCGTTCTTGTCTTCCTTGATCAGGAGATCGGCTTGGCATATTGCATAGTTCGTTGGCGATAGTTCCTCGCCGTGAACTGTGAGGTACTGGTCGATGCGTACTTTCTCAGATGGTGTGCGTGCTCGGTCAAGCAGATGTTCTTCGGCCACCGATAACATGCCACCCGTGCCGCACGCGGGGTCGTAGATCGAGAGATGTTTCTCGGGGATTGGTATCTCCAACAACTCCACCATGAGGCGGATGACCTCGCGCGGGGTGAAGTGCTCTCCGGCCTCTTCACCGCTTTGCTCTGAAAACCGCCGGAGGAGTTCCTCGTAGATATAGCCCATCTCCAGGTTAGAGATGTGGTCGGGGCCGAGCGGCAGTTCCTTGTATTGATTGAGGATCGGCGCGAGCCGATTGTTCTTCACCATCAAACCGATAGTGGCCCGATAGTTGAAGTTCTCGATTATTTCATCGACGTTTTGTGAGAAGCCATTGATGTAAGCGCGGAAATTGTCTTCAAGCAGCGTGTGATCTTCTTCGTATATCTTGCGGAGGGTCCAAGTAGTCTTGTTTGAAAACGGGCACTGCTGGGGATTCAACTCCAGCTTCTTAACCAACACGTCAAGTTCTTTTTCGCTGCGTTTTGGCGGCTTCGCCTGGATCTCTTCCTTCTTCTCGGCCCGCCATTTCAGCAGTACGCATTCCAGCCGACGGATGACAATGATGGGAAGAATGACGTTCTGGTATTCGTACGCCTTGAACTTGCCGCGCAAACGCTCGGCGGATTTCCAAATCTCATTAGCGAGATTATCGAGTTTTGGTTTGTCGAGAGATAGGGCCATAGGGAAGGAACTCAGTTTCTTGTCGCTATCGATTATCGCGGGCATTCAAAACCTACTGTACTGAATCAGATCAGGTTTCGTGCGTCTAAATCATAGCGGCAATTGGACTTTCCCGCAATCAGCGGTGTCATCTCAGGTCGTCTACGACTCCGTTGAGAGTATCACTCGCGCTCCCCACAGTCCGGGATGCATTCAGGAGAGGGTTGACGGAACTGTACACAAGCGTATACTTACGGCGTGGATACTACCCAACAACTCGACCTCCGCGGCTACCGCTTTATTCGCAATGAAGTTGTCCATACCGGAGTCACGCCTTCGCTCAGACAGATATGTCGCGCGGTCGGCTATTCATCCCCACGTTCAGCACAGCTGATGCTCCAGCGTCTTGCGAAGCAGGGATTGCTCTCATATTCAGAGGGCGTAATCAGTTTGTCTCCGGGGCAAGATGCGCCAGTACATGAGCGCACTGTTCAGATTCCACTTCTCGGAGCAGCGGCTTGCGGGCTTCCATCTCTCGCCGAACAGTCATACGAAGCGATGATTGAAGTTTCGACCAAGATGGCCACCCCCGGTCATACATACTTTATTTTGAGGGCCGTTGGAAGTTCGATGAATATGTCAGGAATAAGCGATGGTTCCTTAGTACTTGTGCGTCGGCAGCCCACCGCACACGAAGGAGATAAAGTTGTCGCACTGATCAATGACGAAGCGACAATCAAACACTTCCACCGCGACGGGTCGTTTGTTGTGTTGCGACCAAACTCTTCGGACCCCCAACATAAACCAATTGTTCTGTCACAAGAATTTTCGGTCCAGGGCGTCGTTGTCGCTACGCTTCCGACCAACATTTGTTAATTCGTTCAACGATCCGTTTGTTGTTAGCTTGTACTTTAGCATTCAAGGAGTCATTATTCACGTCTTCAAGTATGGCTCTACTATTTGTATTTAATGAAGACGAGGAGTACATACATGGGCTATGAAATAGATTTTCTTCCTGTCGGAACTGATAAACCGGGTGATGCTATAACACTCAGGTTTGGCAATTTAACTGGGCCAAGAAGCTCTCAGGCTGTTGTTGTCCTCGACGGGGGGTTCACTGATACCGGCACTAAGGTGATTGAGCACATCAACACCTACTACGGAACCAACAAGATTGACTTGCTAATTTCAACCCACCCAGATCAGGATCATGTCTCTGGCTTGGAGTCCCTATTAATGAACTGTGAAGTTGGCTCGCTTTGGATGCACCGTCCCTGGAATCACACTCATCAGATAGCTCAGCTATTCGAAGACGGACGGGTTACGGACAACAGTATTCGTCAGGCCCTGCACGATTCGCTTGATAAAGCACACGCCATCGAGAGAATTGCACTGCGCAAAAACATTCAGATCACTGAGCCCTTTATGGGTGTCTCTTACTACCCATTCCGCAACAATCCTATGCATCATGTCTCATACGCTAACATGGGCCTTGAAGTACTCGGACCGTCTCAATCCTATTACGAGACTCTCCTGCCAGAATTCCGTTGTCTGCCCGAAGTTGCCGACTCCTCGGGGTTGCTAAGATCTCTTGTTCAGAAAGTTGGCGATGCTATCACCACTGTTGCTGAAAACTGGGGGTTCGAGACGCTTGATGATTCTGGCGAGACATCACCGGAGAACAACTCAAGCGTCATTCTCCTTGGGAATATGGGTCTGACTGAGAGATTCTTACTGACTTCAGACGCTGGCATTCCAGCACTCGGAGAGGCTCTGACTCTTTTACAACGTAGTAGTTTTGATTTCTCCACCTTGAAATTTACGCAGGTTCCTCATCATGGAAGCAGGCGCAACGTGGGGCCGACACTATTGAACCAGTTTCTCGGCCAAAAACAGATTTACGATCTAACTACAAAGAAACCTGCCTTTGTCTCGGCCACTGCGATTGACCATCCAAAGCACCCGTCGAAGAAGGTTCTCAATGCATTTCGAAGACGCGGCTGGGAGGTCCATGTGACTGCTGGCTTAACGAAGAATCATCGTAATGGAGCACCTGCTCGGCCTAATTGGGAGAACTCAATACCAGCACCATTTTTTAATGAAGTTGAAGAATAAAAACAAACAGATGACAAACATATCTGACATCACTAATCCATACACTCGCCGCTCTCGGTTGCAACCGGCATTGATCGTGATTCTTCCGATTGCTCTAGCTACGCTTGCATGGTTCCCAACTGGTGTGGTTGGCTGGGGACTATTCTGGAGCTTATTTGTAGCTTGTGGCGGCACGGCACTACTTTCCCAAGTGGCACGCGATAAAGGAACACTGAAGGAACCTGCCTTGTACAACGGTTGGGGAGGTAAGCCTACTACCAGATTTTTGAGACATCGCGACGCCCCGAACAAGATAGTTTTAGAACGGCAACATAGAAAACTTGAATCCCTCATTGTGGGCGCGCACATTCCCACCTCCGAAGAGGAGGATTTACATCCTGAGAAGGCTGATGAAGTGTACGAAGCGTGCACTAAATATCTTCTGGAAAAGACCAGGGATAAGAAACGCTTCGATATGCTGTTTGATGAAAACTGCAACTATGGGTTCAGGCGGAATCTTTGGGGCATGAAGCCGTTTGGCCTTGTTTGCTCTGTGCTTGGAATTGGTGCTGTTGCCGCACTTGTATTCCACACTGTTCGACATGGAGTTATGCCAGCACCACTGGTCCTCATCTGCGGCGTTTTGAACATTGCGTTGTTACTCGGTTGGATTTTCTGGTTCACTCCTAACTGGGTACGGATTCCGGCCGAGGCTTACGCTGAAAGACTCTTATCGTCTTGTGAGGCACTATGAGCATCGTAAAGTCACTTTCCGTTGGCCACGGCGATATGTTTTATATAAAGCACAACACCGATAACTTTACGATTATCGATTGTTGTATGCCCGATGATATATGGACCGATATAATTGAAGAAATCAAGAGAGAATCTAAAGGCAAAGGAATTGTTCGGTTTATATCCACGCACCCAGATCAAGACCATATACGCGGTTTAGTTGAACTTCATCAAAGCCTAAACCTGCTCAATTTTTATTGCACAAAGAATGAGACAACCAAGGAAGATGAAACCGAGGACTTCAATCAGTATTGTGATCTGAGAGACGACGCAGGCAAGGTCTTTTTTATAAAGAAAGGGTCAACACGTAGATGGATGAATGAGAGCAGCGATGAACGCGGTAGCGCAGGAATATCAATTCTGTGGCCTATCATCGACAACCCTCACTATAAAGCTGCGCTAGAAGACGCACATGAAGGTTACTCCGCAAACAACATCTCCATAATCATGAAGTACAAGTATAGCGATGGCGCAAATATAATGTGGATGGGCGATCTTGATACTGCTTTTATGGAAAAGATTGAAAACGACATTAAGCTCAGTTCAGCGCATATATTGTTTGCGCCGCATCACGGAAGGGATAGCGGAAAAGTGCCGCAGAGTTGGCTTGATGAAATTGATCCGAAACTAATTGTAGTAGGAGAAGCGCCAAGTGAACATCTCCACTATTACCCTAACTACAACACCATAACCCAGAATTCAGCAGGCGACATCACATTTGAGTGCATTGAAGGGAAGACGCACATCTATGTGTCAAACGAGGACTACTCGGTTAGCTTTTTAAAGAATGAATACATCTCAAACAGATATGGGACGTATATTGGTACGCTCATCACGAAGTAATCATCTTTATGACGGAAGGGACTTATCATGAAAGAGCCTGGAATCGATGGTCGGCACCGCGACAAAAGGTCGCCTAAGACTGGTAGGATCGAACTAAAACACGGCAACACTCTCAACAAAAATCTAGACAGACCTATTCCTGAGTTCTCACCTCTTGCAAAGCTATCAACCATGCGAGCGAAAACAGGTAAAGAAGGGATAGAGGCTGTACGCAAAGCCGCTAAGAAAAGACGCCCATAGCTTATGGTATTAGGTTGTCCTATGTTGAAGATTGTTGATATGTTCGGTTCTGAGTAGAATCTCATTCTAAAATGTACGGCCTCTACCACAGGCTTATCCTACGGCCTATCCACAAATGCGTTCATGTCAGGTGCGATTTCCCCTCTTCCGAAGATATCTTGAACCTGTCATTATGCAATCGTCTTATTCGACGTGCTCTTTCCCAACGCTATACTGGACCTGACTGCTCAGAGTATGAGGTATCTGTGAGCAGGAGCGATGATATCTCTTTGAGTATTTCTGAGAGCTGAGTTCGAAGTCCGACCCGTGATGGGCAGCCAGTACATACCTTATTGGACGCGAAAGTGCCTCCAACTGATTTCTGATCAATGTCCATCGCTACATATTCACTCGGCTGACGGTTTGAAGTAACGCGCTCTGAGCCATGTACCCCATTGCAGGTCATACTTCGAACCTTAGGACGGGAAGCAAAAAGATGGTACGGCTCATGCAACACGACGCTCGTGATTCGGTTGGTCAGAGTTACTCTGAGAGCGACCCGACGAAGAATCCGTTGCTTGATTACGGGTGCGGCAACTGTAAACACTGTCTTTACGTTTGCCGCGAAGTCCAAAAAGTCTTTCAAACTCTCAGCCATCACGTTGTTTCGTTTTTTTACGGTCTCCAATTGATCTTCAATGCCTTTGCGCTCCTCAAGGAGCGTTTTTTGTTTGGCGAGAATGACATCCTTATCAAGGATGCCATCCAGATATGCGTCAGAGACCCTAGACATGCGCAACTTTACACTGTCCAGCGTGGCTTGAAGTGCACGAATCACATCTGCCCGTTGTTGTTGCGAAAGCGTGGAGAGTTCACCCACTAAACCGCACATGTAGCGTTTCTCATCCTCCGACATCTCCAACGCGGATAATTCCTTCACAATCGCCGCTTCCAAGTGATCATCACGGATCGCATTTGGAGGGCACGATTGGGTGCGGCAGCGATAGTAGACGATGCCTTTTACCCGCTCGCCTGTAAGGTTGTAACCGCAGACGCCGCAGCGTAGTGATCGTCGATATGCGAAATCGTGCTTGACCGCCCGCTTCCCAATCCGTTCCGTGGCGACTGCTCGTGCTGCTCGAAATAGCGTTTGAGATATGAGTGGTTGGTGTCTTCCTTCAAAGAGTTCACCTGTTGCCTTTAACCGGATAACGCCGTAATAAAACGGGTTCGCGAGTATCCAGGCGAACGTCGACTTGTTGACACGATTCCCTTGCTTCGTACGAAGACCGAGGTCATACATCACGTCTGCGAGTTCGTGATGCCCATAGCGACCTGATGCATAGAGTTCAAACATGCGTCTCACAAGAGGGCCCTGGGTAGGATCGATTGCTTTCGGCTGACCACTCCCCCGGTCCAAATAACCTATTGGAGCCGGCAACGGGAATAATCCCTGTTTATAGCGACCACGCATACCCTTCTTCGTCTCTTCTCGCAGATTGCGAATGAAGTCGGCGGCGACTACCGCTTGGATGTCCGCTGAGAGCCTACCTCCGCGCGAATTGAGGTCTAGCGCTTCGTTAGCGAAATGGACTTCTATTCCGCCGTCCATCATCTCTCCGAGATCTGACCAGTCACGAAGATTTCTTGCGCTTCTGTCTATTTTATGAATCACAACTCCAGATGCTTTGCGCTTGTTGAGCAGATCAATCATTCGATCAAACACTGGACGGCCTCGCTTGGCCGCAGTTTCGCGCTCTTCAAACCATTGCGTAATCGTCAAACTGTTGCGAATCGCATACGTTTCTATTGCTGCTCTCTGTTCTTGTAAAGACACACCGTGCTCTCCCTGCTTAGCAGTAGAGACGCGAGTATATCCAAAATACTTATTCAATCTGTTTTGTATTGGTTGATTAGATAGGGTTCGACCTTTGCGGCTTAACCGTATGATTAATAATCTGATCTGTCAAAGTGTTTCGGGGAGATCACGATCAGGATGCTGTTGGCGATATACCTCCCATGCCAAACGCAAGTACGCCTTTAATTCCGTCATTGCTTCTTCAAATTGTTCATCTGTAAACTCCGGATGCCTGGCTCTCCATTCAATAAGCAGATCAGATGCCGAAGTTGCCTTAGTAGGTTGGTATTCATTCATGCACAAAGCATAGTGTGACATACTCTCTCGCGGAAGAGGTGCAAATGACCCGGATATGACCGCTGCTGTGCATAGAGCAACAATCCAGAAGTTGTTCACATGAACAGCCTTCATTTGACCTCGATATGCACCCTTTTCCCTCCTTCCACCACTTGCAATTACTTCATATGCTTCAGGCAAGAAAGGAGGCAACTAATCCATTGTCCAAAACACAAACAAAGTATCCGAACAATCTGCTGCGCTACCGGGAACGTCTAGGGTTGACGCAAGAGCAACTCGCCTACCTCGTTCGTTGTCGCAGAGCACAGACGATTCGGCGGATGGAGAGCGGTGCGACAATCCCCGGGGTGGTGACAGCACTCCGCCTCTCGGCGGCACTGCGGACGCCAGTCGAGTTTTTGTATCAGCAGACCTTTACTAACCTGCGCGATGAGGTCCGCGCGGTTGAGGAGCACATGCCGAGGGGTCAGCAAGGCATGTTGCAGATTTCTCTATGAGTGGCATCCTCGATCAGATCCGCCAGTCCAGCCAGTTCTCTCCAACTACAGTCGAAGAATTCCTTGCTCTGCAACTTTCCAAACGCTTGAGCGACGAAGCGGCCATAGTGCGTTACTTGCATTACGTTGCCCACTACTCAGTCGAACACCTGCTTGATCTGTTTCAAAGAGCAAAGCAGGAGCCAGACCCGGCACGCGCTTTCCATTCATCCTTAACTCCTCCTGAGACATGAAGCACTTCACCCTGGCCGCTTTCAGCGCCGAGCGACGCATCGCCGCCATCGCATTATTTAGGGGAACACACCTTGAGGACATAAGGCTTCGCTTCTTGCCATTAGGCAGCTTTAAGTCATTGGGGAGCGTTAGCGAACTGGTGAACCAATCCTTTGAACAATACCATCCGGAGTTCGTCGCAATCAGCATTCCGTCCATCAAAGCTGGGGAACGTGTCCGAAGATTCTGTGGCGTCGCGAAAGAAACGGCAAATGCAATGGGGATTCCGGCGATAGAGGTTGAGGACAAAACGCTCATGTTCGCCTACGGGCATCCACCGCTTACGCGCAAAGAGCATGTTCGCCGGCTGGGACGCGCCATATGGCCCAGCCTGAACAGTTCGAAATCAAGGCGGGCCGCAGTCGATGCATCTACGGTCGGTCTGTATGTACAGACTGAACGACTTTTTAGCCAATACGAGGCCCAATTATGAGAGGCCCATTGTGCTACATTGGCGGAAAAAACCGCCTCGCAAATCAGATTATTGCCATGCTGCCCGAGCATAAGACGTACGTCGAAGCATTTGCCGGAGGGTGTCAGACACTGTTCCGCAAAAAACCGTCCGAGGTGGAGATAATCAACGATCTCAACCAGGACATCGTTAACTTCTTCCGCATATGCCAACTGCATCACGAGGAGCTTGTCCGGTTTCTTTCGTTCACTGTCGTCAGTCGCACGTGGTTTGATCTTCTGCAAAAGCAAGACCCCTCACTATTGACGGATGTGCAACGAGCAGCGCGTTTCTTTTATCTTCAGAAGAATGCCTTTGGAGGTCGCGTGGTGAATCGCCATTATCACGTTTCCGTGGTCAACAAGGCCAACTTCAATCCATCAACCATACCTAAAATGCTAGCCGATGCACATGAGCGGCTTCTGAGAGTGCAGATCGAATCGCTTCCATATCAGGAGGTCATCGCGAAGTATGATCGACCGACGACTCTCTACTATCTCGATCCCCCATATTGGGGACGGAGTTTGTATGCTTTCAATCTCAGCAACGCAGATTTCGGAGAAATGCGTGACCGTTTGCGACAAATCCGTGGGAAGTTCCTGCTCTCCATCAACGATGTACCGGAGATTCGAGACCTCTTCAAAGATTTCAAAATCGAGGAGTTGCGGCTTGCCTACAGTGCGCAGCCGAAAGCCGGCAACACATACCCGGAGCTTCTGATTCGCAATTATTAGACAATGTCTCAAGGAGATGCTCGCGGCAATGGGCAAAGCGCGGATCAGACGAAAGATTTTTAATTCTGATGTTGTCGATCTGCGTCCGGCAATGTACTGGCTTTGGAAACATGGCGTCACTCGACGGGAACTCATCGATATGTTCCATATCGATGCAAACTACATCTCAGTTTCCGTTCACAATCAGGGTTTGGCAGAAACAGAGCGCAAAAGCTCTGTTGTAATTCCCGAGGTTCCAGACCTCACGATTGCCGAAGATGAGTATCTGATATGGAAATCAAGCAAGGACCTGGATCGCATTGAGGATCAAATCGACAAGTTTGGTAAATCGTTTTGGGAGCATGTTCGTGGTCTTGATGGTACCCTCCGTCTCGGCGAGTCACTACGGAACATTTCACGCCCATTAGATGTGAACATTCCTCTGCTGCGATTCCGCGCAAAACTGAAGCATCTCCTAGCCGAAACCTATCTCCATGCTGGATATGCAAATACGTCGATTGACTTTTGTAACGAGGCATTTGAAATACAACTTGATCTTTACAAGGACACGCACAGCCGTAACGATCTCAAAGATTACGCAAAGACAATGATGCTCTACTCGCTTGCCAATATCATGCAAGAGAATTGGAAGACATCAAAAGCAGTCCTGAGAATTGCTGAAATGGCATTCGAAGCGGCAAATGTTCCGGTCGATCCTGAACTGTACCGCCAGCAAGCTTCGATCCAGATGAGAGCCGGGAAGATAAGTGAAGCTTCCGCACTTTATAAAAAGGCATACGACTATTTTCCAGCACATCGCGAGTATTTGGGGTATGGCGAGGAGAAGTTTTACCGGCATGACGTTGGAGTGCGGCCCTTGGCCGTTCTCAACTCGGATATTGAAGCTGCGGAGAGAAATCTTGAGATTGCCAGAGAGTGGCCATCTTACGACATTCACCGAGCGATCAATCTGAACTGGGCGATTGCTACGGCGCTACGGACGGGAACGCCTTCGAGCTTCAAACGCGCTGAGGAGCTGCTGGAGCAAGCGCGTAAAGAGTCGGTTGGGTTCGGCCACCAAATGACGATCACTCTCATGCTGGCCTTGACACCGCGTATTCCACAGCACCTTCAGCGCGAGTGGGTGATCTTTGCACTCCACTACAACGCTTATCGCAACAAATAATCCGAAAAATTAAGAAATTTACCCAAGGTCTGGTTCCAGGCCCTGGCCCCTTGCTGTTTTGATCACTTCATAAAACATCATGAATCCCTTCTCCTACATCGCGATCAACCTGATCAACAAGATCATCTCGCCGAAGCCGCGGGTTTTTGAGGGGGGTACTCTTCTCGGTCATATCGTTGGGGAGAATGGGCCAACCTGCCAGCCCTATTACGTAACACCTGCCAAACGTACCGAGCACATGCCGGTGATGGGTAAGACCGGAATGGGAAAAAGTTTTTTTCTTCGGAATCTAATGCAGCAAGACATCAAAGCAGGGCATGGCTTCATATGTTTTGACATCCATGGTGACCTAATAAGCCCAACTCTGAGATTTATGGCGGCCTGCGGTATGGACCCCGAGAAAGTGATTGTGATCGATCCGACGAACAGAGACTATGCAGTCGGATTGAACCCTCTTGAGGCGACAAATGAGACGGATCGCTTCCGGCAAATCATGGAGGTCACCCGAACAATAGTCGAGCCCTGGGGATTCAAAGGCGCACGCACGGAAGAACTTCTTCGCAATGCTCTGTATGTCTTGTCAGAAAACGGCCTCACCCTTCTCGAATTGAGTCTCCTGCTTGCAAGCGATAGCTACAGAGCAACTCTCTTAAAAAATGTCACGAATGTCGATGTTCGCGAGTATTTCGAACTCCGTTTCGATCCGTTGTCGGACGCGATGAAAGCGACGATGCGCGAACCGGTGCTGAACAAGCTTGGTGAATTTACATCTGATCCACATTTTCGTTTCATCCTGGGCCAACGGGAGTCAACGATTTTCTTCGATGAGATTGTGAATTCCGGTTTGACTGTTTTCGTAAATATAAGCAAAGGCACTCTGGGCATATACGGGCCACTGCTCGGTGCCCTCATCTACGGAAAGCTAAAAGCCTCCATATTTCGCCGTCGTAGCCGTAACCTCTTCACAATATATGCAGACGAACTGCAAAACCTGGTGTCCGAAGATACCGATTTCGATGTTCTGTTCTCAGAATCGCGGAAGTACGGTGTGTCGGTTGTCACAGCAAATCAATTTGGCGCACAACTCCCAGCAAAACTGCGTTCGGCAATCCAAGCGATTGGAACCCGCGTGTTTTTTCAACTTTCAGCGGAGGATGCCGAACAGGTTGCACGAGACATCTCTGGCGGAAAAAATATGGCGGATCGTTTGAAGAACCTACCTCCGCGCCACTTCATAGCAAAGCAAGGAAGCAACAGACCATATGAGGTTGTAACCCAGGAGGTCGTCACAGCAAAAACACCAGCAGCAGAACTCTACGCCGCATCTCACGCGCTTCACGCAACCAGTCGTGAGGAAATCATGCGGGATATACTCGCCCGTCGCCCAAGACCGTCGCAGTTAAAGGAGGCACTAAATGAATGGGAATAAATACTCGCCGATTCTTCTGACAGGTCGTGACCTGAAGTTGCTCAGGTCTCTAGCTGAAGTGAAAATTCTCGACCGTGAGCAGATTCAGCAACTGCTCGACTTCGGATCTGTTACACGGGTCAATGAAAGGCTGTCTCGGTTGCGTGATGCGGGGCTTTTACACCGATACTTCCTAGGAACGCGCGCGGGAGGAAGGAAGGCGCTCTACACGATTTCAACCCGAGGCACCAATACCATCGGTCGTGAAAGAACATGGAAGCTGCAACGCGCCGAAGACGAGTTGTTGATCGGCGAAGGCTTCGTCGAGCACCAGTTAGCAGTGAACTGGTGCTGGATATCCATGAAGCGCGAGGCGAAATCCAACCTGATCCGCTTCGAGCGCTTCAACGAACCTATTTCGCCATCTCTACCGCTTGCCCCTGATGGATATGCCGAACTGAATCTATCTGGTGGAGTCCAGCCGGTATTCCTAGAGATTGATCTCGGCACAGAGACATCGAGGGTATGGAATAGCAAAGTTGATCGTTATCTGAAGTTCGCAATTTCCGGTGAGTTTGTACGGATATTCCAGCAGCAGCGCTTCAAGGTCGCCGTTGTCTGCACCTCCGCTCGGCGCTTGGAGAGTCTCCGACGCATCGTTGGGAAGCACACCACTAAGCTTTTTTACTTTTCCTTAATTCAAAACATTAAACGCGACGGCGTGTGTGCCCCTCATTGGCTTCGGGCCGAGGGAGAGCAGCGCTATCCACTTGCATAACGAAAGGACTCAATATGCGTTTTTGCTCGAACTGCAAAAAGCTAACACCGGGCAAGCCTCCATACTGCATCTTTTGCGGGCGGTCTTATGGTGTCAAACTCTGCCCTCGTGGGCACAAGAATCCCCGCATTGCTGAATGCTGCTCAGAGTGCGGCTCAACGGAACTCTCTACACCCGCACCTCAGAGGGGTGCGATTAGGATTGCCCAACTCATCGGGATAGGGATTCTCTCGATGCTATCCGTTTATCTCGTGTATTTTGTCTGGCGTTTATTGACCGACCCGAATACGCTCCTTCGCCTAATGCAGATTGGATTCGAGCTAGGAGCCCTATTCCTACTCTGGATGCTGACGATTGGCAGGAAAGGTAAGAAATAACTCAACACACGCACAGAGGTACGTAGTCGGATTTCAGAGAAATACGGAAATGTTTGCGAACAAAGCTCAGAACCAGCCTTTGCCCTCTTGCAGAAGTACCCGCCCCAATACCTGAGGTGAACGATGAACACCACGACCCTGGGAGAACCAATTTCGATCAATCAAGCAGCGCGAATGATCGGCTGCTCGGCTTGGACCGTGAGACAGAAGTACGTCCCCAAAGGACTACCACATCTACGATCCGGGCCGGGCGGCAAGATGATCTTTTACCGACAACAGGTTGCCGATTGGATCATCGCAACCCAAAAGAAAGGAGGCATACAGAGATGACACTCTTCAAACGTGGAAACGTGTACTGGGTGTACGTCTCGATCAACGGCACCCGTCACCATAAATCAACGGGGACTGGAATCCGCCGTGAAGCAGAAAAAATAGGACACGCATTTGAAAACGAACTGAATTTACAGCGCCATCATCTTCCGGCGCTTCAACCAGAGATGACGCTGGATGAACTCAGTGCTCGGTTCATAGCTGAGGGAATGGCACGGCCACACTCACTTGATCGGCTACAGCACATACTCCCTTTCTTCGGGAGTATGCAGCTAGCCAACATCGATAAAGCATCGGTTCGGAGATACAGGCAGGAGCGACATGCTGCGTCAAAGGTTACTGTTGCAACCGTAAACCGCGATCTGTCCGTGCTTCGTCGGATTCTCTACTTTGCAGTCGAGGAAGGATTAGTCGCCGCAAATCCTCTTGCGCGGATGCGCATGGATCGAGAGCGCAGAACCAAACGCCCGGTCATGAGCTATCGGGAAGAACAGTTGCTTCTCAAGAGTGCTCCTGAGCATCTCCGTTCGATCATCATCTGTGCGCTCGACACTGGGATGCGCAGGGGCGAGATCACTTCCCAGCACTGGAAAGATATTGATTTCGACAACCGGCTCTTGCACGTTAGCCATTCAAAGACACCTGAAGGAGAGATGCGAGAGATACCCCTAACAAATCGGCTCTTCGAGTTGCTTGCAGTCACGCACAAGAAAACGGGATTCGTCTTCACCTACGAAGGCGATCCTATCAAAACAATCAAGACGAGTTGGGCCGCTACGCTGCGGCGGTCCAAACTTCGTCACTTTCGTTTTCATGATCTGCGCCACACTGCCAACACTCGATTGATGTTGGCAGGCGTGATGCAGGAAGTCCGCCGTGAACTCATTGGTCATTCAAGTCGGCACTCGCGCGACGTGAACGACAGATATAGCCAAATCGAGCTTCCAGAGAAGCGCGATGCCATTCGCAAACTGGATATATGGCTTTCGGAACAGATAGCCGAGCTTGCGAAAACCCCAACCGCTCCCCCCGGACAGGGGGAGCCATAACAATCTCATTGCCCATAGGAGGGTATATGTCAGACAAGACACAGCCACAAGCAGAAACAAGCGGCCGCAAAGCTTGGGTGCCGAAAACTCCAACCGAAATTGTGTTGGAGCAAATTGGCAAACAGGAGAAGCGCGTCAACGCTCTACAGAAGGATCTCGATGCCGAAAAAGTCCTTCTGGGAAAGCTTCAAAAAGCCAAGGCAGCTCTTGAATCCTAAACAATAGCAGAGTCCGCCATCACGGTAGGCTCTGCTTTTCATGGTGATGTTGACACAGCTCCAGGAGGAACAACCAAAATGCGTGAGCTAATGAGAATTGTCCGCAACCAACGCCAGATCGAACATGAAGGCTTCTACCACGGCTCACAAGGATGTGAACCGAGCAAAGCCCTGGCAGAAATTCACAATCACATTGAACAGAAGATGGAGGAGGCTTCTCGAAAAGCCACACCGCGCATTAAGAAACTGGAAGCTGAGATCGAAGACTCAAGAAGGAGGCTCCCAGCAGCCAAAGATCGTTTGGAAAGTATCCAGGCGCGCTTCGGTGGGCGTCTTCCTGAGATTGCAATCCCCGCCTTTCTTGTGATAGTTGGTCTGTTTGCGATGCTTGCGGAGGCTGTGATGCTAGGCCCATTCATGGACCTTTTCGACATCTCAAATCCGCTCTGGCAACGAGTTGCCGCGTTTGCAATCGGGGGCGCGTGCGCGGTTGTTCTTCATATGAGCATAGAGAGTCTAACTCCGGGGCGCTTTCACCCGAACACCCAGCGATTGCTTCGAGTGCTTGGAGTAGCTTGCATCTGCGGACTAATAGTTGCCGGCATTGCAAGAGGACATGAAGCCGCCTACGGAGCACAGCTAAATGGCTCCCCACTTGCAGGATTCCTGAAAAGTGTTCCCTTGCTGGGAACGATGGTCTACGGCTTTTTCACGGTGGCATTCCCGGTGGCCGCAGCGATTGCCATTACCTTTGGCGTAAAGGCGATCAGCGAGTGGCGCGAATATCTGATCGCCAAACATGACGTGGACAAACTCTCTACCTCTTTGGCTGAAACTCCAAAACTCATTGAGTGCGAACAAAAGAAAATGGAGCACGAGCAAAAAAAACTGGAAAGTCTCAAGGGCGAATGGCACAACAGCTATTTGGTGCAGCATGAACGCGGCATGACTATGGGTGCATCGCGTACACCCAAATGGATGATTTGGTTGAGAGCCTTAATCGCCGGACTCTTTGCCTATGTGCTTTGCGCGTTGGTATTTCATCCGTTATCTGTCTATGCGATCGTCATCGGGATAATTGTCTTCCTAGGCGCTTGGGTTCATTTCCACCACGCACGGATACATCCCAAACCGCATCAACTCTACGGTCAACAAAACGTAGTATTTCGCGCTTCCCGGAATCCAGGAGATGACCAATGAAGCAAAGAATCCTGTTCCTATTGCCCGTCGTTGTTCTGTTGGGCGGATGCCAATGCTCCTCGCCACCGCCCCGTGAGATAACCGTTCTGCCAGATATGAGCGCCAGCGTCGACCCGCAGGCACGCCAACAAATGTTTGCAGCAATCAATGATGTCGCGTTTCACTTGCGACGAGGCGACACTCTCACGATCATTCCGATCACTGGCGACGCGGATGCAGAGTTGCAAGGACGAACGCTCCATTACGATGTACCGCCAGCTGGAAGTCGGCAGGTCTACGACAGTGACCTCCGCAGGCTCAATGCGAAGATCAGCGATGACCTGGCACACCTCGGAGCGTCTGCCCTTGCGCACCCTGAACAGCGTACGGACATATTGGGCAGCATACGCGTGGCGATGCGAGGGTTCTCTCCAAACCAAACGGACAAGCACCTCGTAGTTCTCAGCGACTTCATACAAGAGGATCAGCAGTTTGATTTCCGCCGAGACCCCCGCTTTAAGCAGCAGTGCGATGAGAGCAAGATACCCATCGACGGGAACTCGGACATCGAAGCTACCCCCTCAGTCAAAATCTTTCTTGGTCGTCTCAAGAGTGACGAATTCACAAAACTGGATTTGCAGCGTCGGAGTGCGATTGAAGATTTTTGGAAGCGCACCACGAAGACCGATGGGATCGATCCCGACGGCCCTGCGGACCTACCTCACAAATTGCACCAGTAAACGCAATAACGTACCAGTGAAACGCTTTGGGATTTCGGTAGCAGCAAGAGGGCACGTCACATGTTCCGCATTCTCACCGAAGAGAAGAATGTCGATCAGATCAAGGCCACACTCGTTGGCCTCGGCCTGGACTTTACTCTCTTTATCGGACGCGGATCGTGGAAGGGGCAAGAAGAGAATAGCGTCGCGGTGGAACTCGATAACATTCCGAGAGAACGGGCAGAGCACGTCGCCAGGACAATCAAGTGTATGAATAGCCAAGAGAGCGTTCTGTTGCAAGAGATTCCGCTTGTCAGCGACCTCATATAACTGCGCGCAGCTTCGCACCCAAATCAATCCAGTATTGATTGCCTGGACTGCGTACCGGATGCAGTGTGAAGACAATGGTCGTAGAGCCAAGCTTCACGACGTTGCCCGAATGTGATGCGTCAACTCCTTTGTCCTTCCAGAACTTGATCCAATACTTCATCTGGCTCTTGCCGTACACCACTATGAACTTCGGTTTGCAGGTGAGCATTTTGTTGTGGATGAATTCGATTCTCTTCTGCCGGATTTCATCGATTGCCTCTCTTTCCTCCGCTGATCGCCCCCGCTCTCTCTCCCACGATTCTTCAAAATTCTTCGCGGGTAGCCCGGATAATTCGATCACACAGGTCTCGCCGGTTGAGCTTCCCAAGCATTTACGCTGATACTCGCGTTGGTAATCGATCCGGCTCTCATCGGTTGTGGGCATTTTTTTATAGGCCATTAAGAGCAGTATCAAGGACTTCCAGGTTGACTGGAGAGGCGGTGAATGCTGAGAACGACTGCCATCCTTCTTTAAATGCCAAGTCTCATCCTGAATCTCAATATGAAAAGCGCGGCAGTCACACAAGCCGTCCCGATTTAGCTTACGGTTGGCCCTTGCCCGGTCAGTCAGATCTTTCCTTTCCAGCTTGCCTTTCCCCTGTTCGGGGCCGATGAACCAATATGGGGCGTCCCAGCGCCCGTATCCATAGCAGTTAAGTGCCAGCTCTCGTTCGTCGTCGTTCATTTGCTAAATCTCCGACTCTCAAATCAAATTGAGAGCCTTTAGAAATCCCAAAATATTTTTATGGAAGCAGTGACAGCTACAATTTCGACTACAGTGAGGAAGCGGAAAAAAGCAGATGCGCTAGGCGAAATCGCGGCATCTGCTTGATTCTTAATGAAATGTGTTGGTCGGGGCGGTCAGATTCGAACTGACGACCCTCTGCTCCCAAAGCAGATGCGCTACCAGGCTGCGCTACGCCCCGACTTTCCTCAATCTTACC
>Ga0181520_10005671_pt1 | contig 19718 bp, 15 predicted proteins | sample PEATcosm2014_Bin_29_FD_132451 | JGI IMG/M metagenome (GOLD analysis project Ga0181520, IMG submission 132451) | Peatland microbial communities from MTU Mesocosm Facility, Houghton, MI, USA - PEATcosm2014_Bin02_30_metaG | ecosystem: Environmental > Terrestrial > Soil > Wetlands > Peat | place...
GGCGATCAAGAAGCAGGCCGGAGCGGGCGCGGTCACCATCGCCATCCGCGGCTTTTCGGCCGCCAGCAAGAGTGCGCCGGTTTCGCTCGGAACCATGCGGATGCACGTCTCCGCCGATCCGGTGGGGGCGCCGATCTTCTATCGCGACGTGCCGCTGATGCCGTCGGACGCGGAGAAGGGCGTGATCAAGCCGCTGGCCCCGGCCGCGATTCCCCTGATCGAGTGGCGGATGCGCAGCGTGGCCGACAACGGCAGCCATATTGTGATGACCGACCTGCACTCCTGCGCCAACTGCCACTCCTTTTCAGCCAACGGCAAGACGCTGGGCCTGGACATGGATGGGCCGGGCAACGACAAGGGGCTGTACGCGATGGTGCCGGTGGCGAAGCAGATGACGATTCGCAACGAGGACATGCTTTCGTGGTCCTCGTTTCCCACCGAGTCGGGCAGCCCGGTTCGCGTGGGCTTCATGTCGCAGGTGTCGCCCGACGGGCGCCACGTGGTGACAACGATCCGGCCGCCGGGGACCAAAAGCTCGCAGTTCTACTACGTGGCCAACTTCAAGGATTACCGGTTTTTGCAGGTTTTCTATCCCACGCGGGGCATCCTGGCCTGGTACGACCGGGATGCAAAGAAGCTGCGTCCGCTGCCTGGCGCCGACGATCCGCGCTATGTGCAGTCGAACGCCGTCTGGAGCCCGGACGGCAAGTACCTGGTGTTTTCGCGCGCGGAGGCCAAGGACTCCTCTCCCGCGGACGGCAAGATGGCCGAATACGCCAACGACCCCAAGGAAGTCCAGATTCACTACGACCTTTACCGCATTCCCTTCAACGACGGCAGAGGGGGCAAGCCGGAGCCCATCCTGGGCGCTTCAAACAACGGGATGAGCAACAGCTTCCCGAAGATTTCGCCCGACGGCAAGTGGCTCGTGTTTGTGCAGGCGAAGAACGGCCAACTGATGCGGCCCGACGGCAAGCTGTACATTGTTCCGGCCGCGGGCGGGCAGGCGCGGCGGATGAACTGCAACACGCCGCTGATGAACTCCTGGCACAGTTTTTCGCCCAACGGCCGCTGGCTGGTTTTCTCGTCGAAGAGCCGGTCGCCCTACACGCAGATGTTTTTGACCCACATCGACGAGAGCGGCAACGATACGCCGGCGATTCTCATCGAGAACTCGACGGCCGCCAACCGCGCGGTGAATATTCCCGAGTTCGTGAACATGGGGCCGAACGAGATCGAGCATATCGACACGCCGGCGGTGGACTTCTACAGGCAGTTCGACGTGGCCGGCGAACTGGCGAAGAAGGGCGAGTACGCAGCGGCGATTCCGGAGTGGGTCAAGGCGATCGCGATGAGCCCGGGCGACGCGCGCGTGCACGACAGCTATGGGCTGACGCTGGCGATGGCCGGCCGAACCGAGGACGCGATCGCCGAATACCGCAAGGCGATCGCCGCCAAAGCCGAGTATCCCGAGGCCCGCAACAACCTGGGCATCGCGCTGGCGCGGCTGGGGCAATGGAACGCAGCCATCGAGCAGTACCGGCTGGCGATCGAGGAGAATCCCGGCTATGCCCTGGCCTACAACAACCTGGGGCGGGCGCTGGCCGCGCAAGGCCGGCTGGACGAGGCGGTCGAGCAGTACAACAACGCGCTTGGTGTTAATCCGAATTTCGCGGCGGCGCATCACGATCTGGGCATGGCGCTCGTGAAGAAAGGCCAGGCGGCGGAGGGACTGGCGCATCTGCGGGAGGCGCTCAAGAAAGAGCCGGACAATGTGCAACTGCTGAACGACACGGCGTGGTTCCTGGCTACCAGTTCCGACGCCGCGCTGCGCAATGCAAGCGAAGCCGTTGGATTGGCCGAGCACGCCGCGCAGCTCACCGCGGAGCACGATCCGGGAGCGCTGGGCACGCTGGCCGCGGCCTATGCCGCATCCGGCGACTTCGCCAGGGCGCAGGATGTGGAGCAGCGTGCCACCGATCTTGCCGGCCAGCAGGGAAAGACGCAGTTGGCCGCGGAACTCGGCGCCCGCGTAGCGCTCTTCCAGGCAAAGACCGCGATCCGGGAGCCGTGAGGCCGGCGGCCCTCACCGCTGGCTCCGTGCTTCTCAATCTGTGAACTTCTGCCGGACGCTCCTCGGCGATAGTTATCGCTGCAGAATGTCGATCGGCTGGGTGAAGTCGGTTACGCGGATGTGCTTTGCCAGCGATGGGTGCTGGCGCTGGAGGGCCAAAAACATCTCCCAGGCGACGCGGCGATAACTGAAGTGGCCGGCCGGGCCGCTGCGTAGCTCCGAGATGTACTGCGCTTCGGCAAAGTCCATCTTGAAGAGGCTGCGGATGCGCGTGGCCAGCGGCAGCAGGTAAAGAGCGGATTGCGCGGCCTCGGGAGCATGGCTGGCGGCGATTTGCGCGCTCGCGGCGTGAGCTTTCTCGACGGCCGATTGGTACTCGGCCAGAACGCCGGCTTCGGTGAGGATATCGGCGCCACCGGCCAGGTCGCCGGAGGCCGGAGTCTCGTAGCCGTGGAGCGCGGTGAAGGGCTGGATAATCTGCACGCAGCGGCGATGGCGGTGCATGTCGCGAAAGCCGCCGATGTCCATAAGAATGTCGAAGCGCAGAGCGGCTCCGGCGTGGAAGGCGCGCAGGGCTTCGTCGTGCTTGCCGCGGTGGCGCAGGCCAAGTTCGATGATTTCATTGATGCGAGCTGCGGGCAACGTGGCGACGAGATCGCGAATCTGGCGATAGGGGTGGTGGCTGGCTGAGTAGAGGAGCGTGGCGGCCAGCTCAACTTCGAGGGATTCGGTGCGCTCGACTAGGTCCACGACCGGCGAGGCGGCGATGGGTAGGCCAGCCAGAATTTCGGCAGCGGCCTGAGTGAGCTCTGCCTGGGCCCGGATCAGGTAGTCGTTGGGCTGGGCGTACTTGACCAGCGTGGGCGCGGTAAAGACCTCGCGGGTGAGCAGTTGAGCAGCTTCGGCGGCTAGTTCAGAATTGAACGTGGGCGATGAATTGCCGGGAGCGGCGAGTTTTTCTACGAAAATGGCGCCGGCCTGGCCGTACACGTTCCAGGCCGGTCCGGTGGCGGCTTCGCGCAGCTTCAGGCCCAGGTCGCGGACCTCGGCGACGGGATTGGAGAGCAGACGCGAGACCTGGGTCTCGAGAGTGCGGGCGTTCACGATCTGACCCAGCGAGGTATTGGTGGCCAGAGGGAGCAGGTAGCGAGCCACGTCGAAGGCGCGAGCTTTGAGGGTGCGCTCGTAGGTCTCCGGCTTCATCGTCTCGGGGCAGGGCACGCGCCGGCGAAGGGCTTCGAGAACTGCCGCGGTGGTCCGCTGGTAGGCGGCGAAGAGATTCTCCACAGTGCCGGCGTAGAGCTTTCCCTCTTCAACGGCAGGGCCGAAATCGGGAAAGAACCAGCCGGATTTGAGAAAGTTCTGGTAGCGTGTGGATCGCTCCTGACCATCCCACCTCTGCTCGTCGACCAGCACGACGGCAGCCAGCAGGCTCAGACGCTCGATGGACATGGCGATGTGGGCCAGGTCGGCGATGGAGCGATGCCCATATTGGAAATAGAATGTATTCAGGAATTGCTCGGCGCGCTGGGTGCTGATTTCGCGAAGCGACTCGCGCATGGAGAGCGCAGAGCGCGAATACTTGGCCATGGCGTAGGCCAGGACCTCGGGATCGGCGCCGTGAATGGCGAAAACTTCGGTTTGGTTTCGGGCGCAGGGGGGAACAAAAGTTTCACTGGACATTGGTGTAGGCTCGCGAACAGAATACGTCATTGGGGTGCGGGCGCAGGTTTTCGGGATTCGGTAACCTTTCGTGCACTGTGGAAGCGGAGGCGCGGAAGCAACCGGGCCAAGCGGGAGAAGGCCATGCTGGAGTATTTGGTTCGCACATCGCACAGGCCGCGGCCTTTGCCGTCGGGCCGCTGGGCAATGACCCAGCGCTGGAACGATTTGCTGTTCGCGCACTGGCCGGTTCCGGTGGGGCAAATGGCGGCGCTCTTGCCCGACGGGTTGCAGGTGGACACGTTTCAGGGCTCCGCGTGGCTGGGAATCGTGCCCTTCTGGCTGGACCGGATCAAGATCCGCGGCGTGCCTCCGGTTCCGGGAGCGCGCAGCTTTCCCGACCTGAATTTGCGCACCTACGTCCGCGACCAATTCACGGGAACGCCGGGCATCTATTGCTTCTCGCTGGATGCCAGCAATCTGCTGGCGGTAGCCGTGGCGCGCATCTTCTATCACCTGCCCTACCACTGGGCCGAGATGCGGATCGAGCAGAGGTCGGAGCGCGAGTTCTCGTTCTACAGCCGGAGACGATTTTCGGCTCAGCCGGTGCTCTTCCAGGCGCGCTACCGGGGCTTGGGACCAACCCGGAAGCTGGCTGAAAACCGTAGCGGGACACTGGAGTATTTCCTTACCGAGCGCTATTGCCTGTTTACCAGCAACCGGGCGGGACAGCCGATCAGGGCCAACATCCATCATGTTTCCTGGCCGCTGGAAGAGGCGGAGGCGGAGATCGAGCAGAACGACCTGCCTTCCGCGATCGGAATCCGGCTGCCGGACCAGGAACCTGTGCTGCACTACTCGCGAAGGCTGGCGGTTTACATCTGGCCGGCGGAGCTGGTGCGGCCGGCGCTGGCGACCGGACCGGTGACGGTGGCTGTGACGCCTTTGGGATGAAAGGCGGATTCCAGCCTCCAGCTATTCCGCTCCCGTTTCCTGAGACTCCGCGGGAGCTGTAAGAGCTTGAGTTTTTTCCACTTATAATGAGGGACGGAAAGACGCCGCGGCGGATTCGCGCGGGGTTGAAAAGGGAGATATGGGGAATTTGCACGGAAGAATTGCGCTGGTGACGGGCGCTTCGCAGGGAATCGGACGGGCGTGCGCGCTGGAACTGGCGCGAGCCGGTGCCACGGTGGTGCTGGCGGCGCGGAATGAGGTCAAGCTCGCTGAGGCAGTGGTGGAGATTGAAGCCGCCGGCGGCCAGGCGGCGGCGATTCCGCTCGATGTGGCGAGCGAGGAGTCGATCAAGGCCGGGGCCAAAGCGGCCATCGAGCGCTTCGGCAAGGTGGAAATCCTGGTGAACAACGCCGGCATCACCCGCGACGCGCTGATGATGGCCATGAAGCGGGCAGACTGGGACGATGTGCTGGCGACCAACCTGACCGGGGCGTTTCTGCTGACCCAGGCGCTGCTGCGGCCCATGCTGAAGAACCGCTGGGGGCGTATCGTCAATATTTCCAGCGTGGTAGGGCGCACGGGCCAGGCCGGCCAGGTGAATTATGCGGCCAGCAAGGCCGGGCTGATCGGGCTCACCCGGTCGATGGCCCGCGAGGTGGCTTCGCGGGGCATCACGGTGAACGCGGTGGCGCCAGGGTATATCGAGACGCCCATGACGGCCGTGCTCGACGAGAAGCTGCGGACCGCCATGATGACGCAAATTCCGCTGGGCCGGCCCGGAACGGACGGGGATATTGCGCAGGCGGTGGCGTTTTTGGCCTCGGACGCGGCATCGTATATCACGGGACATGTGTTGGATGTGAACGGCGGGATGTTCATGGGCGGGTGAGTCCCATTTTGGGAATGGGGACCAAGTTCACAAATAAGTGGGAATCATGCAAACCCTGGGGCACGACCGTCCGATAAGAGGAATACGATGGTCCGCATTGCGCCACTCGAAATGCCGTTGAGGAGTGCCGAGGGTTCCCTGCCGGAGGTCGCGGGCGGAGTGCGCTATGTGGCCCGCCAGCCGATTATGGACCTCCACGCCCGGGTGCATGGATACGAACTGCTCTTCCGCAACGGGACGGACCCGTTCTTCAGCGGAGATGGCAACCTGGCCACCCGCACCATGCTCGACAACACGGTTCTGTTCGGGCTGGAGAAGTTGACCGGCGGATTGCCGGGCTTTGTGAACTGCACCAACGAATCGCTGATTGAGCGCATGGTGGACGTTCTGCCGGCCAGCATGACGGTGCTGGAGATACTGGAAACGCTGGAGCCCACGCCCAGCCTGATCGAGGCCTGCCGCAAGCTGAAGGCATCCGGTTTCCGGCTGGCGCTGGACGACTTCATCTGGAAGCCGCAGTTCGAGCCCCTGGTGCGCCTGGCCGACTACATCAAAGTGGATTTCACGCAGGCCGACGCGGCGATGCGCCAGGAGCTTCGCAGGCAGTTGCGCGGAGTCACCGTGGCGCTGGTGGCGGAGAAGGTGGAGACGCAGGAGGACTACAAGCAGGCCCGCGAGGAGGGCTTCGCATTCTTTCAGGGATACTATTTCTGCCGCCCGGTCCTGCTCAAGAACCGCAAGGTTCCCTCCAACAAGCTCTCCCACATCGGAATTCTGGAGCTGCTGAAGGGCGACGCGATCGATTTTCGCAAGCTGAGCCGGCTGTTGAAGCGCGATACCTCGCTGACCTACCGGCTGCTGCGCCTGGTCAACTCGCCGATGTATGCGGTGCGCCAGGAGGTCAGGTCCATCGAGTCGGCGCTGTTCGTGGTGGGCGAGGATACCTTCCGCCGCATCGCCCTGCTGGCGATCACCAGCGAATTGAATGCCGATCAGCCTGTGGAAATCCTTCGCATGGCTTTTGTGCGCGGGCGATTCTGCGAACTGGCCGCCGGGATTCGCGCGCTTGACCCCACCGAGCAATACCTGCTGGGCATGCTCAGCCTGCTGCCCGCCATGTTGCGTATGCCCATGGAGACGCTTACCCCCTCGCTGCCGCTGCGCGATGAGATTCGCCAGGCGCTGGAAGGCGAATTCAACGCCGAGCGCATTCTGCTGCAATGGCTGGAACGCCACGAGAACGGGGATTGGGAAGCCTGCGACGGGATCGTTGACGCCTATGGGCTGGACCAGGAAAGGTTGCTCATGTGCTTTGCCGAGGCCGTAGCCTGGGCCGAGGATGCGCTCCGGTCCGTGGCTTGATCGTCCGCCGGCTCTGAAGAAACAACCCCGTCAAATTCCCAATCGCGATTTCAAACTGCGCACGCGGTCGCGCGCCACAGGAATCTGCGTGTGCGGGGCATCCTTGAGCGAGAGAACCACCTTCCCTGCGAACCAGGAGTTCACCTCCTGGATCCAGTCCACATTGACCAGGGCAGAGCGGTGAATGCGCAGGAACCGGGCGGGATCGAGCCGCCGCTCCAACTCGGCAATCGTCTGATCGACGCAGTGGCGATGGCCGTCGACGACCGCATAGGTGAGCTTGTCCTGGGCTACAAAATGCGTCACGGCATCCAGGTCGAGAAACGAGATGCGCTCGCCAACCCGCGAGGCGATGCGGCGCGGATAATCGGACTGCGGGCCGCGCAGCGAGGCGGCCAGTTGCTGGAGCAGCGCGGGCAGATCGGGAACGCGCTGCCACTCCGGCTTGGCGATGGGGCGCAGGCGGTCCAGCTTCTTGAGGGCGCGGGCCAACTGCCCGGTCTCGATGGGCTTGACCAGGTAGTCGATCGAGTTGACCTCGAAGGCTTTGAGCGCATATTCGTCGTAGGCGGTGGTAAAGATGACGAAGGGCTGCTCCGCCAGGCGCGCGAGCAGCTCAAAGCCGTTCATGCCCGGCATTTGAATATCCAGGAAGAGCACATCGGCCGGCTCGCGGTTGAGGGCGTCGAGGGCTTGCGCGGGGTCGGTGGCGCTGCCCACGATGGAAAGGCCGTCGAAGCTGGCCAGCAGCCGCGTGAGGCGCTCGATCGCGAGCGGTTCGTCATCCACGAGATAGGCGCGAAGCGGAACGGCATCCATCGGAGTCATCCTTATGCGGGAAAAGACAGGCGGACGGCTGTCTTTTCGCCTGCGCGCGCGACTTCAAGCTGACCGGCGCTGCCATAGAGCAGTTCGAGGCGCGCCACGAGATTGCCCAAGCCATGTTCGGGCGTGATGGCGTCGAGCCGGAAGCCGGGCCCATCGTCGAGCACTTCCAGCCGGATGCGGCCGGCCTCGCGCGCGCCTGCGATTTGAATTGCGGCTCCCTGCGCGCGCTGAGCAACCACATGCTTGACCACATTCTCGACCAGGGACTGGAGCGCCAGCGGGGGCACCTTCACGTCGTCGAGCGCTTCAGGGACCGCGATTTCATAGCGGAGGCGCGCGCCGAAGCGGGTTTTCTCGATCTCGAGATAGTCGCGCACGATCTTGAGTTCCTGGCCGAGCGGCACCAGGCCGCTGCGATGGGCATTGAGCGAAAAGCGGAGCAGCGAGGCGAGCTTGCCCACCGTGTCTTCGGCGCGCATCGGGTCGGAGGGAATGAGCGCGGCGATGGAGTTGAGGGTGTTGAAGAGAAAGTGGGGATGGATGCGGGACTCGAGCGAAGAGAGCCGGGCCTCGGCCAGCAGCTTGTAGGCGCGCTCCCGTTCGACCTCCTGGGTGCGCAATTCGAGCGTTGCGGCCTGGAACTTGTAGCGCAGCGTCTCATACGAGGTGATGGTGAGTCCGACCACGAGGGTGATCACAATGCCGATGGGAAAGTTCGACCGGAAGACCGGCCAATATGCGCTGCGCGGAACAATGCCTATGGCTTGCATGAACAGGCCGGTAGCGAGGGTTCCAAAGGAGCCGGTTCCGAGCAGGGCAAGCGCATGGAAGAGATAGATGAGGCGCGGGAATCGTTCGGTATAGTGTTGCCCCATCCAATTCAGCAGAAACATCGAGGGCAGCGCGATGGAAACGGAGTAAGCGAAGGCAATGGCCAGTTCCGTGCCCATCTGCGACAGCCGGATGCGGCCCGTGGAAAGAAAGAGCGCGAGGCACAGGAGAGCAACGCCGGCCGCAATCAACAGCGCCCGCAGAATATGGGTGGTGTAACGGCCGGATGGGCCGCCGCTTGCAGAAAGTTTGGTCATCGCAGGATCGGTTCCGCAAATCATAGCTGAAAACGAACCCCCACTGAAGTCGCCGCGGCGTAAGGAGTCTGGCCATACTCCGATCTCCTGTTTCCGGCTGGAACTTCCAGATGCATATAAGAAGAGAAGCGGCTGCCGAATCTGCGGTTGGCGTCGAAGATGGCGGTATAACTGCGGTCGTTGAGGTTGGCGACCGCGTAGGTGCCCAGGTCCCACTCTTTCCAGCCGGGCCGCTCGCGCAGACGGTTCTTTCCCGCGTCGATGAAGAGATAGTTTTGCCGCCCGGCCAGAGGCGATACGCCCATGTCCCGATAGTAAGCGATGTTCGGCGGCGCATAGAACTCGCCGATGAAGGTGATGCCGGATTTGGTGGTGTACTTGCCGCCCAGGAGGACGGCCTCGTGCTCCCGCCAGGCCGCCTCGCCGTGCAGTTCCCATGCCTGGCCGAAGACGCGCGTAAAGGCCAGCGCGCCAAATGCGTCTCCGCCGCGGTCGTCGCCGGCGATCAGCGCGGTGTCGAATCCATGCACCAGAACGTTATACCGGAAGGCGGTGGTGTCATGCAGGTTGGCCGCGGCGGGGGCCAGCGCGGCGGAGGACCAGGCGAGCGTGAGCGCATGAGGGCCATGCACCCAGTCGGCCTTCACCATGTCGCGGCCTTCGTTCAGATTCAGCCGGTCGGTGGGATTGGTGGGAATGCGCGGCGGGTCAAGAACGCCGGCGGCCGTGAAGGCATAGCCCGTGCCCCAGCGCACCATGCGGCGGCCCAGCATGAAATCGAAATCGCCGGCGGAGAGACCGGCATAGGCCTCTTTCACGCGCAACTGAGTGCGCGCGCCGGTGAAGGGCTCGAGCGCGGCGTTCAGCGCTTGCGACGCGGCGGTGTCGCCGGCGGGCACATCGAACTCCGCGGCCGAGAGGCCGTGAAAACTTTCGGCGAGGCCCACCACGCTGGATGCGATGCTCCACCGGGAGCGGTAGCGCAGGGCGAAGGTGGGCTCAAGCAGCAGTTGATTCTGCAACAGGGTGACCGTTGGATCGTTGAGCAACTGGCTGGCCTGCTCCGGCAGCGGCGCCTTGAGGCTGCTATCGAAGGTTGCATCGTCGATGGCGGTGAAGGTATAGCGGAAGTCGTAGCGGCTCTCTTGAGCGGGAGCATCCTGAGCCGGCGCGTCCTGGAGCGCGGCAGCCTGGGCCACCGATTGCCAGGATGCCGCGGCGAGGATTGCCGAAATGAGGAGCCGGTGCTTCATCGAGTTCCATTCCCCTTGTTGAATGTGTTGAAAGGCACTGTTGAAATCCGGCCCCCGGCCTTTATTGCCAATACACCATCTTGATGTCGATGGCAGCTTCGGGCTTATCCACGGTGAATTTCGCGTCGTCGGGCGTCGGCGGACCCTGGGTGGTGTCGGGATTGTTCGAGATGCCGTAGCCGCTCAGCGGAACCCCCTGGGGATCGAACTCCATCTTGCCCGTCAGGTTTTCGTCGTGGAGCACGGCTGCCGCGTAGACCCCTTGGGGAAGCTTCTCGAAGACAATCTTGGCGGTGAGGGTTTGAGGATCGATGTCAACCTGCTTCATTGCAACGGCGTTTGAGATGTCGGATGGAAAGCCCTTTCCATCCCGGAAGAGCACAATGCCAATCTTTCCTTTCGCATTGCGAATTCCCACGATGTGGACGGTGAGCGTGGCTGTAGCTTCAGCGGGAGCGGGTGAGGGCGCTGCCGGTGTTTGTGCCGCAAGCCATCCGGCGGAGAGCGCCAGCAGGGCGGAGCAGAACAACGTGTAAACGGCAAATCGTTTGCAATTGAAGCGGGTCTTCATTCTCTGAGTTTCCTTTCGCGATGGATTTCCAGTTTGAGGGTGCATTCCTGCGGCCAAATCGCGCGGCCGGACGACCGTTGGCGGGGAGCGACTTAACCCTGAAAGGTCTTACGCCGAATTCCCGCGGAAAGTTCGGAATCGAAACCGGCTGTCCGTATGTGAACAGTTGCCGGAATCGCGCAGGCAGATCAAAAGCGGTCGGTGCGTCCCTGGTAAAAGAGCTTGTCGGGCAATTCGCGCGGCGCGATGCCGGAGTATTCCAGAACGCTGTGGGAGTTATGGCGAATCTCGTCGTAGAGCGTCAGGCGGCGAAGCTGGCTGCGTCCGGCAACGGAGGCATACTCGTCGAAGGTGGCGGATTTGATGTGCTTGCCGCTGGTCAGGTAGAACTCGGCGCGCACCGGGCGCGCATCTTCCACCCGCAGCCAATAGAGGATGCGCTGATAGGTTGCCCCCTTGCGCTTGGCGGTGAGGTTGAGCACGTAACAGTCTTCCGTTCCCACCTTCTCGGTGCGCAGATAGACCGGCGTGTAATCGACCGAGTAGTTGGTGCGAGCCACGTCGCCGTTCGAGGCGTCGCCGGAGAGCCGTTCGAGCGGCGTGATGCGGACGGGACGGCTGGTATCGGGCAGGTAAACCCACATATCGTCGCCCAGCATCAGCAGGTGCTGACCTTTCTCGCGGGGGCTGAGAAACTCGACGTAGGTCTTCTCGGTTCCCTTTTGCGAGACCTCGTAGAGCCTCTCCTCGTCCGCCTTGCCCGCCTCGTAGCTGGTGATCTTCACCTTGAGCACATACGAGGGCCAGCCGTTGCGGTACATATCAGAACGCTTCAGTAGGGCTTCAGCGTCGGGCGTTGCGGCGCGGGCCACCAGCACGCAGGTGAGCAGGAAGCCCATGAGGAAGAGCAGCAGAAATGTGCGCAGTACGCAGTTGATGCTAGACATGGGCCAGTGCCTCCGCAATTTGCAGCCGCGATGCGCGGACCGCCGGAACGATGGATGCGAGCGCCAGCGAGACGATCACCAGGATCGAGGAGCCGATCATCAGCGCAGGCACGTGGAGAACCTTAAAGGGAATGGCTACGGTGTAGCCGGGCGGTGGCGGCATGTGCAGGCCAGAAGAGTTCAGCAGCACGCCGAGCAGATTGCCTCCCACGACTCCGGCGATGGCGCCCATCGCGCCCAGCAGCGTGGCTTCCAGCATGAAGAGCGCCACGATCCACAGGCGCGGCGTGCCCATGGCCAGCATGGTGCCGATTTCGCGGGTGCGTTCGAGCATGGCCATCAGCAGCGTATTCACGCTGGACATGAGCACCATAAAGAAGACGATCACGCCCATGAAGAGGAAGATGCCGTTGAACATGGTGGAAACCTGCTTGTAATAGGTGGCCAGGTCGATCCATTTCTTGAGCGTCATCTCCTGCGGCAGGCCGCGCAGGCGCGGAATCAGCTCCGCGTAGGCGCGATCGGTATTGTCCGTGGAATCCAGGCCGACCACCAGGTTGGTGACGCGATCGCTTTGCAGCAGGCGCTGGGCCGCGGGCAGCGTGATGCGCAGATAGCGCGCATCCAATTCCGCCACGCCGGAGTTGACCAGGCCCACGATCTGGACATCGACGCCGTTCAGCGCGCCGTCCGAGGTCATGGCCAGCAGCGTCAGCCCATCGCCGACGCCGACGTTCATCGACTTGGCCAGGCCAACGCCGATCAGCGCCTCGACTTCGCCCGCGGGCTTGGCGTCCAGATCGCGTCCCGCCACGACGCGGGTGACGAATCCAAGGCTCTTTTCGGCATCCGGATCGACGGCGCTGCCCATGAAGCCCGCGGCCTTGGTTCCGTTGGAGACCATGCCGTAAAAGTCGATGCGCGGCGCCACGCCGCGCACGTGCTCGGCCGAACTGACCGTCGCGGCCACCTGACGCCAGTTCTCGATGCCCGTATCGAGCACGCGGGTTTCGTCGCGGCGGAAGTGGTCGGCGGTGAAGATCTGCAAATGGCCGAGGCCGTCGTTGATGGTGCGCTCGCGCAGCCCGTGCGTCATGAAGGCGAAGTATCCGCCGGCCAGCAGCAGTCCGGCGACGCCTCCGCCCACCATGCACAGGGTCATGATGGTGCGCCGGCGATTGCGGAAGACGTTGCGAAAGGCGAGAAGAAGGAACTTACCCACGGCTGCCTCCTTCGGAGCGGGTGTCGGACTCGATTTGGCCGTCGCACAGCCGGACGATGCGCGGAGTGTGCTCCAGCAGCCGGGCATCGTGGGTGGAGAAGATGAAGGTGAGACCGAGGCTGCGGTTGAGGTCGCGCATCAGGTCGATGAGTTGCGTGGCGTTGTGCGTATCCAGGTTGGCGGTGGGTTCGTCGGCCAGCACCAACGCGGGCCGGTGCACGATGGCGCGGGCCACGGCAACACGCTGGCGTTCGCCGCCGGAGAGCAGATCGGGGCGGTGATTGGCTCGGGCCGAGAGGCCGACGCTGTCAAGAGCCGCGGCGACACGCTGACGGCGCTCGCCGGCGCCGATGCCCTGGACGAGCAGCGGAAACTCGACATTTTCCGCGGCCGTGAAGACGGGAATGAGATTGAAGGTCTGGAAGACGAAGCCGATCTTTTCCCGGCGCAGAGCGGTCATGCGGCTGGGGGTCAGCGTCGATGTCGCCACGCCGCCCACATGAATTCCGCCACTGGTCGGCTTGTCGATGCAACCGATCAGGTTCAACAGCGTGGACTTGCCGCTACCGCTGGGACCGGCGATGGCTAAAAACTCGCCGGCGGCGACGCGGAGATCGACGCCGTCGAGCGCGCTCACAAAGCTGTGGTCCAACGGGAACCTTCGACTGACGGCTTCGACCCGGACGATATCGCCCATTGGGTTCGGTTCATTCATGGGGTTCGTTCCCTTTCCGGAGTTTCTCGTTCTGTTGGCAAGGTAGATCGAAGAGAACGGACGGTCGCGCGGTTTCCGACGAAGGGCCGGGAAAGCGGATGGAAGGTGGGTTTGGGAGGATGAACGGAAAGCAGGGGGTAGGAATCAGGAGGCTGGCGAACTCTGTGAGCCGGTCCGAGGGGCTGTCTGGCCCCCCGGAATCGAATCCTCGCTGTTTTGATGAAGCCTAGTTGGTTGGCGCGGGTGCTGGGGCGGGCGCTGGAGACGCTTCTCCCTTGGCCATGGCGCGAATGTAAAGGACAAGGTTCCACACTTCGTCGTTCTTGGCGCGGCCCTCCGCCTCGGGCGGCATCTTGTCCTTGCCCTTGCGGATGGCGTCGAAAAGATCCTGGTCCGACTTGCCGGCCAGCGACTTGGGATCGGTCCAGTCCGAAAGCTTCAACTGCATGTCGTTGGCCAGATCGGTCTTGCCATTGCCGTTGTCCCCGTGGCACATCGCGCAGTCGACTGCATACAGCTTTTTGGCCTTGGCCTGCGACTCGGCGGTCGGTCTCACGGGATTCTTGATGCCGGAGGGCGCGGGCGCCGGCGCCGGCGTTGGAGCAGCCTCCTGGGCCAGCCCTCCGGAAGTGGGTGTGGAAGTGAACGCAAACAGGATTGCCGCGGAAAAGACAAGAACTGGCTTCAACATAGCAGGCTCCTCAGTTGCAGGTGTCGGGAACAGGCATCATGCAGTCGAATGAATTTCTGCCACGCATTATAGGCCCAAAATAGCGCCATGGACCACCGGAGAAACACCGGGCTGCGCATCGCGAGGCCTTCGGTGCGGGACCGGACAGCCGCATCCCGAAACGGTCATCGGGATGCAAGATTTGTTCGCTCCGCGCCGCTCCTCAGTGCATTGCGGAGCCGCCCGCTCCGGCGCCGGGCTTGTTCTTGCTGAGCATGAAGGCCAGCGCAACCAGGCAGACGGACATCCAGGAGAGTTCCATGTAAACGTCCTGGTAGCCCTGCATCTGGGCCTGCATGTTGAGCTGATTGTAGACGGAAGCCAGCGCCATTCCCTTACCGTTGGCCGGGCCGAAGCTTCCGCCGAAGAAACCGGTGAGCGCCTGCGTCTGCTGCTGGAAGGCGATCGAGGCCGAGCTCATGGCGCTTTGCAAATGCTGCTGGTGCCAGGAGGCGCGGCTGGTCACCTGGGCATTGGTGAGGGCGATGAGGATGCTTCCGCCGATGTTGCGCACGAAGTTGATGAGGCCGGCAACCTGGTTGCTCTGCTCCTTGGGCATGCCCACATAGGCCGCCGTGGTGATGGAGATGAAGCAGAAAGGGATGGGGATCATCTGGACGACGCGCAGCCAGGAGGCGGAGGCAAAGGTCATGTTCAGGGTGGTGACCATGGCCGCATAGCGGAACGAAACGACAAAGAGGATGAAGCCGACCACCGTGAGCCAGCGCGCGGCCACCTTGCCGGTGGCATAGCCGGCCATGGGCATGACGAAGAGCAAAACAATGCCGCCGGCGGTGAGGGCCATGCCGGAGATGGTGGCCGTCCAGCCCAGCAACTGCTGCATGAACTGCGGCTGCAGAACGGTGTTGGCGTTGAGCACGCCGCCGACCAGCGCCATCAGGAAGCAGCAGATGGCGAAGTTCTTGAAACGGAAGAGCTTGAGGTTGATGAGAGGGTTTTTGTGGTTCCATTCCCAAAGGATGAGGCCCACGATGCCGAAGACAAACAGGAAGGCGAAGAAGCGGATGAAGCCGGAAGAGAACCAGTCGTTTTCTTCGCCTTTGTCGAGCATGATCTGGAGCCCGCCCATGGCGACGGTGAGGAAACCGAGGCCAAGGTAATCCATGTGGCGCAGGCGGGAGCGGTCGGCCTTGATCCAGGGCGGGTCTTCCACCAGGCGGCTGACCAGGATAAAGGCCAGAATGCCCACCGGAATGTTGATGAAGAAGATCCAGCGCCAAGAGAAGTTGTCGGTGATCCAGCCGCCCAGTGTGGGGCCGATGGAGGGCGCGAGAACGGCGACGAGGCCGTAGAGGGCAAAGGCCTGGCCGCGCTTTTGCGGCTCGAACGAGTCGGCCATGATGGCCTGGGCCATGGGCTGCATGCCGCCGCCGCCGGCTCCCTGGAGAATGCGGAAGACGAGCAGCAGGGGCAGCGACGGAGCCGCTCCGCAAAGAAAGCTGGAGACGGTGAAGATAACGATGCAGAGCACGAAGAAATTGCGCCGGCCGATGACGCTGGAGGCCCATCCACCAATGGGCAGGACGATGGCGTTGGCCACCAGGTAGCTGGTCAGCACCCAGGTGCCTTCGTTGGTGCTGGCGCCGAGCGAACCGGCGATGTGGGGCAGGGCCACGTTGGCGATCGAGGTGTCGAGCACCTCCATGAAGGCCGCCAGGGCAACGGTCATGGCAATGAGCCAGGGATTGACCCTGGGCTTCCAGGGCGCGGAGAGGCCGGGTTGCGGATTGGTGAGGGTGGTGCCGGCGCCGGCACGGGCCGGCGATGGGGGCTGCAACTCGGGCAAAAGTCTGCTCCTTCAGTTCAGTTGTTTTCTTGGGCCGGGGAAACTCGGCGTTACAGGGACCTTAGGTTCTTGCTTTGAAAGGGCGTGGAGTCTCTCAAATCTGCATACGGTTCTTTAGATTCCAGTTGCCGCCGTTGGGGTTCATGGATTCCGGTTCCGAGGGGTTAGGCAGCCCTGGGCGTTCGCCAACCCACCAGGGCAATGGCCAGCGCCGCGGCCTGCATGGCCACAATGAAACCCACGCAGGCAGGCCACTTGCCCAGCGCCCAGAAGGCTCCTGGAACCACCCCTGCAGCCGTTCCGCCCAGGTAGTAGCAGGTGACGTAAAGCCCCGCCGCCGTCACCCGCGCTCCGGCCGGAGCGGCCACGCGCAGATGCGAGCTGGAGGCCGTTTGCGCAATGAATACCCCGGAGGAGAGCAGCGCCAGCCCCACGATGACCACCGCGAGCGACGGCGCCAGCGTGAGCAGAACGCCGGTCATCGAGCACAGGATGGCGCCGGCAATGCCCGCGCGCAGTCCCACCTTGGTGATGAGAAAGCCGGCGGCCGGAGTGACGACCAGGCCAACCAGGTAGACGAAGAAGAGCGAACTCAGCGCGGTGGTAGAAAGCAGAAACGGCGCGGCGCTGAGGTGAAAGGTGATCCAGGTGAAAACGCCCACCAGCGAAAACAGCACATTGAAGCCGACGGCAAAGGTGGCTACCAGCCGGCGATTGCGGAAAAGTCCCTGCACCTGGTAGAGGAAGGTCAATTCTTCCGCCGAAATAGCCGGCGCGGGCGGGCGGCGGCGGCCGCGCGGCAGCCAGGCGGCCACCAGACCGGCGCCGGCCAGCGCCGCCGTGCCCAACACCAGAAAACTGACCCGCCAACTGAAGCGGTCGGCCAGAATGCCGCTGGAAACCCGGCCGACGAAGCCGCCCAGCGCCGTTCCGCTGACGTAGAAGCTCATGATGAGGGCGACGCGCTCGGGCGGCCACTCTTCTCCAATGTAGGTGATGACCACGGCAATGATGCCGGGCACCAGAATGCCCTGAAGAAAGCGCCAGACGATGAGTTGCGCAAGCGAAGTGGAGGTAGCGGCCAAGAGCGTGGGCACGCTGATGCCGACCAGCGAAGCCACAATCACCCGCTTGCGGGCCAGCCGCTCAGTAAGCGCGCCAAAGATGGGCGCCGACAGGGCCACGCCCAGCGTGGCCGCAGAAACCGTCATTCCCACGCCGGTCTTGGAGGCATGAAAGAGACGCGCCAGCAGCGGCAGCAGCGGCTGGGTGCAATAGAGCTCAAGGAAGGCACAGACGCCGCACAGAGCAACGGCAACGGCAGCCAGCGGACTGGGCTCCGAACGGCCGGATTGGGTGCCGGGCTCCATTCTTCAGGATAGTCCGGCGCGCGGCCGTGTTTCAGAATCCGTGCCGGAGGGCGGTATAACCTAGGGGCAGAGATGATGCCACTTCCCCCAAAACCACCGCGGCGCGGCATGGAAGCATTTGCCTTCCGCGACTTCAGGCGGTATCAGTTGGCGCGCGTGGCGGCGGTTCTGGGAGCCGAGGCGCAGGCGGTTGCGGTCGCCTGGCAGGTCTATTCCATCACCCATCGCCCGCTCGACCTGGGATTTACCGGTCTGGCGCTCTTTTTGCCGGGATTGCTGTTTCTGCTGCCGGCGGGCCACGCGGCCGACCGCTTCGACCGGCGCCAAGTCATCCTGGTTTGCTATGGCCTGCAGATGCTGTGCACCGCGGCGCTGTTGCTGCTGACCCGCGCGGGCTTGCAGACGGTCTATCCGATCTATGCGGTGCTGTTCTTTATGGGAACGGCGCGCGCCTTTTCTGGGCCGGCCAGTTCGGCGCTGATTCCGCATCTGGTTCCCGAGGCGCACTTTGTCAACGCCGTCACCTGGGGCGGCGCCATCTTCCAGTTCGCCAACATCACCGGCCCGGCGCTGGGCGGGCTGCTCTTCACGCTGCCCCTGGCGCGTTATCTGCCCGACGCGGAGTTGCAGGGCGCGGGGATTGTGTATCTCTTCACCCTGGGCACGCTGGCCTGGTTTCTGGCGCTGGTGGGCAGCCTGCATGTGAGGCCGGGCCGCATGGAGCACCGCGCCGCGTCGCTCAAGGTGATTCTGGCCGGCTTCCAATATGTGCGCCGCTCGCCGCTGCTGCTGGGAGCCTCTTCCTTGGACCTGTTTGTGGTGCTGCTGGGCGGAGCGACCGCGCTGATGCCGATATTTGCCCACGACATTTTGCACCAGGGACCGCGGGGGCTGGGCCTGCTGCGCGCGGCTCCGGCGGCTGGAGCGCTGACGGTGTCGCTGCTGATGGCGCGTTTTCCGTTTCGCCGCCGGGCCGGAGTGCGCCTCTTTGCCTGCGTGGCCATCTTCGGCGCGGCTACGGTGGTCTTCGGCCTTTCGCGCAGCCTGGTTCTGTCGCTGGCTGCGCTGGCCGTGGCCGGCGGAGCAGACATGATCAGCGTCATCGTTCGCGGCTCGCTGCTGCAACTGGCCACGCCGCCCGAGATGCGCGGCCGGGTCAGCGCCGTGAACTCGCTGTTTATCGGCGCATCCAACGAACTGGGCGCGTTTGAGAGCGGGCTCACCGCGCAGTGGTGGGGCGCGGTGCGGGCCACGATCTTCGGCGGAATGGGCGCGCTGGCCGTGGCCGGGCTGTGGACGGGGCTCTTCCCCAGCCTGCGCCACATCGACGAGTTCACTTCGACGGCCTTGCGTCCGCAAACCAAGCCGACTGCGGCAACGGGAAGCGCATCCGGCAAGTAATTCGTTGTTTCCCACCCTTCCACAAAAATGTGCGGAGGGATGAGGCACGGAGAATGGTTCCAAAGCCGCGCGGATTTGTTCTAACCGTTCGGGGCCGTATCCAAAGGAGAATGCATGAAAACCTGGCAGAAGATTCTTGTTCCCACCCTGCTTACACTGGCCATCGGCGGCATCTACCTGTTCTCCGTGTGGCGGCATCGCCAGGACCCCGGCGTCCAGGGCCGCAACGCCGACGCCGGCGAGACTCTGAGCAAGGACGACCTGGTGGTAATGCGCGAATTCTTTCCCCAGCACTTTGACGACACGCAGCGGCTGGAAGGCACCACGGTGTGGATGAAGAACGGCTACACCATGCCCTACTTTCCCTATGCGGGCGGAAAAGTGGAGTTCGACCGGCGCGTGGGGCTGATTCCCGCGGCGCAGCGGATGGATGTGAAGAAGATCGTGAAAGCCGCCGTGCCGGCCAAGGTGGATGACAGCATCGAGCACGGCAGCCGTCAGGCCTTTGCGGTCTTTGCGCTGCCCGGCGGCGCGAACCTCTTCGCTACGCCCATTGGCTATATGGAGGGCAACGAGGAGGCCTATTACACCGATCTGCTCTTCTTCTACGACGATCCGCACGTCATTTATGCCCACTGGCCGCAGGACGTGTGGGCCGCCATCGACGCCCATCAGGTAAAGCAGGGGATGAGCGAGTTGGAGACCCGCATGGCGATCGGCCAAAAGATGCACCCCGACGGCGAGAAAGAGGGCGACCGCACGGTGAGCTACGACCAGGACGGGAGACACTGGACCGTCACCTTTGTGAAAAACCGGGCGACAACGATCCTGACGGCGGTTGGGAA
>Ga0181520_10005672_pt1 | contig 19714 bp, 12 predicted proteins | sample PEATcosm2014_Bin_29_FD_132451 | JGI IMG/M metagenome (GOLD analysis project Ga0181520, IMG submission 132451) | Peatland microbial communities from MTU Mesocosm Facility, Houghton, MI, USA - PEATcosm2014_Bin02_30_metaG | ecosystem: Environmental > Terrestrial > Soil > Wetlands > Peat | place...
CGCCGCTCCGGGCAACGGGATCACCGTCACCGCCTATCCCTCTCTGACCGGCGCTATGCGCGGCAATTATCAGTTGTCGGGTGGGTGGAACTCTAGCGTTACCACCACCGCCAACATCACGACACAGCACTAGGCGCCCACCCTTGGCGCTCGGCAACTGGACAGCAGAAGCAGTTATGAATAACCACGGTCTCCAAACACGAGGGCTTATGAATCCGGTTCATCGCAGTATCGGTCTAATTCAATGGGGATGGCTATTCCTGGTGTGGGCCGGTTTCGCCGGCGTTAACCTATACGGCGAGCCTCCCACACCGGGAACCGTTACGACATTGGTTTCCGACGGACAATTGCTTCAGCCCTACAGCGTTACGCTGGACAAAGCGGGCAACGTCTATATCACGGACGCGGGCCATCATGTCGTCCGCAAACTGGATGCGAGCGGGCACCTCACCGTCGTCGCCGGAGTGCCCGGACGAAGGGAAAAGTACGATAAATCCAGCAACAGCCGGGAAGCCAACCCGGACAAGAGTTGCACCACCACGACCGGAGATGGCTGCCCGGCCACCGAAGCGCTGTTCAACTTTCCGCGCAGCCTCGTCGTCGATGCCAAGGGCAATCTCTATATTTCGGATGCCCGAGCCAGTAAGATCCGGCGCGTCGATGGCAGCTCCGGAATCGTAACTGTCTATGCCGGCGCCGGGGAGGGTGGGTGGGCCGAGACCCAACTCCATAATCCAGAAGGCATGGCTCTGGATACCCAGGGAAATCTTTACGTGGCGGACAAGAGGAACAACGCCATCCGGAAGATCACCCCACCGGCCCAACCGCTGGAAAAAGGGACCATCACCACCATCGCCGGCCTTGGTCCGGAGGCGCCCGGCTGTGGCGATGGAGCCCCGCTTGCGGCCGCCGCCGCGCCACTCAAGGAACCGCAAGATGTGGCCATCGACACCAAGGGCAATCTGTATATCGCCGATACCGGCTGCCGCCGAATTCGCAAGCTCGGAGCGGATGGTGTCCTGCGCACGCTAGTGGGAAGCGGCGGGGGCCGTCTTGCCCAACCGTCGGTGCCTCGCGACCAGCCGGCCAAGGCCCTCGATGTGAATCTTGTAACTCCCGTCGGCATCGAGGTGGATGCCAAGGGAAATCTCTATATCTCCGATCCCGGCCTCAACGTGGTTTGGTTCTACGATGTCGCCACCGACAAAGCTCGTGTCATTGCCGGCCTGCCGGGACCGGAATCGGCCGGCTACAAGATTTGCAGAGAACATGCCAACGAATTTGGCGACGGCTGCCCGGGAACGCAAGCGAAACTGAACCAACCCTATCGCGTGGCGGTGGCGCCTAACGGCGATATTTATATCCCGGAGCAAGGCGGAACGGTGAGGCCCGCTCCCCCGTATGCCATCCGCGTTCTGCATGGGGTGAAATAGCGCCCCGAGACGCGAGTCGCAAGCCACGAGTCGCGAGCTGAACCTCCAGTTCGAGCGCAGAGGACGCAAGGGACACGGAGAAGGAAGAAGGCAATGGCAAGCCGGGTTTCAAAAAGTGCAAAACCTTCGCGGCGGCATCCAGGCCTGGGCCCATCAGGTGGACCCGAAAATGCCTAAATACTAGCTACGCGCCTTTACCGGGAACTCCACCGGCAGAACGACAGAGAAAACGGTTCCCCGTCGCGGTCCATGGGTACGGGAACGCACGCGGATGGTTCCGCCGTGTTTGTCGATAATCTCTTTGCTGACCCACAATCCAAGACCGGTTCCAACTGTACCTTTGGTGGTAAAGAACGGCTCGAAGATGCTCGCCCGCAAGTTCGCGCTGATGCCTTTGCCGTTGTCGGCCACGGTGACGCGAATGCGGCGTTCGCCATGGTTCACCGCTTTGCCTGCGGTCACACGCAACTTGACAATGCCGTGCTCGTCGATCGCGTCCAGGCTATTCGCCAGGAGATTGGAGAAAACCTGCCGCAGTTCGCCGAACACGGCGGTGATTTCCACGTCCTGTTCCCACTGTTTTTCGATCCGGGCCTGCTTGGCATCGATCCGGTTCTTCAACAAATCGATCGCCGAATCCAAGATCTGATTGACCGACGAGAGTGCCGGGGCATTGGACTCGCGATAGAATCCCAGCGATTGCCGGGTAATATGCGCTACCCGCTTCAGTTCCGCGTCCGCCATCTCCAGATACTGGCGCGCCGCCTCCGGCAATCCCGGCATGGCCTTGGCGAGATACAGAACATTGGTCACTGCCGCCAGCGGGTTATTGATTTCATGCGCGATGGCCGCCGCCACGCGCCCCACGGACGCCAGTTTTTCGCTGCGCAGCAGCAACTCTTCCGCCTGCTTGCGCTCGGTAATGTCCCGAATGTTGCCGCTGCGATAGAGCGGCCGGCCGGCACTGTCTTTGATCAGGGACATGCGATTGGACAGCCAACGGTACTCGCCGCTTCGGGTACGTTGGCGATATTCCAGCTCGCCCTCGCCGGCTTCCTCCAAGTGCGCCAGAACCGCCCGCATCGCCGGCAGATCGTCGGGATGAATCATGGCCAGCGAGTTTTCCAGATCCAAAGACATGATTTCGTCGACGGAAAAACCGATCACTCTTTCGGCCGACGGACTGATGTATTCATAACGGCCAGTCTGCAAGTTCAGGCGATAAATGACATCGCGGGAGGCGTCCAACACCGAGCGGAAGCGCGCCTCGCTCTCGCGCAATGAGTCCTCGGCCCGCTGTTGCTCGCTGATGTCGGTATTGGTGCCGAACCAGCGCATAATTTCTCCGGCCTGGTTGCGTACCGGCATTACGCGGGTGAGAAACGGCCGGAAAACGCCATCGGCGCCCCGTAGCGGAAACACCATGTCGAAAGGATCGCCGGTAATAATGGATTCACGCCACCGTTTCAGGATCTTGGACAGCTCCCGAGGGTCATGGACGGACTGCCATCCCCAGCCCTCCATCTGCTCCGGCGTGGTCCCCGTATAGTCGTACCAGCGCTGGTTGTACCAAAAGATCCAGCCATCCGCGTCGGCCATCCAGGCTAATTGCGGGATCGATTCGGCCAAGGTGCGAAACTGCTCTTCGCTTTCCAGCAGCGCCTGTTCAAACTGCTTGCGGTCGGTAATATCCAGGAAGGCTCCTACCGCGCCTCGTACCTGCCCGTTCTCATCCAGCAGCGGCACGGCGTTGCCGAAAACGTCACGTGCAGTGCCATCCGCGAAGACGACGGTCAACTCCACGTTGGATACCGGCCGTCCCGTCGCCGCCGCCATCTGAACGGGCTGCTCTTCCGGGGCCAACTCCCGGCCATCGCGCAAAATGCGGAAACTCGGACGCTCGCCTGGCGTCAAAGGCTGGGAAAGATTGCTGCCCAGCGGGGTATGCAGAAGTTCATGGGCGGCCCGGCTGCTGGTCATTACCCGGCATTCCGGATCGTGGGCAATGAAGGTGATGGCCGGAACCGTGTCCATGATGGTGGCCAGTTCGTTCGCGCGGGCTCGGGCCTCGGCCTCGCTGGCCTTCACCGCCTCTTCCGCCCGCTGGCGCTCGGTGATGTCGGCAATGGTCACCACACAACCGGTAGCGCCGGAAGGGCCGCTCATGCGCCCGGCGGTGAGCAGCAGCCACAGTCGTTGGCCGTCTTCCCGGCGGAGAATCACGTCCCGCGTTCGTAGCTCATCACCATGCAAAACCGTGAGAATGGAGAACCGCTCACTCCCCGAGTTGGGGGACACGATTTCCAGCGGCAGCACGGCATCGAAGGCCTGGAATAGGGGATTCATACCGCACAGCCGATTCATGGCCTCATTGGCAGCCAGGATATGCCCCAAATCGTCGCACACGGCTATGGCTTCCGCGGTGCTCTCCAGAATGGAGCGAGCCAAGGTACCGGCCGCGACCAGTTCATCGCGTCGCTTGTGTTCGGTAAGATCGGTGGCCACCATGCAGACCGTGGCCGGCTCATCGCCCTCGATGCGGCGCAGGGAAATATAGGCCGGCACCGGCGGCTCGCCGCCACGTTGCAGCTCCAGTTCGGCGCGCAGCGCTTGTCCGCTCAACGCGTGATTCAACAGGGCCTGGAATGTGCTTTCCTCGCAGGGAGCAAACAGTTTACTGATCGGGTTGCCCGTAATCTGCGACTGCGCCACGCCGGTCAAATCCGCCAGACGCTGATTGCAGTAGAGCACGGTACCATCGGCAGCCACAGTAGCGGCGCCTTCGTTCATCGTCTCGACCAGGACCCGGTAGGCGTGTTCCGCACCCTTTAGGGTGAAGATCTGCTCCCCCTGTGGTCCCGCGATAACAAACGCATCCACCTCCCCCGCCTGGATGGCTCGCAGGATCTCCTGGGCTTCCGCGAGTTTAGCGCGAAGCTCTTCATTCTCGCGGATCAGGGAACTTCCCGACATAGACATGGGGTGCGCCACCGTGCAATCCTCAGGGCTTTAAATTAAGACCAATCACAATCCTTTCCGTATCGGACATATCGCCCACGAATCTCTGGGCCGGCAAGGGAAATTCCTTGATTAAAGTTGGAACCGCGATAACTTGTCCGTTTTTGGCCTCGGCCGGATGTTGGTAGACGTCCACCACTTCCAGGTCGTAACGTTCTGGAAGATAACGCTCACAAATTTGGCGTATGTTGGTAATCGCCAGGGAGGATCGCGGCGTGTTCCCGGAAACGTATAGACGGAAAACGTAGCGGGGCTGGGCCAGGTCGGCGACCAACTTCTCGAAGCGGGCTAACGTGTCGCCTAAGGCGGCGGCACCAAGCCCGTCGCCAGGGCTGCCGGAATCTTGCTTGCCGGACATTCACTCTCCTCGACTACTCTCCTCGACTACTCTCCTTGACCGGAGCTACGAACCGATCGAATGTCCAACCCTACCAGTACCCGCTCCTCGTCCGCCAAGTCGCCGATAATCTTCTTCACCGGAGGAGGCAATTGTCTTACCAGGCTGGGAAGGGCAACAATTTGATCGCCTTTCGCGAGTTTGGGATTCACCAGCAAGTCCACGACCTCAATTTGATACTGGCCGCTCAGGTGCGTCTCGCAAATTCGCTTCAGGTTATTGAAGGCGGTCAACGATTTCTTGGTCTGCCCGGCGACATAGAGCTTCAGTAGCCACAGTACCGGCCCTTCGTTCAGCCCTTCGTTCTTCTTGGCGCTTGTAGCAGGCATGATCACCAACTCTCCTTCTTCCGTTCCGCGCATTAACGAACTGCGGCGCTGGATTGGCTAGTGGAGCGGACTAAAGCTTTGGTGTAATTCTCGCCCAGCCGGATGCCCTGATCCGTCAGGGTAAACTCCCGAATCTCATTGGAATGGGCCATGCCGCGGGACTTCAAAACAAAAATCGCCTTGCTTCTTTGCCCTTCGTGCTCGACGTCACGCAAAAGCAGCCACGAGTCCATGATGGAGGACACTCCCTCATGCGTGCTTTCCAGATCTCCGCCCGCCCTCGACAAATGCGTGAACAAGGCCGTGATCTGCTGCATTTTCAAGAAATCGATCATGCGGGTGAGCATCGATTTTACGCTGCTGTTATCGGCGGAGAGGAAGGTGGTGATGGGATCCACCACGACCACCCGGGGCTGCACGCGCTTAATGTCCTGATGGATAGACGCCAGGTGCGCCTCCAGGCCCAAACTGCTGGGGCGCATGGTGGTGAAATGCAGCAATCCCTGCTCTACCAAAGGCCGGAGATCGACCCCAATGGAGTTCATGTTGCGGATAATCTGTTCGGCGGATTCCTCGAAGCTGAAATAAAGCGCGCGTTCGCCGCGCTGACATGCGGCGCGGGCCAAGTGCGCCGCCAAGCTCGACTTGCCGGTACCGGCGGTGCCGGAGACCAGGATGCTGGCGCTCCGAAAATATCCCTGACCGCCCAGCATCGAATCCAGCTCGGGAATGCCCGAGGAGACTCGTTCCGTAGTGGTAGGGTGGTCCAGCCCCACGGAGGTGATGGGCAGTACGGAAAAGCCGCTCTCCCCCATCAAAAATGGATACTCATCCATGCCATGCAGCGTGCCGCGATATTTGACGATGCGCAAGCGACGCGTGGAGAGCTGCTCGTTGACCCGATGATCCAGCAGGATCACACAATCGGCAACGTACTCTTCCAACCCGTAGCGGGTCAGCGCGCCATCGCCACGTTCTCCGGTAACAATAGAGGTGACGCCCTTCTCCTTCAACCAGCGGAAAAGGCGCCGCAGCTCCGAACGAATAATGGACTCATTCCTGAGGCCGGCAAACAGCACTTCAATGGTATCCAGCACCACCCGTTTGGCCTTGACGGTGTCGATGGCATCGGCCAACCGCACGAACAAGCCCTCCAGATTATATTCACCGGTCTCCTCGATCTCGCCGCGATCGATGAAGACATGATCGATAGCCAGCTTGCCATCTTTCTGCATCTGTTCGAGGTCGAAGCCAAAGGAGGCCACGTTTTCGCCGAGTTCCTTCTCGGTCTCTTCAAAGGCCATGAAGACGCCGGGTTCCTGATAGTCGAGAATCCCGTGTACCAGAAATTCCATGCCGAGAACGGTTTTGCCCGAACCGGGACCGCCACACACCAGCGTGGTACGCCCCATCGGCAAACCGCCGTTGGTGATTTCGTCAAGACCGCCAATTCCGGTTGGAGTTTTCTGTAACGCCTTCATTCTTTTCACCCAGATTCCTTGGAGTAAAAAGCCGACACCTCTTCTCCCACGACCCGTCTCTATACCGCGGGGGCTCTACAACCTTAGCCTGCGAATCTGGCAGAAAGTATAGCGCCCAATTTGGCCCTTCCGCAAATGAAAGGCCAAAAAACGGGCCGGTCGGAACCTGGGAACGCGGGCATCTTGCCCGCACGGGAATGCGGGCAATGCCCGCGTTCCCAGGGGCCAGAACAGTGCTTTTTACAAACATTTTAGGAACTCTTTATGCGGAATTTAGGCCCGCTGCCGTCCAATGGAATTGAGCGGGACGGTGACTATGACAAGTTCCATCCAGACCGGAGTACATCTGGACCATTACCGGATCGAGGGGGTAGCGGCGCGCAGCGGCATGGCCTCGATCTTTCGCGCCACCGACCTATGTACCGGTCAACCCGTGGCCATCAAGGTTCCTCATCCGGAGATGGAAGGAGACGCGGTTTTATCCGAGCAGTTTCGTCGCGAAGAGGAAATCGGGGCGCGGCTGGACCATCCCGGGGTGATGAAAGTTCTTCCTCGCGGCGAGCACAGCCGGGTTTACATGGTTATGGAGTGGGTCTCCGGCAGGCCGCTGCGCCAACTCCTCGGCCGGTCGCAGCCCAAGCTCTCTGGAAAGCACGCGGTAGCCATAACGCTGGCCATTTGTGAGGCGCTCGACTATATCCACCGGAACGGCGTCATTCACCGCGATCTAAAGCCCGAGAACGTGATGATTGATGCCGATGACCGCATCAAGCTGATCGACTTCGGTATTGCCGATAAAACGGAAGCCCCGCGCAACCTCTCCACCAACGTCTCGAATACGATGGGAACTCCCGACTACATCTCTCCCGAACAGCTCGATGGCCAGTCCGGCGATGCCCGTAGCGATCTATATGCCCTGGGCGTTATGTTGTACGAGATGTTGACCGGCCAAGCGCCTTTCGCGGGCGCCAATCCCTTGGTAGCCATGAATAACCGGCTGATCAACAATCCGGTTCCTCCCCGCGAACTCAACCCGGAAATATCCGCGCAGCTACAAGAGATTGTCTATCGCGCCCTGGAGCGCGATCCCGGAAAGCGCTATGCCAGCGCTCACGACTTTGCCGAGGATCTACGCCACCAGGATCAGGTGATCCCGGCCGCCCGCGCGGAGCTACGGGACTGGAACTTTCCCCGCACCCCGTGGACAAAGACAGTACTCTCCTACGCCTCGCTGATCTTGATCCCCGTTATGGTCTTCGGGCTCATGGTCATGCTGGCACGCAAGTAGCGCTTACTGTTTGACCGTAACCGCGACCTGAGTCGTCGCCGAATAGCTACCACTGACTCCGGTCACCGTAATGAAGTAGGAAGCGCTGCCCCCCGAGCCGCTACTGCTGGAGCTGCTGGAGCTGCTGCCGCCACAACCGATTCCAGCCAGACAGACCGTCAGCACTACGAACAGTCCAAGCAAACTTCGCCAACTTCGGCGACCAACCGGAACGCCAAAGAGCATCACCATAGCCAAGCTAAGACCACCGCCCAGGGGGAAGAGATTCTTGAGCTTGGGATAAAACGCTCCACTGGTCGACGTGGTTGTAATGGTAAGCGTAGTACTGGCGGCGGCCGTGCCGGTGATGCTTACTGTGGCGGGAGATACACTGCATCCTACTCCCGCCGAAGAACCGGACACCTTGCAGCTCAGGGCGACATTGCCGGTAAATCCTCCGGACGGACTTACAGTAATGGCGTTACTGCCAGAGCTGCCCTCTGTAATCGTGCTCGAACCGCCGCTGCTGAGGGTAAAACCAGGACTGCCGATGTTGACTACGAGGCTACGCGAGACCGCATTGTAGTTCATATCCCCGGGGTAGCTGATCGTGACGTAATAGGTTCCGGCAGGTATGGTGGCTGAGGTGCCGATCGTAGCTACTCCCTCGGGGGAAAAGGTGGTTGAATCCGTCGCCGCACTCAAAGCCGCCGACGTGGGCACACCGGAGGGAAATCCCTGTATCGTAACGCTCCCCGTAGGAGCAGCCGCGGGATTGGAATACCCAATATCGTATGTTATTTCATTCGACAGATTGGCGCTGTTTTCCACCAGAACGGTGACCACCGTCGATTGCCCACCGGCGCTGGAGATGGAAATCGACGGCGTGTCCGGAACGACGCTAAAGCCAATGGCGGAGGTGGTAGATGCGTTGTAGCTGGCGTCCCCCGAGTATTTTGCGGTGACTGAGTGTGAGCCAACGCTCCAGGGCGCGTTGTATTCAGCATCGCCTTCGGCGTTGACCTCGGCAACGTTGATCGTACTTCCGTTATCGGCAAAAGTGACCGTGCCGGTGGGGTAGGTGAAGGAGGTGGTCGAACAGCTGGCCGGCGGGTGTGCCGCGATCACGCACTGCGTGTAGTAGCTGGTGGGAACCGGCTGGGCGTCCGGAATAAGCTGAGTGCCATAGGGGAGCGCTGCCGAAATGCCGGGAACAGTGTTGGTGGCGCCGGTTGCCACATCATAAATGTCGAACTCGACGCTGCTGGCTTCCGGGCTAACCGTAATCTGGGTCTTGGTAGACGAACTGGCCAAATTGCTGCCGCTGCCTCCGTAGCGGCCCCATATGTTATAGCTTCCGCCGGGCAGATAGTTAACGCTCGCGTCACTAAAAGTGCCGTTGCTGAGGGTAAAGAATGCTTCACCCTGATTCAGCGGAGTGATGCTGTCGGTCATCAGCGCCACCTCACCCGAGGGCGTGCCGCTGCCGCCGGTGACCGAGCCACTGATCGTAATCGAGGCCCCGTGGGTAAAGCCAGTCGAGGAGGGCGTCAGCGTGGTAGCGGTCGTGGCCAAAGAGATCTTGTTCCAATCGCTCACCAGGAGGTTGGCGTCAACGCTGCCGAGGCCGGTGGCCAAATTGTATCCGGCGCTGGCGTTATAGTCGGCGCTGGACCCGATGCCCATCTGACCCTCGGTAGCCGCGCCATTCGTGGGGTCCGTAACGGTAAGAGGATTCGCCACGCCAATACAATCCGGCGAGCTGGGCAAGGGCAAGTAGGCGCAGGGCACGGAGTTGGTTCCGTGGGTAATATCGTGAAAAGCTGCCGGATACTGCGCCTTCAGCGGATAGAGCACGAAATTGGCCTGGCCCTGCCGTCCATACTTCTGATTGACCAACGCCATCATACCCGCAAAAGTCTGTACGGAAACCGAAGTTCCCCCGATGCCGGTGATCTGGACCAGATTACTCCCCGACGGCTGCTGGCAATCGCCAGATGCGGCGCAAACGGGAAAGTAGCTGTAGTTGGCGCCGTCCGCCGCAAACAACGAGAGGTCCGGAAGATCGCGAACGTGGTCGGCGGGAACCCCACTGCCGCTTTGCCATGCCGGCTTGGGATAGCCGGACAGTGTACCCGTGCAATTTCCGTTGGAATTGTAGGAGGTACTGCAAATCGCGCTGCCGCTGGCTCCGCCGCTGCCGGCTCCGATCGTGGTGGCCGCCAAGTTGCCCACCTCGCTGTAGAAGTTACCAATATTCAGTCCATACTGACTGTCATTCCAGGGCTGCTCGGGAATCACTTGCAGCAGCGAAGCCGCGGGCAACTGGGTGGCAGTGGTGCTCCAATAGAACGGAATTTGCGTATCGAGAGCGATGGAGCTGTTGTAGTCGCTGTAATAGAAATCCGTACCGCCGACGGCCACGTTGTAGGGCGTCGAGGCAAAGCCGCTGACGGCCAATCCATTGACCGCATAGTATTGCGTATTGGGATCGTCGCAGCCCGCCGAACCATTATCGCCGGTGGCGGCCAGCACGGTAATGCCCTGGGCGGCGGCCTGTTCCCAGAGCGAATTAAGGAAGCCGTTTCCGCTGCCCATATCGGCTTCGCAGTTGCCAAAGCTCAAGCTCATGACGGGGGCAATATTCCCATAGACGGCATGCTCGGCGGCGAGAATCAGGCCGGACTCCAACGCCGTATCGGCGGCGATCACCATATCAATGGTGGCAGCGGGGGCCACCGCTCCGGACCATTCCACATCCAGATAGGCTTCCACCGAATCGCCATTGGGACCATCAGGATTGTTGACGCCATCAATCCCGGGATCGTTTCCGTCAAGGATGACCTGCGGAGGGTTGGCGCTGAGGCCAAAGAGACTGCGGAACTGGTTGACCAATGCGCCGTTAATATTGGCGTCATTGATCACGGCGATGGTCTGGCCGGCGCCGTTGACGGCCGTCCCATACAGCGGATTCAGATCGTACTGTACAGCAAAGTCGGCGGGGGCCAGCGGAAAGGTGAACTTATTGTTCGTCCCGTAAGTCCACTGCGGCTGGGCCGTGTGCGTCTTTGTGTCATAGATGGCCGTCCCCAAGTATCGCCGGTAGGGCTTTATCCGGAAGTTATTCAGCGAGACAAAACCGCCCAGAACCGGGGCCAGCGCCGCGGGAATTTGCGGATCGGTGGCGTTGGCGTAGTGACTCTCGCCATTGAGCACATAACTATGGATGGAGGTGTGGAAGGCTTCACGCATCTGCGCAACGCTTCCAGAAAACTCCAGGACCTGCTTGCCGGGCTTCACTTCGCCGACCTGAAAGCCGTGGGAGACAAGCCATGCGATAAGCGTGGCAATGTCCTGATCGCTGGGCCCGAACTGGGCGCCAAACTGCTCGGGCGTCAACCATTGATGATAGCTGGCCGAGCCGGGCGTATGCATCTCGCTGATGAGCTGCCGCAAAGCGGTTTCCTGTGCCGCGCTCCGCTTCAATACCAGGTGCAGGCGCGACAGTGGCATGCTGTCCGGCGCCACCCCCTGGTCCTGGGCCGCTTTGACCCGCGGAGAAACCGTCCCCCGCAGCGCAACCAGAGAGCTTTCCTCGACGGCGGTGGTGAGGCGATTGACGGCCGGCAACGACGGAACAGTTTGCGCAGATGCCGGAACGCCTAGCAAAACGGCGGCGGCTAGCGTAGTAACAATCAGAATTCGAGCGGAACGTGCGGTCGCGCAGAACATGCCTAAGGTCTCCCTGGATCAGGCAGCCGTCGGCTCTCGGCCGTTGGCCATCGGCCAGCAAGGCCTGGGGGCAAAAGCCGACAGCCGACGACTGCTCTTTAATTCATCCGAGCCGGCGGTCGATTTCGCGACGTGGCCCTCCACCGGACGTCCGCAACGGACGAAAGTGATTCAGGCGAGAGTTGACGCTTATGAGGAGCTTAGCAGCTCGGGATTTCCCGGGCAACCGCACGTCCAAGCGTAATTAGAAGGCTAGCGCCCTAAGTGCAATCAACAACTCAGGAATGTAGCAAGTATTTCGGGGTTGTTAAATCTTCGTTAAAAGCCATTACGGCTGGCGTGTTTGAAAGGGCGCGGCTAAAGCCGCGCCCTTTCAAATCCTGCCAACGTTGGGTTACATAAATCCTCATCTGCCTGACGCACTGCCTCTACCGCAACAACGTGAGCACCAATTGCTGGGCCGAGTTGGCCTGCGCCATGGCGGCCATGCCGGTCTGCATCAGGATATTGTCTTTCGACATCCTGGTCACGGTCTGGGCGATATCCGCGGAAAGGATGCCGTTGTCCGCCGAGGTCAGGTTTACCACCTGATTGGCCATGACATTGGTGGCCGCCTGCAAACGATTGATGGACGCGCCGACATTGCCGCGCTCGGCCGCAACCGCGGTAATCGCGCCACTGATATCCGTCAACGCCTTCTGCGCGCCGGCCTGGCCGGCCGTCAGCAGGTTGTCGCCCTGCAAACTGGTGGAACTCGTGCCGAAGGCGCCTTGCCCCAACGTGCTCACCGTTACTCCAATCGAACTATTGCTATCGCCGTCGCTGAGAAAGATCGAGGTGGTGGAGCCGGTAAAGACGGAGGAGCCGTTAAAGGTGGTGTGCGTGCCGATACTATCGATTTCCGTCTTGATCTGCGTGAATTCCGCGTCCAGAGCGCTGCGCTGCGTGTTGGTCACCGTGCCGTTGGCGGATTCGGTGGCCAGGGTAACGGCGCGATTAAGCAACGAAGTCACCTGGGACAAGGAGCCATCGGCGACTTGCAACATGGCGACGCCATCATTGGCATTGCGCTCCGACTGGGTCAGCGCGGTAATGTTGGTCTGCATCCCATCGGAAATAGCTAAACCGGCGGCATCGTCGGCGCCGCTATTGATCCGCGAACCGGAGGCCAGTTGCGACAACGTCTGTTGCAGATCGGCCGAGGTGGCGTTAAGTTGGTTCTGGAGCCCGATCCCTTCCGCGACAATCAGTTCGCCGTGCGGTTGCCTCCGACTCCTGATCGGAACAGGACCACTGGTGATCGGCTTCCACGGAAACAGCCCAATCGGCCCTTCCGAATAATCCCCAAACGGGAGCATCCAATGTTGCCAGCTGACATTTCTCTCACCGCTCCGGGCCACCCTACCAGCTACGAAGCTACGCAAGAAGTGCGCATCGCCTCCGTTATGTTCGGCGGCGTCTCGCTGGCCGTTTATATGAATGGCATCACCCAGGAACTATTGCGCATGGTGCGCGCCACGGCGCCCAGCGCGGCGGCTCCTCAGCCCCAGGATTGGAAGGCACTCGACTGGAATACCCGTGACCGCGACCAGGCCCTATTGGCGGACGAGCAATTGCAAAGCACCGAAGCCATCTACCGCATCCTTGGCCGTTCTCTGTTTCATGGGCGGGTCGCAGGTACGCCCCTCAGCTTCACCGGACCGATTCGGACCCGCATCGTGGTCGATTTGCTCGCCGGCACCTCCGCCGGGGGGATCAATTCCGTCTATCTGGCAAAAGCTCTGGTCAATAACCAGAACCTGGATGAACTCAAACAGATGTGGATGGGCGAGGCCGACATCGATACCCTGCTGAACGATGACCGATCGCAGCCGGCATCCTATCCCCCGGGCCCGGCGACCACCTCGTTGCTCAACAGTACGCGCATGTATGGCTTGCTCTACCAGGCCTTCCAAAACATGGATCTCAAACAGGGTGTCGGCACCCCGCTGGTCAACGAAGTGGACCTGTTTGTCACCCTCACCGATCTCGATGGCGTCGCCACGCCCATTCAACTTGCCGACCGCATGATCGAAGAGCGCGTGCACAAAGCTTCGTTCCATTTCATCTATGGACCCGGTCGGCCCGGCCAGCCCAATGACTTTACAAAAACGCACAACCCGATGCTGGCCTTCGCCTCCCGCTGCACTTCCTCATTCCCCGCCGCCTTCGAGCCTATGACGCTGCAACATGTCGACCGCTGCATTCCCGGCCTGGCGTTCGCTATCCAGCAAGATCCGAAGCACCCCCTGCGCAGGTTCTTCGCGCAATTCGAACGCAATAACCCCGGACTGGCATTCTCCAGACGACCGTTTGCCGATGGCGGCTATCTCAACAATAAGCCGTTCAGTTTTGTCGCCGACCAGGTGAAGCTGCGTACGGGCACGGTACCGGTCAGCCGCAAATTGCTCTTTCTCGATCCTTTCCCCGAACTGAACAGCCAGGTGCGGCACACGAAACAGAACATCGACTTCGTCGAGAACTGCCTCGACGCCGCCAGCACGCTGCCACGCTATCAGACCATCCGCGAAGACATTGAACGGCTGAACGAATATAACCGCACCATCCACGCCGCCCAAGCTCTGGCCGGAGAAATCGAAGATGAATCGCCGAACCTGCTGCGCGACTATGCCACCGGCCCCCGAGCGGACTCCTACCCCACACGGACTCTCAGCAATCTCGAGCAGCAGTTCGGCCGCTGCTATCGCACTTATCACCGCCTGCGCGTTTCCGCGGTGACCACGGACTTGGCATCCCTGGTGACCCGCCTGCTCGGGCAAAATGACTGCTCCGATAACCTGTATGCCATTCGCATGCTCATCCATGCCTGGCGTAAGGAAAATTATTCTCCCGAAGGGCACAGCGGGAAAGCGCTGGAAACCTTTTTTCTGACCCAGTTCGACCTGGGCTTTCGCTTCCGCCGCGCCGACTATGTCCGGGCGCGTATCGACGCCCTTCTGGCCGCTATCGCGGCGGCGGACTCGGATAATCCGCTCGGAATCGAGAACCTGCTTCGAGGCATCCTGCCGGAAGCGGCCCAGAACCGCGCGGCCGCAGTTGCCGATGTTCTGCGCAAGTCCAAAGGGGAAGCCATCGGCGAGCTCTACCGCCTGCGCTACCAAATCGAGTTCGTGAAGTGGAAGCTGGCCTCCGAATGCCAACGCATCCATCTGGAAACCAACGACAAAAATATCGAGGAGGCCAATGGCACTCCGCGCGAAGAAGTCATCGCGGCGCTGGAGAATACTGGACTCACTCCCGACGACCTGGGCTGGATTCTGACGCCGGTTGAGGACGATCAGTGTCAGCAACGCGCGAACATACTTTACGAAACCGGTAAACGACCTGAGTATGACACCGGTCTAAGACCGGCCTATAGCAGCCGTCCCTCCCCTCTTTCCAGCGCGCGCCCCGTGAAGAAGAACATCGTGCTGGCCGCGCAACATCTGGCCGAGTGGTACAGCCGGATCCTGGGCAGCCTTTCCACACAGTTCCTCGAGGCCTTGGATCATAAGGAAGATCCCGACTTCGCGGCATCGGTCATTGGAATCGTCAAAGAGTATGTCTGGATTCACTACCAATACTTCGATTGTCACGATATGCAGGTCTTTACCGTGATGCAGGACCAACTGATTGGCGAGGGCACGGCGGTCGAGATCTACCGCGTCAGCCCGCTCGACGCTATCCTGCTGCGGACCAACGCCGATCCCTCCGGAATCGATAAGCTTGCCGGCGCCGCTCTGTTCGCCTTTGGCGCCTTTCTGAGTGAGGATTGGCGCCGCAACGACATGATGTGGGGCCGGTTGGATGGCGCCGAGCGTATCATCGGCGCCCTGCTGCCCGACGAGAGCGACGGCCCGCTAAGACGTCAACTTTGCGAGCAGGCTTTTAGCATCATCATTAAAGAAGAGTTCACCCCCGCCAAGTGCGCCGACCTGATTCGTCCGCTTATGGAGTACTTACGACAGAGGATAGATCCGGCGGGCAAAACCGCGGATCAGTTCCTGCGGGAAGCCACGCGCGACTCCGAACAGAACTGCCCGGAAGTAGTCAGGCAACTGTTGAAGTCGATCGAGGATAGCAGCGAGCAGCTCCAAGTCTTCCGCGCCTACTATGTGAAACCAGCCGATCCTGCGGTGGATAAGTCTCTCGAACGGCTGCGCCGCACGTTTAGGATTTTTGGCAACATGCTAAAAGAACTCGACGGCGGCACAGGACCTTTCACCAGCATCGGCGGCACCTTGGCCAGCTTCGGCGCCGCTCTTACCCGCTTTGCCGAGTTTTCCATACCCCAAAAGCTTTCCAATGTATTCCTGCACTACGCGCTGCAATTGCTCTATGCGATAGCCGTGGTTCTGATCGTTATTGGAGCTTTCGTTTACAAGGGAGTAGAGACCGCGGGCTGGATCGTGCTGATGATAACCGCCACGGTAAATGTCGCTAGCTGGCTGCTGGGGAAATGGTTATTGCCCCATAAAAAGAAGGCAGGAGCTAGGAGTTAGGAATTAGGAGTTAGAAGTTAGCCTGGATAATTCACGAAACCGGAGAGCTTCGCTTGGCTCAGGGTGGAAGCACCGGGCTTTAGCCCTGTCAATTACCCACAACTTCGGACCAAGTTGTCTAGCAAAGTGGGGCCGTGTCGTGAAGACACAGACTGTGGAGTCCCATAGTGTGAGCGGCGAAGCCGCGCCACGAATCATAGCCTAGGGTGGAGGGGCCGTTCGGCGGCCCCGAAACCCCAGGTTAGCTACAAACACAGGCGCGCCCTGGCGGGGACCCTGGTGGGGCGCGGTGAGCACCATAAGGCAAGGACCACGAGCCCAATGTATGCGACAACCACAAACAGCATCAGAAGACGTAATAGATGCTTGAGAATTTTCATGTCAGTTTGGCCGAAAACCGAGCAGCGGGCTCGATATGGCTCCGCGTGCACTTCGTCGCAACTTTGTAAGAGGCCAGCAGAAAGGGCCGGAACACAGACTATCGCATCCGGCCTTTTGCCGCCGGTCCTGATCGTCTTGTCTCTACCACTAATTACTGACCGGCGCAAAGAACCGGGCACGCACGGTGATGGTTGTTCCGAAAGGAAAACCCAAAGGGTAAAACCCGCCACCAATTATTGCGGTGTGATCTTCACCACCTCCGCGGTAGTACCCCAAAACCTGGTATAGATATTGCCTTGGCCATCCAGCGCCAAACCACTGAAAGGAGCAACGACAGAGGGAGTGATCTCAGTTACGACCGCGCTTGGGCTGACGCGATACAGAAGCTCCATATCTGCCGCAACGTAAAGATTGCCGGACTTATCTATCGCAAGATAATCCGCTCCCATCCCGCCAAGAAATGTGCTGACGGTTCCATCCGGAGTAATTTTCCGAACGGCTCTGTTTAAACTATCCGCCACAAATAAATTGCCGTTGCCGTCAAAAGCCAGGTCGTTCGGTCCATTGAAAGTCGCGGTGCCGGCATCTCCGTCGTTCATGCCTGCCGCACCGGTACCCGCAAAAATCGTAGCAACGCCTGCCTGGGTTATTTTCATCACTCGATTATTCTGACTGTCGGCAAAATAGAGGTTCCCGCTTGAATCCACATCCAGTCCTCCGACACCAAGATTCCAGCCTCCGATCTCAAAGCTACTGGAAAGCATCTCCACGGCGCCCCCGGCAGTCACCTCCTGAAGAAACACACTATATTGCACCGGTTGCGAATTGATACCTACAGCAAAGATATTGCCCGTACCGTCGACAGCTATACCAGAGTTAACCTCGCCGAGAGTCAGACCCGAATTTGTATAGGTAGAGGCTATTCCCGCTTGCGTTACTTTTCTGAGCTTACCCTGGTCCGATAGCACGATATTTCCGGCCGGGTCGAGTTTAAGGTAGGTTCCGCCAGCACACCAAAACACGGCACCTGAGCCGCTGCCATCGGCGGGATTGCCGCAGGTTGTGGAACCGGCCAACACTGTCACCGTCGCGGCCAATCCGGTTGCGGCTGCAGTGGTCACAGTAGTGTTCGCCACGCCCGTGGCACTCAGCGGCACCTTCACAACCGATCCGACGGGTACATTGACGACATTGTCCGCGCCGCTGATGGTAATCACACTTCCCATCGGCGTCGTGATTGTAGCGCCCGCCGGGACGAGAACCGACACATTTACGCCCAGCGTAACTGTTGTCCCCGGTTGCAGCACGTGCGAGCTAATACTGTTGCTATTGTTGGAGCCGCTTCCACCGCAAGCGATAAGAAACACGAGAAGAACGGGGATAAGCGAAAAAAGCGCCTTTGTCACTCTCATTTTGCGGCTCAACCCTCACTTGACTTGTTGCGGCCGGTACAGCTTCTCTGGATTTGGTCGCCATTATAGTTGCGAGCGGGTTGTTCCAAAATGAAATTTCGAAGAAAAAATCCCGCAGAAGTGCATCATCCGCAGCGAAACGAGCAACAGGGTGGCCATCGATTGCAGCGCATAGAGTAGCCCATAGATGCCGCTCTGCCGGTCGGAAAGCGAGAAAGGCAGCGCCGTCAGCAGCTCGTGTTCCAAGGTCAGCCAGAAGGCCGTCGTATGCATTTCGTTTTCCGGCGGCTCCAGTTTCCCGGAGCCGACATTTTCATTGGTAAAGAACTTGATCTTCTTGAACCCGACGACTTGCGAGCGCACCAGCACATCGCCGTGAGCGCGCGCCGCGGGTCCGGCAATACGGGCCTCCTCCGCTATCTCCAGGACACGCACTTGGGTATAGCGGATCGCGTCGGTGAAATAGTCCACGTTCACCGGTTTCACGTAGGCCTTGCGTTGATCGAAGTCGAGACGATCGACGTGATACTGCTGTCCCTGGTGAAGGTAGATATGTGGTCACGCAAACCTCCGAGGTGCGGCCGCGCGGACAAGCCCGAGAGTGGACTTGTTTCGCGTTTTGTTCGCCCCAAGGTAGCACGCCGGGGTATGCAGCGCAAGAGCCTTCGCATTTCGTTTGCGGACTGTCGCGATCCGGGAGCAAGTCGCAACCGAAGGCGCCGACTACCGCACGCGAACCGGGCAACGCTTCCGGTAGTGCGTGAATCGATGTGAAAGATATTTACCAGCCAGCGTTGCGGCTCTTGAACGGTATTTTGTCAGACCCGCGAGATCGGACTGATCTCGCGGGTCGCTGAGGTATGAACCCGAGCCGATAGCGCCGCCGGCGGATGGGAGTGCGGAACATGACGACAGGTGGAATTCAAGCACTATTGGAGCAGCACTGGGCCGCATCCGCCGCGGGGGATCTGGTAGCGGAACACAATATTTACGACGAGAACGTGATCTGTGACTATCCACAATCGGGCGAGAGGATTCGTGGCCGCCGCAACTTGCAAGCGTTGCGGGGACACCATCCAGGAAAGCCTGGCGGCTTCGAGGTTCGCCGCATTGTGGGTGCGGAGCAGTTGTGGGTAACGGAGTACGCCATCAACTACGAAGGCAAGATTTTCGACACAGTGAGCATTATGGAATTCCGGAATGAAAAGGTCGTCCACGAGACTCAGTACTTCGCCGAGCCCTTCGCGGCTCCAGCGTGGCGGATACCATGGGTTGAGCGTGCGGCTTGACTCCCATTCTGTCCGATAGAGGAAACGCCTACCACGACCTTCCTATCCAAACGGCAGACGGCCTAGCAAACCGGCTTCAGGAGGTCGGGCCAATATAATCGGATCGGCCAATTAGCTAAAAGCGGTTACAGGACTATCAGCGCGGCAAACGTAGCGCAGGCGCCCCCGCCTGCGGGCCCTGTGTGGTGGTAGATCAACGTTGTTATTGAGTCAGGTTTGGACACACGCTATGCCATGCGCTGTTGCGAATCCTACACTCACGCAGTCGAGTTCATTCTGGACAATGCACGGCACGCCGGTTTACGCGGATAGCCCTGGGTGTATGTGAAAGGGCGATAGGGCCCGCAGGCGGGGGCGCCTGCGCTACGCTCGCCGCATCTTGGCACTTGGGCGCAAAATGGAGCTTTGCCAAAATGTGGCTCCCCGCGGCCCAG
>Ga0181520_10005673_pt1 | contig 19709 bp, 21 predicted proteins | sample PEATcosm2014_Bin_29_FD_132451 | JGI IMG/M metagenome (GOLD analysis project Ga0181520, IMG submission 132451) | Peatland microbial communities from MTU Mesocosm Facility, Houghton, MI, USA - PEATcosm2014_Bin02_30_metaG | ecosystem: Environmental > Terrestrial > Soil > Wetlands > Peat | place...
TTCGAGCCGTTGCTGCGGCCACGAACATTTCTGTCAGCCGGTCTTGTTTATATCTGCTTATCTTGTAATGACTTTTATTCATCTAGGTGTCTATTATACACCCATTACCTAGGTCAGCCCCAAGAAGATTGCTCCGGCGATCAGCGCCGCCATAATCAATACCACCACCACCAGCTCCAAAAGAGAGAAAGAGTTGGTGCGGGGTCGGCGCGGCATAAGAGATACTTATCTGTACCAAGAAAGCGCGGGCTTGTCAAGAACGGGGAGCGGGAGCCCAGGCTCTACGGCAGCGGGATGCCGTTAATCTTACCACGCGCCGCAACATAGGCCGCTCCGAGCAAGGCCGCGTTTGTGTTTGTAATCAGTTCTACGGGCGTCTCACGGAGCAAATGCGACATCCGGCCTTTGCTCAAAAAGCCCGCGACAAACGCCTGCCCGATAAGATCCCAGTTTTTGGGAGCAATGCCGCCGCCAATATAAACTCCCCCGGTAGCTCCCAGTTTCAAGGCCAAGTTTCCCGCCTCAGCCCCGTAATATGTGCCAAAGAGTTCGACGGTACGAAGGCAGCAGCGATCACCGTTCCTGGCCCCCCGGTCAATCAGCATTCCGACATTCGCTCCCGGCTCGCGGATCTTGTCTGTCAGGATGGGAGAACTTTCTTCCGGCCTTATCTCGCAGAAGAATTCATAGATATGCGGCAGGGCGCTTCCGGAGACCACCCGCTCCCAGCTGATATGCGCGCCGGACGGAGAATCCTGCTCCCATTGTTTTCTTCTTAAATAGCATTCCAATTCGGTGCCAAATTCAAACTCTCCAGGCGCAAAATCCGTATGACCGCCCTCACAGGCGTTCGGATGATGTGTGCGCCCGTCCCAAATAAGACCGGCTTCACCCAGCCCCGTACCGGCCGCGATCAAAGCCGCGTTTTGCCTTGGTCTTATTCCCCCGTTGCCCGGAAGGACGATCTTCAGGTCCGACTCTGGATCCAGCGCTCCAAGTCCAAAGGCATTCGCTTCGAGATCATTGACCAGGGTAACTTCAGGATGACTTTCTATACGGTCAGAGATCGACTCTTCCGTCAGGGTCCAGCCCCCCACATTGGTAAGCGTCACCCGACCGCCCTTGACTGGCCCGGCCACTCCAAGGCAAACACTCTGTATTCTATCTTCTCCAGCCCAGCGCGGGACATCGATCAGGATTTCCTCCATACTGCCGTAGCTGGCCGTCTCATAGGATTTCTCTATAATGGGAGTCAGTTTGCTCCCGTCCCATGTGAACACAGCCAGGCGCACATTCGTGCCACCTACATCGCCCGCCAACACCGTCTTGGACTCTGACATACATATAAAAGATCACATTATCATCCCAATTGCAAGCCTTTTTTACTCCGAAAATAGCTGGTAGCCCAGAGCGTCTGTAATGGTCACCTCTGCGAAATCTCCCACGCGGAGACTCTTTGAGACTTCCACTGTCCCATCCACCTCCGGGGCATCCCACTGCGTGCGGGCCACTCCGCGTGCCTCCACAAGCACCCGCAGCCTCTTCCCGACCAGTCCCTCGCCACGCTTCTGGGCGCAGTTGTAAAGCGTTTCCGTCAGGAGATTGCGCCGCTTGCGCTTGGTGGCGGGGTGTATCTGCTCCGTCAGCTCATAGGCGCGTGTATCCTCCTCGCGGGAGTATTCAAAGACCCCACCCCTCTCGATTCCGGCTTTCCCGACGAAGGCCATCAGCTCATCGAAGTCCGTCTGCGTCTCGCCGGGGAATCCCACGATAAAGGTGCTGCGTATCATCAGCCCCGGAATGGCCGCCCGCAGATCCTTGACAAGATTGACCAGATGCGCCTTGTCGGTCTCGCGCCGCATGGCCTTGAGCATGGGGTCGGAAACGTGCTGCAAAGGCACGTCCACGCATTTGACCACCTTTTCGCACTCAGCCCAGCTCTCCATAAGCTCCCTGCTCCAGTGCGCCGGATGCGTATAGAGCGGGCGTATCCAAAATTCTCCGGGGATCTTGTTTAGCTGGCGCAGCAAACTCGCCAGACTCTCGCCCCGTGAACTGTCGACCTTGCTCGTGGGTCTGGGGCGCTCTCCCAGCCATTTGTCCATGCCAAAGTAGGTGCTGTCCTGGGAGACAAGATTGATCTCCCTGCAACCGTTCTTCACCAAAGAAGCCACCTCGCGGGCAATGTCTGCGATCCCGCGGCTGCGATGGCGCCCACGAATGCGCGGAATGGCGCAGAAGGAACAGGTGTGATTGCAGCCCTCGGCAATCTTTACGTAAGCGGTGTGTTTGGGAGTCAGCCTTACGCGGGGCGTGGCATAATCGGGAATGTAGAGGGACTTCTCGCTGACGATGCTCCTGGGAGGCGTACCGGCCTCTCCGGATTTAGAGAGCATCTCCCGGACGATCGTCCCAGCCTGCGCCACCTGATCGAGCCCTATAAAGCTGTCCACTTCCGGCATTAACCCGGGAAGCTCTTTGCGATAGCGCTGGGCCAGGCATCCCGACACGATCAGCCTCTGCCTCCTGCCTCCGCGACGGGCGGCCGAGGCGGCCTGAATCGTCTCTATGCTCTCCTTCTTGGCATCGTTGATAAAAGAACAGGTGTTGATGATGAGAACATCCGCGTCCTCGGGAGTCTCCACAATGGCATAGCCCTCCTTGCGCAGTCCCCCCAGCATGATCTCCGAATCAACGAGATTCTTCGCGCAACCCAGCGAAATGACGGCTACCTTGGCGGACATAAGGGTAACACTCTAGCAGAAACAGACGCTCTGGGCAAGGCCGGGACCCCCACCATAATCCTCGCCTATTGCGCGAGGCACTCCTGTATAGCCTTGATCACGGCCTGAGCCTCCGGACCGGGTACGCCGCTGGAAACCACGACTATGGGAAAACTCACGGCTGAATCGTTGACCACCTTGTACCCAGGCGAGATGTCCCACTGGCTCATAAGAGCGACAGCCCCGGGATAAAGTCTGGCGGCGGGCAGGATCTCCGTGCTGTCCGTGCGCACAAAGGCTCCTGTGGCAAGAGTCTCTATATTAAGGGCGTCATCAGCGACGACCCGGTAAGCGAGCGTCCTATCCACGCAAAAGATCAATATGGGGGAGTCCGGACCGCCGACATCCTTCCAGTTCGTTACCTGTCCGGTAAGTACCGCCCTCAATTGCGCCACGCTCAGGCTCTCCACTGTGTTTGAGGGGTGGACCACGAAAAGCACCCTGCCCTTTCCAACGACTGTTTCGCTGAGGGAAGCCACCACCTGCTCGTTAAATCCGCTAGCCGCGTAGAACCGCTTTGCGTCGCAGGAGAGCACCGCCAGATTCGCGGAGCGCCCAATCACATCGTCGAGGCCCCGTACACTGTTCTTGGCTTTTATCTTGATCGACTGGCCCGATTTGCTCTCGATTTCAGCCCGATGAAGCTCCAAAAAGCGTCCCACCGATTGCGCCCCGCTGATGATGACCTCGGCATGGGCAGACGCAACAAAGGCGCAAAGAAAACAAAAGACCGACACCCACTTATAACCGAATCGCAAACGCATGACTCATCCAAAAGCACAACCCCGGCAAGGGCAACAAAAGAATGGAGTTATTGCAGTTCTTTCAGGAAGGCCGTCACCCTCTGAGCCTGGGCGGGGCCGACAGCCTCCGCAAGCTCCGCAGGGGAAGCCCGCTTGAGCCCAACGAGGGTTGTGAATCTCTCAAGGAGCTTCTTCTTGCGCATCGGGCCAATGCCGGGGATCTCGTCGATAACGGAGCTTTTCAGGGCGCGGCTTCGCCACGCCGCGTTGAAGGAATTCGCCACGCGATGGGCCTCGTCGCGCACTCGCTGGACAAGCTGCAGCCCCAGATGGGAGCGCGGCAGCGTGAGCTGAGGACGTCCATCGGCAAAAACGAAGGTCTCCTCGCGCTTGGCCAGCCCGATCATTAGCGGCGGCGTGAGGCCCTCCTCCAGGAAGGCGGCCAGGGCGCTTTTAAGCTGCCCCGCGCCTCCGTCAATTACAATGAGCTGCGGCAGACCACGGTCCTCGGCGACCAGCCTCCTATAGTGTCTGCCCACTACCTCCCGCATCGCGGCATAGTCGTCGTTGACTGCAACACCCTCGTTGCCTCTTATCTTGAAGTGCCTGTATCTGTCCTTATTGGGCCTTCCCCCGTCGAAGCGCACCAGACTGGCCACCACAAAGCTCCCGGAGATGTGCGAGATGTCAAAGCACTCGATGCTTGCAGGCTGCTCCTTCATTCGCAAAGCCTCCTGCAAGTCCCGCAAGGCCTCCTTATCCGCGCCCTTGCGCATGAGAGGATCGCGCAGGAACTTCCGCTCCGGGTTCTTGGACCGCTGGAGAGCCTGCAGCAGATCCCGCCACTTGGCGGCCTCCTCGAACCTTTTGGCCTCGGCGGCCGCCTGCATTTTCTCAATCACCTCCTCCTTCCACAGCCGCGTCTGACCGTCGAGAAAGGCGCAGGCCCTGTTCACACGTCCCAGATATTCCTCGCGGCTAACCACGTTGGGGAAAGGGAAGATCTCCGCGCGCGCGTCATCGTAGAGCCGGTACTTTCCGCCAGGCAGTTTGGTGGGCGAAGCATCATTTAGGAGCACCCCGTAGCGCTTCCGCAGCTCGTAGTAGATGGTCTTGATGGCGCTGCCGTGCACAAAAGGCCCGTAGTAAAGGCTGGCATTGTCCACCCTCGCCCGGCAGAGGCTGAAGCGGGGTATTTCGCCAGAGCTCACCCGCACCAGCAAAAACCTCTTGTCGTCTATAAAGTCGGTATTGTACTTGGGCTTATACTCTTTGAGGAGTCGACTCTCCAAGATCAGCGCCTCGGCCTCGGTTTTGACGGTGATCGTCTCGATGCGGCGGATCCAGCGGATCATCGCCTTTATCTTCAAACGGTTGTCGGCAGCCACGGCACGGGGATTGAAGTAGGAGCGCACGCGGTTCCTTAGGTTCACCGCCTTGCCCACATAGATGACAGTCCCCTGCCCGTCCCTAAACAGGTAGACCCCCGGGCCCTGGGGAAGAGCCCGCAACTGCGCGGCTATGACGGGATCGGGAGACATAGAGCCCTATTATAGTAGACCTGCCATCAGGAGCAAGAGTTACGCGGGGTTGAAACCCAGAGCGAAGAACTCGTTCGCGCATATCGCCCGGGAATAAATTCCTGGGCTCCCTAAAGATGCGTCCCTCCGGGACTTGATTAGTCTTTCCAGAGATCGGCTTCTTTGAAGGCCACTTTGTTCTTCTGCAGAAGAATCCTGTACTCATCCTCATAGGAAATGTTTTTGTGATGATGCTTTTGATTGGCAATGTACTCTTTGACCCGGTCAATGATCGATACGCTCACGGGAAAATACGCGTATCCAGCCTGCCAGCCAAACCCTCCGCAATCCGACAGCTCCCTTTTTACCCAGACAGAGGAACTCCCCTTGATATTTTTGACCATGTCGGACAAGCTGAGCGCGGGAGGCAGATCAAAAAGCAAATGCATATGGTCCGGCATCCCTCCAAAGATGATTGGTGTACCGCCTTTTTCGCGGGCGATTGCCTCCATGTATTTCCAACAGCGTTTCTGATGGTCATCCGTCACGAGCCACGGATAACGCTTCTTGGTACTGAATACCACATGAAAGAAAGCATTGCCGTAGGTGTCACTCATTATGCCCTTGTAATCACCAATTGTTTCTATCGCAATATATTTCCTTACTAACTAAGTCCCGCATGGGACGCATCTTCAGGGAGCCCAGGGTTTCAACCCCGGGCGATAAGGTCTGGCAGGATTCCCGTTCGCGTATGGGTGCCTATAGGGGGTGAACGGGAGAACGGGGGAAAGACTGAGGCTCCGACCCCGAGCATATATGCATATGTAAGGGTCGGAACGCAGAGTAAAAATGCCACCTACCGGATGGTGTTTTTACGGCTCCAACGCTGCTATGCGCACAAAGCGCCCGGCGGCTCCTCCTTCAGCACATACCGTCTGTTCTTCACCGTGATCAGCCCCTGCCGTTGCAGCTCCTGGGCGGCCATGGAGACGGTCGATTTGGCCAAGGAGAGCTCCTCTGCGATCTCCTCGCAGCGGGTGATGCCCGCCTTGATAAGTTGCAGCACCTGGCACTCCTTCCCGTAGTGGGCGTACTCCACCACAGCCTTCTGTCCCGCTTCCCCCATCCGAAAGCTCCAGACAATCTCATCATGCAGGTCCGAGCTCTGGCAGTTGCGGCTCTTGGTGAACTCCGTTTTAAGGCGCAGCACCCCCTTCTCGTTGGCACCCTCCCGATGCGCCCTGATGCGTATGATAAAGTCCGCCTGATCCTCCCTGCGCGAGGTGCCTCTCATCGCCTCCCCGCTTTTGTTGGTGTGGTGCAAAATGATGACCAGCACACCGCTGTGCTTTAGCTCCGCCAGAAAGGGCATGATGCCCTCCCACGAGTCCGACTCATTCTCCTTGAGCCCCGAGAACAGACAGCTCAGGTTATCCAAAACGACCACCTTGAAGCCGTCCTCACGCAAGACAGCCGCCAGAGCCTTTTGGGAGTGCGGGGAGTTCAAGTTCAGCCCCCGGTAGGTGCCGTCCATCGACAGCCACATGATCTCCGAAGAAAGCATCTGAAAGTTGTCGGGGTTATCATTGGGGAGCTTGTCTATGCGCTCCTGCAGGCTCTTGACGTTCATCTCGCCGTCAATGTAGAGCACCTTGCGTGGGGCGCTCACCGGATAAGGCCCGAAAGCCGCCCCGCTGGCAATGCATTTGGACAAGTGAAGCCCCAGCCAGGTCTTGCCCTCTCCTCGCGGCGCGAACAGATACCCGATCCCGCCCTCCTGCGCAAAGTCGCCCACAATCCTGTTTCTTTCCGGCAGACTGAGGTTCTTGAGAGCCCCCTGAGTAAGCAGATGCCGCCGGATATGGCTCGGCGATACGCCGCCTTCGCGCAGCGCGTCGGCGTTTTGCGCGGTTTCTCCCGCCGAGGTTCCCTTTTGGAGTTCCTCACGCCAGGCGGCCTTTGAAGCTTGGACACGCGCGTCGAGGGCAATCTCCTTTTGCATCATCGCCTGCGAGAGGTCGTTGGCGTGCAGCAGATCGGCCAGCTCGCGGGCCTCCGGCGGAGCTATGGGCTCGGCAAGCGAAGTGGCAGCCTGCACGTAAGCGATAGCCTCGTTGGGAGCCGTGGAAGAAGCCGGAAAGTCCACTGGAAGAGGACCGACATCGGCAAGCGTGGGCCGTTTGAAGCCTTTAACGGAAGCGGCGGCGTGATTGGTGTTAAGTGCGTCTTGTGTCATACGCACAGTATTCTATCAGAAAAAAACACCCCCTCCCCCCAGGGTCTCGTTCGCCAAATGGTGTCCCCTGCCCGTGAACGAACGAACGGCTACCTGGCAACACGGGACAAGCTCTCGTTCGCTCGTTCATACATGGGGGGCACCCTATACCGAACGAGAACTCTTCCCCTAAAGAGATAGTCTGGCTCTTTTATAATCAATCATAGTATGGAACGAACCTACTATAGTTCGTTCATACTATTGTATGTATACGTTATGAACGAGAAAACGAAGGAATCGGCTTGCCAAATAGATATGTTTATGTTCTAATTATACCCATGCACAAGATCCTTGTCCCCATTATTGCCCTGATCGCCTGCCTTTTTTTGAGCGGTTGCGCCTGCTATACCAACGATCCACACGCGCGCATGGACTCCGTCACGGCCGGGTTGCTGGGCGGGCCTTTTGAGATCATCTCTGACATCGGCAACCCAAGATGGGACTGGAGCGGCATGGATGGCCAGGACGATGCCGAGCGGGCGCAGATCTATCAGGAAAGGGAGGTCGCGCTTGTGTATGCCGAGGTGGAGAAGGCCAATGTGGTGGCCCGCAGGGACGAGACGCTGCGGCTGGATGAGCCGACGGCGGCGGAGTATTGGACGATGCCGGCGTGGCAATATCCCCTGACGTATTAGCTTGGCAAGGTTTTGACTCTCTTATTCCCGCCCAAGAGCAAGTTTCCTGCTGTACACTACCACGTTCATTAATTCCAGATGTGAGCCCGACTCTATAGGCGTCTTTCTAAAGCCCAAACGTCTCGCCAGACGCAGGCAGGCCCGGTCATCTGGAAGGATCGCTATATCGGCTGTTCGAACGCCATGCCTGTGCAGAATCTTCATGGCTCCCTGCAATGCCTCCGACATCAGTCCCTGCCTCCGCGCTTGAGTGCCCAGCCAGAAGCTGAACCCGCCACGGGTGATTTTCCCTTTCTCGTCATGATCTTCTGCCGCAAACTGCAAGACACCCACCGGCTTTTCACGATTCTTCCGCAAAGCCATTCCCCAGGTATATCGATCCTCACTATCCCAATACTCATTACAAAGAGCGATCCACTCCCTCACATTATCTGGTCCAATCAGGCTCCCCGCATCGCTCGGACCGCGAGATCCATGCCCAACCAGCCCCGCCTCCAGAGCCTTCTCAAAGCAGGCCGGCAGCATCCTCTTTTTCATCAATTCCCAGGCGTGCAAATGATAAAGCTCCACCAAGCCGGGGATCATCGCCTCACTGACCTTCCGCATCACCAGGCGGCGGGTTTTGAACTCTTCCAGTATCGGCGCCATCCCACAATGATCACCCTTTCCCGCAAAAAAGCAAGGAATAGTCTGCAGCCAAAATATTGACTTTAAGCCATGCCAATCATAGGCTATCCCCCGTGCTTTCGCAGCTCATCGTCAACTCCTTCATCACCGGCTCCATCTACGCCCTGATCGCGCTCTCCTTTGCCTTCATCTACGGCCCCACCAAATACTTCAATCTGGCGCACGGATCGTTCGTGGTGGTCGGTGCCTACCTCTATTACACTTTCAACGTCGACCTGCACCTGGGGATCGCCGTCTCCACCACCATCACGGCCCTTTGCGTGGGACTGCTGGGGGTTATCATGTACGAGATGGTCTTCGGTCCCCTCTCAAGCGGACGCAAGCTCGGTTGGGTAACGCTCGGCACAAGCCTCATGGTGCTGGCTGTCGTGGGAACCTACTACCTGACGCACATGAAGGGGCTTCAGGAGCCGGACACAAGCCCGCTTGTGGTGACGCTCGTGGCTTTCGGGGTGCTGGGGCTTTTCGCCCTTCTGGCAATGCTTCTGCCCGCCAAAAAGATCGGCAGCAAGACCTCCGGCGGGCTGGTCCCGATCGTCGCCTCGCTGGGCATCATGACGATCATCCAGTCGGTTTTGGCGCTCATCTACGGCTCGCACTACAAGAGCATTCCGGGCACAAGCGACATCCCCACCTACAGCCTTTTCTTCGGGGCGCGGATCACGCTCGTGCAGATCATCATCTTCCTGACGGGAGTGGGCAGCTGCGCCTCTCTCATGTGGATGACCTTCCACACGCGCTTTGGGAGATCAATCGTGGCGCTCTCCGACAGCCACGAGATGGCGCGGATCGTGGGCATCAGCCCCGACAAATCGATCGCGTGGGTCTTCTTTGTGGGGGCGGCGCTGGCGGGGGTCAGCGGAGTGCTGGTGGCCTATGACGTGGGAGTGGAACCGGCAATGGGCATGGAGCTGCTGCTCAAGGGAGCCATTGCGAGCATCATTGGAGGCGTGGGGCATCTGTGGGGAGCCATCACGGGAGGGATGATTTTGGGCACGGTGGAGAACTTCGGCATTTGGAAGCTGCCGGTGGAGTGGAAGAGCGCGATCGCCTTCGTGGTACTGATCTTCTTTCTGCTCATCAAGCCGGAAGGGCTGCTGAAGAAAAAATAGGTCTTCCTTGACTACAGGGACTCAAGAATTAAGATAGGTATATGCTCGATACCAAATACAAGGATCTGATGAAGTTGACGCCCCGAAAACGCATGATGCTGGCTGACGAACTGTGGGCATCGGCGACAGACCTTGACGCGCCTCCAACAGAGCAACAAAAGAGGGTGATTCAGCAACGCTGGGATAACTACAAGTCCGGTAAGACGGAGATGCTCGCCCTCAAGGAATTTGAAGCACGCGTGGAAAAATGAGGAAATTCCGGCTATTACTGTCTCCTGATGCCGTGCAGGATGTCCAGCAGGCCGTCGATTATTATCATTCATGGAAACTGGATAAGGGCAGGAGTTTCTGGGATCTTTTTGTGGAGACCCTGGCTTGGATTGAATGGAATCCCCTGCTGTTTAAGACCAGCTTCAAAGGATTCCGGAAGGCTCTGATCAGGAAGAGTTATTACGCCATCTTTTACGGCATGGATTCAGAGAACATTGTTGTTCTGGCAGTCTTTGATACCCGACGGAATCCTTCCTGGATACAGATGAGTCTCGTGCAACACCGCAAGAAGAAATGATTTCTATGAAAAAGATCGTCCTCCTGATAACCTTGCTGGTGGGAACGCTGGCTCTTGCCGCCGACAAACCCGTCATAAAGATCGGGGCTGTGCTGCCAATTTCGGGCGGGGTATCTTTTGTGGGGGAGAATGCCCGTGACGCCCTGCTGATGCGTATGGCGGAGATCCCCGCTGACAGCAAATTCAACTACAAGCTCGTTATAGAGGACGACGGCTTTGAACCTCAGCGGACCAACATGGCGATTCAAAAGCTCAAAAATATCGACAAGGTGGATATCCTGATCTCAAATTGGGCGCACGGCAGCGAGCTGGCACTTCCCCTATTGCAAAACTCGCATTCCTCCATCCTGCATCTATGCAGTGATCGCTGGGCGCTAAAGGAGCCAAGCTACCCTTATGATTTCGCCGTGGGCGCTCCTGTACAGACAAACGTCCACAAATTCATCGCCGCTTTAAAGGCGCTTGGCATACATCGATTGGGTATTTTTCAAATTGCCGACCAGGGAGCACGTACTTGGCGAACCGAGTTTTATAAGGAGCTAAAGAAAGAGCCAACCATACAGGTTGTGGAACCTCTTTCTTTTGACCAAAGCGAGAGAGACTTCCGCGTGTGGATATTACGCCTGCGTGAAGCCAAACCTGACGTTTTGCTCTGTGACTCGATCAACCCCTGTGAGGAAATTATGCTGCGCCAAATGAAAGAGCTGGGGTACCATGTGCCCCTTTGCAGCCAGAGCGCGGTTTTTCTTGAAGGCTCCAAGGGCTATAATGAAGGCAGTTGGTTTGTGCAACCCCCGCCGCCCACCGGACCCATAGCCGAGAAGTTTCAGGCCCTCTATCACAAGGAAGCCCTCTACCCCGTCGGCCACTACTATGATATGCTCTCGATGCTCATAAACGCCTGCGAAAAGCTCCCTGCCGGAGTCAAACCGACTTCGAAAGCCATCAGCGACGAACTGCGAAAGACCAAAGACTACCCGGGACTCTTGGGAAACACTTCCTATTCCCCGCCGGATCATCTGGCTACAAGCGTCGACTACTATATCATCAAGAATGGCCAGCCCCAAAAGGTAAGCCTCGATGAACTCGTCAATTTCTATAGAAAACAAAAATGAAAAAACTCATTGTACTCATAACCCTGCTATTCAGCGTTCTGGCAGCCTTTGCCGCCGACAAGCCTGTCATCAAGGTAGGGGTGGTGGTGCCACTCAGCGGGAATATGGCCTTTCTGGGCGAGAATGCCAGGAGCGGGATGCTTCTGCGAAAAAAGGAGATGTCTGCCAACACCCACTTTGACTATCAGCTGATCTTTGAAGATGACGAATTTGTTCCGGCAAAAACCAATATGGCCGTCCGCAAGCTTAAGGCGCTCGATAACATTGATGTCTTGGTAACCCTGTGGGCCAACTCTTACGATGTCGCCATGCCCCTTATCAAGGGTTCTCATATTGTCCATATGTCACCAGAGTGCTGGGCCAATCCCACGGGCTACCCCTATGACTTTGTTCTGGGAGGAGCCTGCGATGACTACGCCAGTATGATGGCGAATGCCCTGAATGCCCTTCACGCTAAGAAAATCGCCGTTTTTAGCTCCCAGGCCAGCTATAACACACTTTTTCACAAGGCATTGAGCCAAAAGTTGGAAAAGATGAAGATTACCATTGCAGACTTCCATATGACAAATTCTGAAACAAGGGACTTTAGGACATACGCGCTGAAGCTGGAGGAAATAAAACCAGATATTCTGGTTGTAACAGCGGGAGTCCCCATGGCAGAGATTGCACTCAGACAGATGCATCAGATTGGTTATCACCCGCTGGTAGCTGGGGGCACCGCAGATTTTCTGGATATCAATCATGAAGTCACAGACGGTGGTTTCTATGTATTAACCATTCCCACAACCGATGCCTTCGAGAAAAAATTCCAGAGCGCCTATAAACACTCCTCAGTCTATCCTGCGGCAAATGCTTACGATACTCTATCGGTTCTTATCAATGCCTGCGAACAACTGCCTGGCAAGAGCAAGCCCAGCGCGGAGGCAATCTCGAACCAACTTCGTAAGACCCAGGAATTCTCTGGAGCCATGGGCAACACATCTTTTACCGCTCCCAACAAACTATCTTGTCCCCTGGCCTATTACCTTATCCAAGACGGAAAATCCAAGGTAGTCACCCTCGATGAGCTGGTGAAGTTTTACAATAAGTAGCAGTGGATATGGATCCAAACTTGACTTTATTCATCTATAACTTAGCATTTTAGAGACTGTTGCGCGCTTTGTCTTTCGTTCAACGAAGTCCCACATGGATTACGTCATTTCTATAATCACCACTATCGGCGTCTACGCCATCATGGCGCTTAGTTTGAATCTTCTGATCGGCTACACGGGACTTCTCTCTCTGGCCCACGTGGCGTTCTTTGGCATAGGGGCCTATTCCGTGGCCATCGCCACGGCCAATCCCGACCTGCTCGCCACCCTTTCGAAATTCGGCCTCCCCTATCCGGGCTGGCAGCCTGGCTTTGGCGCGGGACTGATGCTGGGGCTGGAGGTCACAACCGCCATCTCCCTTGTCGTTGGAGCCATCATGAACCGCTTCAGCGGGGATATCTACTGCATCGCCACGCTGGGAATCGGCATCATCGCGCATACCTTCTTTCTGAACGCCACCTCCATCACCCAGGGTCCCCTCGGCATAGCCGGAGTCGTGCCGCCAACAGTCTGCGGCATCGAGCTCAACGATCCGGCCCGCTACATGGTCTTTGTCTGGATGTGCGTCACTGTCGTTTGGGCTGCCTGCCTTGCCATCACCCGGACGCCCTTTGGGCGGATTCTGAACTCCATCCGTGAGGACGAGCTGACCATCCGGCTCTTCGGCTACTATACCCCGGCTTTCAAACTGATGGTCTTCATCATGAGCGCGTGGATGGCGACCTTCGCGGGCGGGCTCTTTGCCTGCCATCTGCAGTTTGTGGACCCGACAAGCTTCCTGACCAGCGAGATCATCTTTGTGGTAACCATGGTCATTCTGGGAGGGCTGGCCTCGCACCGGGGAGCCTTTCTGGGAGCGATTGTGATGGTGATGCTGCCGGAGGCGCTGCGCTTTGTGGGAGCCAGGCCGGAGTACGCCGCGCAGTTGCGTCAGATTCTCTTTGGGATCGCGCTGGTATCGCTGATGATCTTCCGGCCGCAGGGGCTCTTGGGCAAATTCAAGATGTAGGGGCTACTCCTCACCCACCATTAAAATGGCGGGCTACCCCCGCTGCTGCGGGATAGCGACTGCAACGCAACAACAGTTGCGGCCAGCCTCGGATTCTTGTCCGCCGAAGCTTCTGCCCCGAACATGGTCGGGGTTGTGCGAAGGCTGGATCAATCCGTGGCCAAAGCTATACCGTCGTCAGCTCTTTTTCCTTCTTGGACAAAAGTTCCTCAATCTTCTTATTGCTCTCATCCGTCAGGTGCTGCAGCTCTTTTTCAAGCCTCTTCAAATCATCCTCCGTTATCTGGGACTCTTTCTGGGCTTTGCGGATCGCCTCCTGTGCGTCACGCCTCACATTGCGCAGGGCAATCTTGCCTTCTTCCGCCATCTTGCCGGCCAGTTTGGCCAACTCGGCGCGACGCTCCTTTGAAAGCTCGGGGATATTGATCCTCACCACGTCGGCATCGCAGCGCGGCGTGAATCCCATATTGGAAGTCAGAATGGCCTTCTCAATCTCTTTGAGCAGACCCTTGTCCCAGGGCTGCACCACAATCATACGCGCATCGGGAGCTGTGATGGCCGCCACGTCCTTAAGGGCCACCATCGAGCCGCCGTAGCTCTCCGGAGCAAAGTGCAGGGCTTCGAGCATGGCAGGATTGGCCTTGCCGGTATGAAGGGTGGAGAACTCCTTCTGGACGTGGGTGAGAGCGGCCGCCATCTTGTCGGCAGCACCCTTCAAAAGCGGATGAGTGGACATGGGGGGATGCTAGGGCAATTAACCAGAGAAAGCAACAACTTAAGGCCCCGAAGGGGAACCAACAAGTCCCGTAGCCCCGGCTTGTCGGGGTGTCAGGGACTTCGCAAAGCGTAGCGGAGCGTTCTTAGCCCACCATTTCAATGGTGGGTCTGGATTTAGCTTACCAGCGTCCCGACCTTCTCGCCCCTGACCGCGCGCAACAGGGCGTCCTTCTCGAAGAGATCCAGCACCATGACCGGCAGATTGTTCTCGCGGCACAGCGTGAAGGCCGTCGCGTCCATCACCTTCAGGTGCTTGGCGATGCAGTCATCAAAAGATATTCTGTCGAATTTGGTGGCCGAAGCGTGCTTCTTGGGATCGGCGCTGTAGACGCCGTCCACCTTGGTCGCCTTGATGAGAAGCCGCGCGCCTATCTCCAGGCCGCGCAACGCGGCGGCTGTGTCCGTCGAGACGTACGGATTTCCGGTACCGGCCACCAGAATGACAATCCGTCCCTTTTCCAGATGGTGCGTGGCCCTCCGAAGAATGAAAGGCTCGGCTATGCGATCCATCTCTATGGCGGACATGACGCGCGTAGGAGCGCCCATCTTTTCCAAAGCGTCCATTATCGCCAGACCGTTGATCACGATGGCAAGCATCCCCATATGATCGGCTGTCACGCGATCGATGGCATTCTTCTTGGCGGCGACTGCCCCTCTGATTATGTTTCCGCCGCCGACCACGACAGCCACCTGCGTTCCCAATGCACGGACCGCCACCAGCTTCTCGGCAAAAGCGCGAATGCGTTCTCCATCGAGAGGATCTTGGGGCGACTTGAGCAGCTCGCCGGAAAGTTTTATAATGACTCGCTGATAAGCAGGCAGCATATTATTATTTACGGTCATAACGAGCTTATGCCAAAGAGCATTCTCGCGTCAAAGCCAAACCGCCCCTATCTCTCTATGACCCTGTAGCTTTTTGGCCCCTTGTAGACAATTCTGTACTCGCGCTCCAATTCATCCACCGAGACGTTCGACGGCAGAAGGCTCTGCGGAGCACCTGTGAGCGCCATGTCCACGCCCGAGGCCAGATCATTGAGGATCTCACGCGTCGGGGTGCTTGTGCCCCAGCGGATATCGCCCTTAAAGCGCACATACTCCCCGATCGACTGTTCGAGCATCTGGCGCTGTTCCCTTTTGTACACGGACTCGCCGACCCTGCCGTAGCCCTCCTCGACGAGGGGATAGGAGAAAGCCGAAAGAAAACCAATGGCAACAACCGCAAAGCCAAGTCGGACCAAAAAATTGTGTCTAGAGTTTCGCATCAATATAAATATAAATATTTATCAGGTTTTTTCAATTTGACAAGAGAAATGTTCTATGTTTGGATTATAGTCTTTTCAGGGGTGGTAGCTCAGCTGGTTTAGAGCGTGTGCCTGTCACGCACAAGGTCGCGGGTTCGATCCCCGTCCATCCCGCCAGCCTTCGCCTTGTCATGATAGATCTTTTTGTTTTTATAACAGCGTTGGTGGCAACGATGCTTAGTTCCATGTCAGGCGGCGGTTCCTCTATTATCGCCATACCTGTCCTTCTGTCTTTGGGTGTTAGTTTTCCCGTTGCAACTGCCGCTATGGATATCTGCGCAATGTTCTGGGTGGTTGTTGCTGCCTATAACTACCTTCATGGGAAAAAGATCAATTGGCGATTTCTGATAATATATGCGCTACTAGGTTTATTAGGCGTCTGGCTTGGAGTATTTGCGGTACTAAATATAAGCCAACGGATACTTAACTTGACTGTAGGCACTATAATCTTGGTACTCGTTATTTATACTTACTTTCGAAAGCCCAACCAATCGGCTTCAAAAGCAGAGATAAAGAAGTGGGATCTCTGGGCATACATAACAGCCCCGTTTGTCGGTTTCTACGAGACTTTCTTTGGATCAGGAAACGGCATCATTTTCTCAACAATCACACACAAAGCCAAAGGGTTCGATTTCATGACTTCACTGGGGTATTATTATGCAATCGCGTGTCCTTGGTGTGCCATCTCGGCTATCTTACTGATACAAAAGGGTTGCTGGAATACTCATATTGATATTGCTGTGGTCTTGGGGTCTCTAATCGGCAGCTATGTCGGATCAAAATACGCGCGCTATAAGGGAAATGCTTTTATCAAACTGGCATTCGTGATTATTGGTGGAGTATTGGGGTTGAAGATGTTGCTAGGACTTTAGATCAACAATATCCCCTTTGACACTCGAATTCTTCACGGCATAGTATGCCTCTCATGGATCCCCGATCAACGGATGAACAAAAATCAAAGAAATGGCAGGAAACGCTCGCCCTCGTAGATCGCATCACAGACAAGCTTGGGATGCCTGTTGACAGAAAAATCAAATCGGTCGTCGCGGGGCTGATGGCACTTGGTTTCAAGACCACAAGTTCCTGTCAGGGACACCTGGATCATGGCAAAAAATATCCCAGCGTGACCATTGAGCTGGACGCCCTTCCACAGACTTGGGGCAAAGGGCCGCCACCTGATGACATAACCTGGAGAGAATACTGTCAAAAAGCCCTTTCCCATACGCGGCCGACAGTAAAACGCCTCTTTGATCTGATCGCGGAATTTTATGGGGATCGCGCCGTGCACCATGATGTCCGAATAGGCTTGAGGGGTGGCCTTGCGTCGCTCTCCATGGAGAACAGCAATGCCGAGATGACTCAATGGCTCTGTGATGGCGGACAGGAAGAACGGCTGATGGAGTATCAGGAGGAGATGTTGGCTTTTGGGGAATTCCTGAGAAAGAAGTTCCTACAAACATAGCCTCCGCCTCTTAACCCTTTGACACCCCCCTTCCCCGCGGCATAATATACCCTCATGGAGGAGACAACCTACCTGGTGTTGCGCGAGAGTAATCCCGTGGTATTGCAAGTGAAGGGCCGCGCCGGCTACGAGAACTGTGCGCCCGCCAGAGACTTCTTTCAGGAGAGGCGCAACGCCGGTTACAGGGAATTCGTCGTGGACCTCAAGGACTGCAGAGGGGTGGATAGCACGTTCCTGGGCATACTGGCGGGCCTGGCCAATGCCGCTGCGGCCAAAGGGGGAAGCCTGATACTCTCGCGCCCGGGCGAATGGCTCTTGAAGAACATACAAAATCTCGGTCTGGATAGGCTTCTAAAGATCGCTGACAGCTCCTATTTTGAAAGCCCGTCGTCTTCGTCCTCGACGCTCTCAGGCAACGCCCAAAATGAATTTGAACAGGCAAAGATGATCCTCGAAGCCCACGAAAATCTGATCAGGAGTAATCCCAATACCGCGCCCGCCTTCATGGACGTGGTGGAATTCCTCAAGGAGCACGTCGCAAAGAAATGACAGGAGAACCCCTAGAATTGATGGTGGAAATCCCAGTCATGCTCGGGATTGCGGTAACGGGGCTTGGGGTGCTCCTGTGGCTGCGAAAAACTCCCAGAGAGTACCAGATCAGGCTGGAGCAGATCGCGCACGAAAGGCAGATTGTCACGGAGTACATCAAGGACTGGGTGGGAGCGATGAACTCGCAGGCGTCGCGAAAAGAGCTCTTTGAAATGATTCTGCGCACGGCCAGACGCGCGACAGGAGCCGCCATCGGCTGCGTTTTTGAGAAACAGGAGGACGATACGCTGCTGACAGCCGTCTCCAACGGCCTCTTCCCTCCCCTGCGCGCCATACGCGAGTTCCCCACGCGGGCCGAGCTGGTCGACCATCTGCTCCGCAAGGAGAGCTACAAGGTCGGGGACGGGATCATAGGGGCCGTGGCGCGCGAACAGGAGGGCCTCCTAATAGAGCGACCGCGCAGCGACGCCAGAATCTACAGGCACGACGACCCCTCTTTGGAACTACGGAGCCTGATTGTGGTTCCTCTCGCCTTTCAGGGAAACCTCTTTGGGGTTTTGGCGCTGGCAAACCCCGTCGGTCGTCAGCGCTTCGGCAAACACGATCTGGATCTCTCCTCGGCGCTTTCCGAGCAGGCGGCGCTGGCGCTGCACAATAGCGACCTGGTCAGCCTGCGCATCAGACAGAGCCGTTTCGACTTCGATCTCTCTGTAGCCTCCTCCATCCAGGCGATGCTCCTGCCCAGCAGCTTTCCAAAGAACACGCTTCTGGATATTCACGCGGCCTACCACCCGGCGCAGAGAGTCGGCGGGGATCTATACGACGTCTTTGAGCTGCCGGAGGGACTGATTGGAGTGGCCATCGCGGACGTTTCCGGCAAGGGCATACCCGCCTCCCTGCTGATGGCCATAACGCAAAGTCATCTGCGTCATCTGGCGCGCAAGCACAACTCCCCCGCGAAAGTCCTCAGCGAGATGAACCAGATCCTACAGCCGGAAATTCGACAGGAAATGTTCGTGACCATCGCCTACGCGGTCATCGATCCGGACGGGGGAGAGATTGTCTACGCGAGAGCCGGGCACGAGCTTCCGCTGATCGCGGGACCCCAACGGGCGGAGTTTCTCCAGTCCGGAGGGATGGCCATTGGTATGGCGGCACAAAACATTTTCGATTCGGCCATCGAGGAGAAACGGACAAGATTCGGCAAGGGCGACCGTCTGATTCTCTATACGGACGGGCTGACGGAGGCCATCAATTCCCTGGGTGAGGAGTTTTCTTCCAGAAGGATCGCGCAGCTCTCCCAGCAGGGTTTGGATGGGACATCCGAAGACCTGAATAACCGCATTTTACGGGCGGTGGAGACCTTTACGGGATTGAGGCAGCAGGAGGACGATGTGACGCTTTTGACAATAAGGCATTTGTAAAAGAGATGCATATTATGCTTGACATTGCCTCATATTTAGGGCATGATTCAGGTCATTCTTATGAAAAAACCTCTAAAGACTCTCCTCGCCGCGGGAACAGTAGTTCTAGCAGTTGCTTCCAGCGGCTGCGGTAAAAAGGCATCCGCCCCTACGACGAATAACCCGCTCCAAGCTGGCAAGCCTTACAACGTGATATTCGATATCATTACAACTCTGGGTACCAACACAGTTAAGTTTCCAGTTTGTACAAATACTATTACCCCATCGCTTGACCAAGCCAGCGATGTTCCACATAGCACGACGAATGGGACGCATATCTCCTTTGGCTTTGGGAATCAAGTGTCAGCCTTTACAGCCTTGCCAGATACAAATGACAGTGTTATCAGCAATAGATAGTCCTAGCCCAGCACCGGAGGCTTTTTGTATAGGCTTTCCGCTGACCTAGAGGTTATTTTTACAATTCTTTGACTGCTTGGGGGATGGTATGCTACAATCACTTTATCTATGAAAACGAAACTTTCTCTAGGAAAAAGAAATGGGGCTGACCTAGGTAATGGGTGTATAATAGACACCTAGATGAATAAAAGTCATTACAAGATAAGCAGATATAAACAAGACCGGCTGACAGAAATGTTCGTGGCCGCAGCAACGGCTCGAA